>Ga0179591_1252607_pt1 | contig 14007 bp, 19 predicted proteins | sample CZOMad2_1_08_16f_FD_182891 | JGI IMG/M metagenome (GOLD analysis project Ga0179591, IMG submission 182891) | Vadose zone soil fungal communities from Angelo Coast Range Reserve, California, USA - CZOMad2_1_08_16fungal (PacBio error correction) | ecosystem: Environmental > Terrestrial > Soil >...
CCAAGGTCGCTAGGAGAGCACTTGAAAAGGAACCTCCGGGAACGGGGTTTGGTGCCGGGAACGAGGAGACCTTAAACGGTTTTTTGCACAAAAGAAAAGTGAGTGTGTTGGGCAATGTCAGAGGGTCAAACAGGAGGAAGGGGAAAAGGGGGGGCACGACACGGTGGAAGTATTTCTAAAGAAAAAGGGCGTTCGGCAGACGGCTTGTGTGAGGAAGAAAAGCTATAAAGCCGCTCCAAAGCCAGCCGGGGTGGTGCGGGGGTTAGCTTCAGCCCGGGAATAAAGGAGTCTCCAGAGGGGGGCGTTGAGCCCGAAAAGGAGAGAAGGCCATACAAAAAAAGGGGACGTGAAGGAAAGGATACTAGTAATGTCGGCAGAGAGACTTATGACTGCCCGTGAATGGGGGGGAAGTAAATGCCCTGAACAATTCACTGGGGGACATCCCCTACAGGGACAAAGGAAACAACCCATTGAGAAAAAAAAAAAAAAAAAAAAAGCGGGCCATTCCGGGGATAATCGGAAGTAAAATGACCCTTGGCAAGTTCACCCCTCAAAAAAAAAAAAGAAGTAAATTTAGTCTAAAAAGAACATAGAAAACAGAAAGGAGGGGGGCGACGGGGGCCAATTTGACGAAAACCGTTCCATAAAAACGGGAAAAAGGTATCAAGTTCAAGGTGGCGGGTTGGATCGGAGGTCGGCCGAAGTGGCGACGTGAGGGGACATCGCTAGCAACTGGGATCTGCGTAAAAAGGAAGCGAGGCGCCGATAAGAAGAGGAGAACGCATTCACTGGGCCAGTACGGACGAAGGGGCCAGGAAGACCGCCATGGTGAAACATATACAGGACAAAAAATTTGCTAAGTTGGCGGGAAGATTTCAGCATCAATGCCCCCAAAACCTTCAGAAGGGAGGTGCAACAGGTGGAGGTTGTTGACGAGGGAACGGAGAATGGCGTCCGCAAAGAACGGGTCCTCGACGCACCAGCCGGTTTAAAAAGCAATTCGGATGCGCAACCGACAGAAGCGGATGTAATACGTGGGGGTTGAGGCGAAGCTAACGGTTGGACGACTACATCAAAACGGGCAAAACCGGGGAAGGTCGGGAAGGCATCTATGGGTGCTGGGAGGGCCAAAGACACTGCGCAATAACTACTGGTAAACGGAAAAAAAACAAGGTGACCGCGGGTTTGTTCTGGGACGAACAAAGCAACGAAAGGGGGGGACAAGGTTAAGCTGTTGGAGAGGGTGGTCGAGCGTGACCTCACCAGCCGTTGGCAAGTTAAGGGGGACCATTCACCCAGTTGGTTGTTGGACAAATCGGGGAGAGGGCCATAATTCAACGTCCAGGAACAAGGAAAAGCCGAGAAGGTGTAATTTAACTATTGCAGGCAAAGCATCGGGTGGGGGGGAACAGGCCGGTGGGGGGTAGGAAGGGGGTTGACGGAAGGGTCATCCTTAAAGTGGGAAGCCGTTTGGGAATAAGATCGGCCAAGGATGGAAAGCAATGGACCCCGCGAAACCAAAAAGAAAATAAAAAGCGTCAAACATGGGGAACTTTAGGATCCTTTCCGGAAATGAAACCAACTTCAAGTTTTGAACCCAACACACAGAAGGAAGAAGGGAAGAGGACAAAGTGCGCCAAAATAAAATCATCGTGTCCCAGGCAGGGCAAGGGAGGGGGTAAGTGCAAAATCCTTAAAAAGATAACCCGTCCTCCGCAAGCGACATTATCCATACCTTAAGGGGGGAACCTGTGGGGGGGGGGAGGCGAAGCTTATTGGGGTCGGTTTTTTGGGAAGGGTAAAACCATTTTTGGGAAGAAGGGGCACAAGTTAAAAGTGTTTGCTTTTCGGAGAACTCCCCAAGACACAGGCTGAAAGTGGGGGAAATAGGGCACAACTGCCCTCTGTGGGAGGGGTTGCTAAAGGAGGGCCTTGCGAGCCTTTTGGACTTCCCAACAAAGTGACAGTTTTGAATAGAGCGACAACACACAAAAACAGAGAGAAGTATCACAAAAAAAAAATTGGGTGCACAAGGCGACCAAGCAGGAAAAAGTAAAGGAACAAAAAAGCCTTTTTCCGCAACAGCAAAAAAAAAGGAACAGGGCGGAGGTGAACTAGACAACTTAAACAAAGGAAATGGGAATTCACCCAAAGGGGGGGGGCAAAGCTGGCACGGAAAGCAAACAATGCACAACCATGTGACCGCAGCGAAAAAACCCACAAAAACCTGTGTTGCCAACTAAAAAAAAAAAAAAACCGGCCCATACTTCGACGCACCAAAGCAAAGTACGGAGGGACAGGGGAAGGAAAGTTAAACTCTTGGTTGCAATGGAGGACGAATTGTGGGGGAAAAACCAAGGAAGGGAAGGCCTGGGAAACAAGTGAAGGGGGGGGATTTTTGCGACCTTTTGGGGGAAAAAAGCAACTTAACTGGGTGAAAAAAAGGGGGGAAAAAAAAAAGGGTGTTCTTTGAAAACGATTTCCGACAGCGTGACAAAGTGAAGTAACAGAGCTGGCCATGGATAGGCTGCCGGCGCGGGGAAAGAGGGGGGAACCCACATGTGCCCGCAAAACGTCAAAGGCAAAAGACTGGAGTCCGGCCAGAAAAAATCAAAAACGGCCAGAAAAAACCGACAAAACGAAAGGTAAGAATTGGCGAAGAAGGGGGGAACAGTTTGGCGAGGAAGCCATCCTAAGATGAGAACAATGCCCGCCGCCGGGGGAAGTCAACAAACACGGACAAGAGAAACTGACTGGGCAACACACCCATCAATTTGGGGAAAAACCTTGAAGACCAACAACTCAGGGGGACAGCAAAAGAGTACAAACCGAAAATCAAAACACGCTTACAAAAGGGAACCTGAGTACTGATCCAGTCTGAAATCTGTACAAAGGGGAAAGGTGCCTTTCATCCTAACACGAAGCAAGAGCGTACAAAAGTCGTCAAGAAACCGCAACACACTCTGGGTTTCTGAAATAGACAGGTCATAACACCTCAACTTAATTGTTGGTCGGACAACCGAAAAAGTCCAGGGTGACCTCAACAGATCCACCGAAAAGAGCTGATCGAGCGCAAGAGGGATTGGTAAAAGCATGGACTAAAAAAAAAACGACTTCTTGGGAACGCACAGAAGACGGACAAATAATTAAAAAATGACCAGAATCCAAGAAGAACGTCAGGTGGGGGGGAAGCCCAGGGAGAAAAAAAGCGCACACGGGTAGAGTGAAACGAAGGCCCAATGAGAAGTTCCACAAGTAAAGTCGGGCAAAGTCCGAAATACTGAAAAGGGCAAAGTGGGGTTCAGAGGGAAGGGGGGTGGAGACGAATCAAGGAGGATCTGAGAGCTTAACGAGAATATAATTTAAACCCACACAAAGAAAGGTTGTCGAAAACGTGGACGCCAACTTAGACTCAAAGGAAGTATCAACCCCGACAGGAAACTAATCCGGGGAGTGCTGACCGAAAGCCACCGCAGAAGGAACCAAAGCAGGCTTCAGTGGGGTAGGGAAAAGGACTCAGGGCGAGAAGTAAGGAGGAGGGGTAGCGTTGGGAAAAAAAAAGGGCAACAAGACACCTCAGTATTCAAAACCAGGGACTGCACGTTTGGACAGAGGGGGAAAGGGTTTTTTACGGACCCAGAGGGGGTCAATGGCAGAAAAGGAAGGGGACCAAAAAAAAAGACAAGCCAAAAACGCCAAAAAATCTCAGGAGTCAATGCTTGATAAGCGGAGAGGTCGACTAGGAAGGGGAACCAGACCGATGAAGGGACGGCTAAAAATCCATTTAAAAGGAAGAGCTGGTAAAAAACCGGATGGACGGACAAAGAAATGAAAAAGTTGGCGCATAAAAGAAGGCGGGGCCAAGCGCCCCGGAAACCCGACACCAAATTGTCGCCACAATGCTCAAAAAAGGCGACGAAAACACAAAAGATAGCAAGAAGGGATGAGAAAAGTCAACATCATAAAAAACGATAACTCCGGAGGGTTTGTGGTAACAAAACGTGGGGTGAAAAGGGGAAAAGAAGGTCCGTCCGCAAACTTTTTTTCCAAGGTCTGGGGGAATTCAAAAAAACTTCAAGAGCAGACAAGGGATACCGGCCTTATCAGAGGTGGGGGGGTGCAAAAAGTAACTAGGCGCGGGTGGGGACATAAAAAACCAAAGAGACAGAATCAGAGGGCGAGTCTCAACAAAAGGAAGGGAAGAGGAAAGATGTGATTACACCACTAGCCAGGATTCTAGTGAGTTAACGCCTTTACGCTAGGCGGGAGAAAAAAAGGTGGATTGAAGTACAAAACGGGGTAAAAAAAAGTTGGGGAAAGAAACGAGGTCACCGGGTGGGGGGGTGGGGAAAAGCCAAGCGGGTGGTACAGGGGGGTGATTCGGAAACGAAGAATCGGAAAAAGGACGCACCGGGGTCTAAAAAACCGGTGCCAATATTGCACAAAAAAGGGGAGAAGACAGGGGCTCCGGAGATATCAGGGATCACTGGACGCACTAACCATTGAAAGTGGGGCTTTGACGGAGAAGGATCAAGTCGACTTAAAAATGGACGCAAACAAGGGGGGGGAAAAGGTAGTGACAGTGCAACATTAACAGGGGCGTAGAAGAGTTGGGAAAAAGTCAGAGAAAGAGTGGTAGGATGGGGCGGCTGCCGGGTGAGTAATACCGTCAAACGGTCTGTGAACAGACAGTAAAACAAGGGGGGACACGGAAAGGTCGAGAAAAACGGTTGTAACGAAGGAGGATTGAACACTCTTTCAAGTCCCTCTCCTACCTCACGGTACTGCGCGAAGAAAGCATCAAAAACGCTCCTCCAGAGGGGGGGAAGTGGGCATGGAGCACCGGGTAGAAAGGAGCAAGCAGGTGAAGGGGTTAGAATGAGGAGTCTCATAGGTGGGGGAGAAAAAGAGGGGTCGAAATCACTACTGTTGAAAAGGGACTGACATTAAGAAAAGGGGGAGAAGGCCGATCAATCAACGAGAAAAGGAAGTGGCAAGGTTAAGAAGCTAAAAATTGGGGGAAAGCCGGGACTCTTTTGGAAAAATGTGGGGGAAAGAGATTAATACAAACTAAGAGAACCGTGTGGAGGTAAGGAGGTGTCGCCGCCAGAAACCAAGAGAAAAAAAAATGCAATTTCTTCATGGGGAGGGGGATGTGGACAGACGGCAAAACTGAGGGCCCCCGACAAAAAGGGGGGGTGCGCGAAGTGGAAAGTCAGGTATGCAAAAACATCGAGAGAGTAGAAGGTTTGCCGGAAACTGTGTTTCAAAGGAAGGGGGGAGGTGGGCAAACACGCTCTCTTATGGGGGGGGGAAAAAAAAAATTTGAAGCAGAACACATTGGTTCGGTGATGGGGGCCGAAAATCATAACGGATACTGACCGAATGCCATTTTGGGGGGGGAGGTCGAGCCCGCACCCAGAAACGGTAACCTGGGAAAAGATGTAATAGGGGGGGGACGACCGGGTGTCTGGAAAGGGAATTGAACCTTTATGTTGGGGCTCTAAGAGGGGGGATCTGGTTCCGGTTAAAAATAAGTACGGCTAAGAACGTGTACGGGAAAACGGGTTCACCCTTATAGGTGCAGGGGGTTTTGACTTTCCGGGTTTCAGGGGGGAAAAGGACTCAACCGGGGGCGTTTGAACCAGCCTGGTAATAGGAAAAAGGGGGAAATCGCGGACACAAATCTACCTTGGACAGGGTCGCGTGAGGAAAATTTCGGTTTTGGCAAGAAATACAACAACCCGGAAAAAGGGTTTGTTCGTACGGAAAATGAAACGGCCAGGGCCAAAGTACCAACAAAAGAACAGGAAAAAAAGGACAAAAAAAGGGCAATCCGGCCCACAAATTGACAAAGACCCGAAAAAAGTACTAACATGAATTTCGCGCCATACCAATGGGAAAGGAGCCCGTTGGGGAGGCCGAAACCAGATGGGCCGTTTGGGGAAGAAAAAGGGTGGCGAAGATTGAAGGAGTGGTTTAGGACGAAAGGCGAGACAAAGGAAAGTGAAAAAGTGCGGGGGGGGGGGAAGGGCAAACTGCACTCATTTGGGGGTTGCTGGGAAAAGGAAAAAAAGTGGAACGGGCAAGGGGCCTGAGAGGAAAACATGGGGTTGAATCAACCAAAAGAGGAGGGTAAAATATAAGGGGACAAATGACTATGGGGGACAAAGCACACGGCGAAAAACAGAAAGACGAAGAAACCTTGGACCAAAGCACAAAAAACGGGGCAGGGGAAAGAAGACCGCCTTAATAACATGTGGGGGGAGCCGATTTCAAAACGAAAAGCAAAAAGAAAAAACCATTGGGAAAGCTGTGGGGAACCACAAAACCCAGTACAAAGGAGGACTTGAAGAACTCAAAAAGGACTAAGGGACAATGTGGATCCTCCCATGGAGAGACGTTAGGGGGAGGGTCAATCTGGGGACATGAAACTAATCCGGAATGCAATGGGGTACAAAAACCTAAAGAACCGGGATTTGGGGGCCGCAAAACCATTGGGAAAGAACTGAGAAAGGGACGAAAAGACCGGAAGGTGTTAGGTGAAACCAGGACTTTGGGACACCCTCGAAACATTTAAGTAACCGCGCTGCCTGGATAATCAGAAAGGGAGTGGAGAAAGACCAGCCATTCCTTCTCACCAAAAAAAAAAGGAGTGAAAATCAAAGGGGGGGCTAACGGAAAGGAAAGGCCAAAAAAAACCTAAGACAAACAACAAGCGGAAGGTAGGGGTGCAGATAAGGGAGTTCCTGAGGTTAAAATCATCATGCCAAGGGACCCGCAAGGGGGAAAGTAATGAAAAAAGAGCCCGAGACTCAGAAAAAAGTTTGAGACATAACGAAACTGCACAAGAACAACACTAAAGAAAAAAAACGGCTCTCCATTCTTAAACAAAAGGGGGATAACCCTCGAACCTCAGAATCTGGAATCGAAAAACAAAAAACAAAACTTTGAAAGTGACCCGTTTCATTACGAAAGAAGACATGGATCTTGAACCACTATCAGAAAAAACCAAAAAAAAGAGTGGGGAACGAAAAGGGTGCAAAGCGCGCCGAATTGGGGGTCTGAAACATAAACTATTGTCAGTTTGGACAAGAAAAAAACACCATATTTCACCGAAAGAGATTGAAATACCCAGAGGAGAAATGGGACACCAAAGGAGGGGCTAATAGAAAGAAAGGGGGGGGGCCCTTAAAAAAACATCGCACTGTGCCTGACAACATAACAATCATCAATAAAACTTAAGTGGGGGGGGTCCGACCATCCAAGAATAATCCAACACGAACAGGGGGAGGTTTAAGGTATAGGAAAGGGGTCCAGGACCAAGGTAAAAACGGTAAAGCCGAAATTCAAATTAATAAATTGAGGGAGAGCGGGGGGAAGGGGAAGACTATCAAAAAGGAAAAAAAAAGAAAAGGGAGGAGAAGTTTGGCTCACACTTGGACGCCAAAACCTACTAGGCAAAACAAAAAAGCGAGAAATTGCAGCTCGGCCACCGAACAGCCACTCGCCAAAAAAAACAGACAAAAATAAAGGTTTCGCAGTAAACTAGAGGTGCGGGGGAGTATGGCTCGGGAAACTGGGGAAAGGGGACAAAAATCCTGAAAACTAGTTAAAGACGCTTTAAGAAGGGAAAAGGGGTGTGTTTCAAAGCTTTCAAGATGTCAACCTTAAACTTTAAGAAATCACCGGGAAGAAAATGGCGAAATACACTTGACGGTTCTAAAAAGGGCAAGGAATTATACAAAAGGAATGTCGATAATTTGGGAGGGAAGACGGGGTGAAAAGTTGTGTGGGGGGGGTAAAAAAAACCGGTAAGGGAAGAGGCAAGGGGGGGCGCCAAAAGGACGAGAATGTCTCAAAAATTCTGGGGGAAAAGGGGAAAACCAACAAAAAAAAGGAATGTTGTCACTCGATAGAGAACTGCCGAACAAAGAACGCTTTTGGGAAAACCTACCATTTTTAAAAAACCAAAAACAATACGGCAAAAGGGAAAACAAAAGCGCCAGCAAGGAGGGGCTTCAACATCTCACAACCATCCACCCCAGAAACAAAGACATTGGCTTGGGGGGTGGAAAAAAAAAAAGGGTGAAAGGGGCTCACGGAAAAGGGGAAAAAAAAAAGAAAAAGGCCAAGTTCCCTTGTGTCTTAGACCTGCGGAGGACCTGGGGAGGGTAGTAAGGAGAAAAAGAAAAAAAAAAGGTGCCAACCGATCAACTCGTCACAAAAAAAAAACCAACACTTAGAGAGGGAAAAGGAATGTATTAAGGGAATCTGCTCGGTGACACCCAGGAGCTCCAAAATTAATGCGCAGGTAAAATAGAGACGGGGGGGATACGAAGTGAAGGGGGGATGGGGGTGGCCCTTGGAAATGTTGGGAAGGGGGAACTAGTAGAAAGGGCAATGGTGTGGGGGGAAAAAAAAAACCAACAAGAAGATCTGGGTGTGGCTTAGAAAGGCAGAAAAAAGAAAAAAAAAAAAAAAAAAAAACAACAGTCAGAGGGCAGGGCGAAAAGGGCCTGTATTGTCACAACTGTGAAAGTACAAGTGAACAGTAGGGGGCCAAAGCCCGAAGGAAAGAAAGAAAAGCACTCTCTCCCCCCATGGAACAACAGGGGTCCGGTTTAAAACCATAACTTGAGCGATATAGTAACTGCACTCCAACAGGGGGGGACTAAGTGCACTGACTTAAAAAGAAAAAAAAAAAAAAAAAAAAAAAAATTCACACTCGGTCTAAATTTGACGAAGTAGAAAAGGAAGGGGGAAAAGATCCACGATAGGCACGGGGAATAAAAGGATCTGGGCAAAAACTCAAAAACCTACAAAGTGGCAGGAAAAAAACCCTGACGGAACAGAGGGGGTCCCAAATAACTGGCGACCAGGGAAGGTCGGCCAAAAACCCGTAAAGAAAAGCCGCTACGCCGGACTGCTAAAGAAGGGCAGAGACGAAAAAAAAGAAAGGTGGGGCGTTTGGGGTGACCCCGGTCGAATCCAACCTAAGTGTATACGAAAGGGACAACGGGGGGTCAAAAAAAAAGAGTGAGAAGAGGAGGGTAGAAAAGCTCCGGGGGAGAGGCAGGCAAGGTCAAAAAGTAGCGCAAAAATCCCAGAAAGAAAACGCAAGGGACACTTGGAAATCGGGAAGTGGAAAACGACAAGACCGGGGAAAAAAGGAAACAAAGGCCTGGAAAAAACAGCCCATTTGAGGGAAAAAAGGGGTTTTCCAGGGGGATTAAAAAAGGCCCTCGACACATGGAAGGTCCGGTCTTGATGGAAAGGTGGGAGCCGGGAAATTTCGTCCCACCGGGAGGGGGTAGCAAAAAAAGGCCGGAAAATCAAACCGGGGAACACTGAGAAGGGGAAGAGCGGGAGATGGGATGATGAGGGGGGTGAGGGGAAAAACTTAGGGTGGCCAGGGAAAACAAGGGGGGAGGGGAGAGTCGAGGAAAACGAGGTCTTTCGGGCCTAAAAAGAAAGGGGAGAGGACACAGCTTTAAAAAAAACAGGGGGGGGGAACAGGGGTGGTTTCCGAGTACGAAGCAAAGGGGGGGGGGCGGTTTCCACCTGGGGGACGGGGTTGAGAATTGTCGAAAAAGAGGGGAAAAAAGGGTCCGATGGGGACCAAAAAGAAAGCCGTGGGAAAAAAAAACGGGAATGGGGTAACGGTGGGGAGCGGTGGCGTGAAGTCCATCATCAAAAAACGAGCAAGGGAAAAAAGTAACTTCTTCCAAAATCAAAAGGTGGAACAAAAAAGGGACTCCCCAGGCGGGGGGGGGCACACCCTCAAAGGGTTGGGGTTGTTTTGCAAAAGCCAAGGGGAGCGGACAAGATTGCCAGGAGCCGGAAAAAAAAAGGAAGGAAATGACGGACATGTCCCTGTAGGAAAGTACGTGTGTGGAAAAGAAAAACCCCTTCAAAGTTTTCTGAACTTAAAAGGAAGAGAGGGAAAAGGCAGAACTCCCAGGATCAAAAATTAAGGAAGGGAGGAACCCGCGAAACGAGGACCTGTCTCCCGGGGGGACATCGAAGTATCAAGAATGAGTCCGTTGGGGGTAGGAGAAAAGAGGCCGGGTGGTGGGGGGGTTAAAAAGGGAAAAAAGCAGGAACGTGCGAATGTGTGGGCTTTTAAAGCCTGGGAAAGAGGAAACTAGAACAGGTCTGAAGTGGAGGGAGAGTTTCCTTTGGGGAAAAAAAACTGGGTTGATTGGTGCAGGGAGGGGAAGGGCGAGGTGGATGAAGACCAAGACCTCGAGAACAACTACACAAAGGGGGGAGGAAAAGCATGGGACAAAAACTGTGGGGGAGAAAAAAGGGACAACAAGCTCGAAAGGCCAATTGTTCACTACAACACACAAAAAACAAGGACAGTTTGAACTCAACTCACTTTCAGGGAAAGGGAAACATTCGTGCGCGGTTCAATTCTACCAAACACATTTCGAACAAAGGGGTGACCGAAAGGCAGAGAAAAAGGAAAAGAACAAAAAAAGCCCGTAGTTCCTCCCCCAAAACTTAACGGGGTCACATTTAGGCCCGAATAGTCAGTGTCCGAGGAAATTGGGGGGGAAAAGAGAACAAATCCGATGAAGGGGTGAACAAGAATGGGTCGGGGGATGTGGCAAGTTGTTGTATGAAAGTACAGGGTGAGGAGGGAATGGATGTGTTAACTGTGGGGGAAAAACTTTGGGCCCACAGTGAAGAGTCAGAAGGGGGGGACGGGGCGAATCTTCGAACTAAAAAGAGGGAAAAAGCACTGCGTTGGTTCGCCAAAATGGGAAGTCCAAACGCCTGTCTCAAGGATTAAGCCAACCTGAAAAAAATACACCAAAAACAAACTTTTCATGGGAGAAGGGGTACCGGAAGACCGTAAAAAAACTGCAGGAGAAGGGAAGAAAGGTGCCACGAGCACTAATAGCGAAAAAAAAAAAGACAAGGGGTGGCTACGGGACGGACACAGCTCTACAACACCGACGCAAGACACTCTGAGAAATGTTACTGGGGACTGCTACCTGCAAAAACAACTTGCCATTCCGGTGGATGAACGACACCTATAGTGAGAAGGGGGAACGGTACGGGGTCAAACGCACACTGAGGTATGGAAGAGAAAGAAGCCGCCCTAGGTGTTTGTAAAAACCGAACCCAGGACCGTTGACAAAACGTAACCCAAAAAGACGACAGTGGGTGAGAAGAAAATCGAAGTGATCACACAGGTAGTTTCCACGGCTGGCGACTACGAGACCCGAGGCCCGTAAGGGGAAGGGGCAAAAACCAACAGCCGACACTAAAGAAAAAAAAAAGAACTTCGATTGGGGAAACGGCGCCAAGAAAAAAAAAAAAAAGAACCACAACGGGACAGGGAAAGGGGGGATGCTAGAGTTTCAAAAGGACCCACTTACAAAAATGTCAAACAGTACTCCTAGGGGCAAATGTCCAAAACGGGGCTCTTTTAGCGGAAGAGAGTGCTGCTGGAAAAAAATCCAGAAGGGGGATGTGTCAGTTCAAAACGGAGTCTACTTTAACGAAGAAGACTGGAGAAACCCGACCGGTAGTCTAATTAAAATGGGGGTGGTTTTTTTGGGGGGGGGGTCGCTGAAACAACAAAAAAATGCAGGCCGCAGAAGGAGGGAATTCCCTGTGGGGTGGGTGTAAAACGAAGTGGGGAGGAGGGCCGGACGGGACTTGCTTTCAGAATTTCAAAAAAAAAAAAAACAGCTGGGCTCGGGGGTGGGGGTGGAAAACGGAAACCGCTGTGAGGGGAAAGGTGTCCAATTCCCCTTGGAACTGGTAAAAAATACTAAAAAGCCCCCCTAGCAAATACGCGAAGGGGGGCGGACCTGACTCCTACTCAAGATAATTTAGAGGGCCGGGAAAAAAACTGTGGGGGGTCTGCCGGAAAATTGCGCAAGAAAGGAAGAATAATCCCAGGGGCTGGACCGTCAAAAAAAACCGAAAGTCCCAAGGGTGGGCTAAGGGCGCAAAGAGGAGGAAAAAAAAGGGAACACTTGGAGCATAAAATAAGGGACCCAACACCTTGTCGAACACTAAGTCGGACCCATCATAAGGAAGAACGGGCAAACCGAAAACAAAAAAATTCTTGTCTGAAAAAAAAAAGAAAGGGGCTCCCTCGTTAAGTCAACAACACCCAGTTCCATCTCCGGCGTGACAGGAAGAAAAAAAAGGAAGAAATTTCGGCGGCCTGAAAGAAAAGGAAGAAGCTCCCCATCTCTTAACTGGTGAACCTACCGATACTATAGAAAAGGAAACACAACAACTAGAGGAAAAATACGATTAGAGGAGCGTGGCACCCTCCCCGAGGCCGCAGCTGACTAAAAAGGAACGAGGAGAGCCAAAGGGGGAGGGGGAAAAAAGTAGAGGATGTTTGGAAACACGCAGGGAAAAAGGTTTTGTGTCACACAAGAGGGTCAGGGGAAATGCTCCCTGAAAAAAACGTTACTTCACACAAACCGTGCAAGGGAAGTGGGGGACTGGGGCGCGAACATGAATAAGCGCGGGGGAAAAAAAAAAAATATCCGAGAAAACAAAAAACCATGACTGGGCTTACCGTGCCCATCCACTGAACAAATCGTAAGTTGGGGGAGGGGGAGACACGCAAGGACTAGTCCGTTCAAATGAAAGAAACACGGAAGAGAGGGGGAGAAAGAATTCAGTCAGGTATCGCTAAAGGAGTCGGATGCGTCCCCTAAGTTCTGAAACTTCTAACCAGGGGTCCAGGGGAACACAAACAAGTACGAGAACAAAAATCTGGTAAAAAGGAGGAAGCAAAAAAAGTACCAAGAGAGTAGGAGAAAAGAACGGTCAATCACCGCCCAGGCTTGTGGGGCAGGTGTGGAGGGGGGGGGAGCCGGGATGATCAAGCCAGGAGGTTGACGGGGAAAAAAGAAAAAAGAGGTGGCGGAAAATCGCAGATTGATCTTTCGTCGGGGAGGGGAATCGGACTATATTAAAAACGATCAAAGAGAAAAGAACCGCCAAAATGGGGAAAGAGAGGCCCCCGCCAATTGAACAAAGGGGAGGGCCTGCCCATAAACATGAGTTGTTGAGCCGTAGCTGCCAGGCGAAAAGCACAAAGGAGGAATGGGAGTCTGGTGAGGATGATTGGGAGACGGGCAGCCGGAAGGGGGGAGAACCTCCAAAAAATCGATAACGCACACGGGCCGCCGGGGGTATAAAAAGTTGGTGCAACATATAGCTCGGGGGTAAAAGTGTCGTTGGGGTCAAACGGACAGGGGGGCGTTAAAGAACACGAAAAGCGGCCTTCATTGAGGAGAAACGAGTTGTGGTCCGCAGAAAGGGGAGACAGGTGTCGACTGACAACGGAAACAGCCAAGGGGTTCGAGAAGACGACAATAACGTTGAAAGGGGAAGAGTGTTTGAGAAGGGGGGACGGGGGGGGAGGACGGTCCCCACGTTGGGAAATGAGGGCTGTCACCCCGGGCAGATAGAAGAGTGGCCGTTAGTAAAATGAAAAAACGAGACCGTGAAAGGGGAACTTTTGACCGTAGCTCCCGCGGGGAAAGGTGGGTGCCGGGTGATCCTGGGGCTTGAAAAAAGGTGGGTCCTAAAAATTGATCTTACAAGTATGTGACAGGAAGAAGGCACCGCTCCCGAATATGATTAAAAGGGAAGGAAGAAGGGGGGAAAAGTCAAAAGGTGGGAGGATGGCAGACGCCTGCGGTCAACAAAATTCAAAAATCCAAATCACGGTCTGTTCAAAGGGGGGGCACCAGTCGATGAAAGGGGAAGAAAACTAAAAGGGAAAAGGACCCCTCGAGGAGCGGAAATGGAACCAGTAGGTCCCAGGAGAGAAGCTAGTTGCCGGGTTGGAGGGTCAAAACATGGTTACGGCCTGCAGTCAAGGGGGGGGAGAAATGTGTTTGGGACCTGAAAAAAGAGACAGGAAAAAAAGGGAGGGGGGGGATTATGGTGCTTGGGGGAGGGGAAGGTTCGAGCCAGGTGTCTGCCAGTTTGATACAAATTTCCAGGTGTGGA
>Ga0179591_1355544_pt1 | contig 14007 bp, 13 predicted proteins | sample CZOMad2_1_08_16f_FD_182891 | JGI IMG/M metagenome (GOLD analysis project Ga0179591, IMG submission 182891) | Vadose zone soil fungal communities from Angelo Coast Range Reserve, California, USA - CZOMad2_1_08_16fungal (PacBio error correction) | ecosystem: Environmental > Terrestrial > Soil >...
ACGGCTGTCGAAAAAAAAGGGATATTTTATCGCTGTGGAAAAATGAACGGAAGGGGGGCCTACACGACTGGCCCAAGAAGGTCTGGGGAAAGAAAAGCGCACTCCGGGTTAGGATGCGGGGAGAGATAATGCAAACCGAAACATCTAATGGGCCAAGAACGGGAGGTCTTCAGAGGGGATCAGAAACCCTAAAAAAAAAGCAAAGGACAAAGAAGGGGACAAAAAAAGACAACGACAAGAAAAACCAACAAGAAACAAACATGAAATAAACACGCGGCACGGAGTGGCAGAAGCAAGCCACCAGCCACAGCACCGAGATAACCAAAAACGGGCTCCGAACCACTCGAGCATTAAACACAACACCCGCCCCCCGGCATCGAGGGACTATTGGGGGGACAATAAACGGAGGGGGGGTGTGTTCATTTCAGGGACCAGGAAAAGGAGAGAACCCTCACCGCTCACCGAGGCCTCGAGTGGGGGAATCTGCCCAGTGGGGGTCGGGGGGAAGCGAAAATCGCTGAGAAGACTTCACCAGAGGGGTTGGTCAAAGAGGGTCCACACCACTGAAGCCAAGCGCTACAGCTCGCCACTTGGGGATCTGATCTAAAGGGCAGCATTGTCACCTCCAAAACCCGCCAAATCAGAAAAACTTTTTTTGGCAGAAAACCAAACGGGGTCTGGTCGACGGGGGGAAGGGCTACGGCTTCATATCCTCGACGGACCCGTAGGGTAGGGGAGGGAAAAAATCCCGTTCTGGAAAGCCAAAAACGACCGGGAATACAAAAAAACTGGTGCCGGCTCAAAAGTCCGGTGATCAAGAATGGGTCTGCGACTTCGGAAAGCGAGCTGAAACGTCCGCAAAAAGAGGGGGGGGACGTGTTTTACAAGCAGGGGGGGGAACGTGACTCTTCAGGATGCAAAACGGGAAAAGAAAAAAGGAGGTCTCTTGCTCCAAAGCCAAGAAAAAAGTAGAGAGAATCAGAACCAAGAGTACTTCCATCAGGAGAGGGAACAGGCCATCTTGGGGAAAGAGAGCGGTTTACTCGTGATCCACTTTGGGGAACCGATGGCCCCACCCCTCCAGCAGTTGTCTGACCGGAGAGGATCGATCGTCAAAAATTAAGGGATTAAAAGAGAAGGCACTATAGGGAAAAGTTGTGAGTTTTTGGGGGGGACAGCGGTGCACAAAGAGACCTAGACCTAAGGGAATCGGGCCACTCTGGCAATTAAAAAAGGCGCAATTCGTCTATCCAAGGTGCTGAGGAAATACGGAAGGAAAAGGGGGATGTCTTGGTACAATTCAAGAGGAAATGCCGTAATGGCTTCTCGGTGAACAGGGGGGGCAGTCAACAAAAGGGGATGGTAAAAAAAGAAAAAAGTGGAGCTTAAGCTGCCCGACAGGGAGGACCAGGGTTCCAAGACAGGGAGCAAACAAGTTGGAGAAACCAGGGAGGAGACTAATGCAAATGCGTTGGGGATTGGGGGGAGGCGTACTCGTTAATGGGGAGATTTATGTGGGCCGCAAAAACGAACCTCCGTTTGGGACCAAGGGGTAATAGCGTTCTCTACGAAAGAGGAGAAACCACCGGTTGGGGCGTCGGTCCGGCATAGAAGTGGTGGTGCTAGGGCTATTTGCGGGTGGAGTTTACAAGAATCCCGGCGGACCCGGGAAAAATGAAGGTTAACCAGAGTTCTGAGGATGCGCTCAGGGGAAGGGGGAGGGTGACAGTCTATGGAGGCCCACTAGCGATAAATCAGGGAAGCTCTGACGCTCACTAAAAAGACCTCTCACCCACAAGCGACCGCGGTGGAATAAGTGAGGGTGCTCAACTGAGAAAAAAACTCAGAAAACCGTTCGAAACTAAACAAGCCCATCCCGTCAGGGAAGGTCGAAAGATAAACCTCTACTCTATGCCGGGGGAAGGAAGAGGGAAGCGTTATCCGGTAAAAACGCTGGGGGGGAGGGTCGCAGGGGAATCGGGATAGGGTGCCTTTCGTGGAGGGGGTCTTGGAAAGATCTCGCACCCGCGAAGAAAAGAGGGGTGGGGTGGTTTTTCCCAGCATCAGGAGGGGGGTTTACTCCAAAAGTCCGCCGACAGCAGACTCGGACCGGGGGTTGGGGGTCAGTCGGGAAAAGATCTCGGCTTTAGGAACTAGAAACCCCAGAAGGGGATACTATCAAAAGGGAAGGGAAAAACCCGCGTAAACTCGGGGGGCCTGGCGTGACACTAAAAAGATGGAAGCCTTCTATCACGCTCATGAACATTCTCACAAACGCCGAGAAGACAATAGGCCCACCTTATGACCGAAAGAGGGAGGGGAAGTGCTAGGAGGGTATCAGGTATGGAGAAAGTAATATGGCAACCAAAAGGCCCTCTCTGAGGGGGGGGCACTTAAACGAAAGGGCGAACTGTAACATAGGCACTGCCCCCGCCGAGAAGCGGTCCAGACCGTTCGAAAAAGTTAGGGGTTGACCAAACTTTGAACAGAAAAATAATGCCTTAGTAGGAATAGGGTCTAAATCGTGTCATCCCGAAGTTCTAGAGAAATGAGAAGGGTACTTCTCCTCGTCAACGGAAAGAGGTCGCGGAATCCGTAGGGAGACTTAGGGAGGAAACAGAGGTTGGTACACAGCCGGAAGGTGCCTCTAATAGCGGGGGGACATTTTCTGGGCGGTAGGTCCGGGGGAAGGCGTCAAATCGAAAGAGTCCACCAACAAAGTGTTTATTGGAATTGCGTGGGAAAAAAAGGTCCCAGGCGCTCGTTCAGCAAGGTCAAAAGAACTGGAGGAAAGAAACTACACTGAGGAATGTAGGGACGTCACCGTCCTCTATCTTAGGTTGATGGTGCGGGGAGGGGGTGGTTATTCCAGGAGGGAAAGGTTGGACGCACACCAGCCGGGGGACAGAACATAAACGATAAAGGGGAGTTTGAGTTGGAAAACGCTACACCGGGCTGCCTGCAAAAGCTAATCAAGAAAAAAAAGCAAAACGGCAGGGAGCCGATAGGGGTGAAACTTCAGGCGCGGCAAAGGGATAGGCACTAAACGCGAAGAAGAATTCGGCGTTGAAGAACCTAGGCAATGTTCCGCCAACTCGGGCGGATGGGAAGGTCCTGCGCGAAAAGGAAGAATACTTGAAGAGAATTCAGGCATGTCATTACAGTGGGGAAAAGTCTCTTTATTCTGAGGGAGGCACGGTTGGCAAGGTTGGGGAGGGGAAAACACCAATCTCACGTCGAAGCTGACAAGTTTCGTGCGCGGGGCGAAAGTCGACCCTTCTCAACCTTCCACCAAGGGCCGAGAAAGCGGGGAACAAAGAGGGGGAAATGACCTGAAAACATTAGATTTCGGAAACGGGTGAGAAAAGGTCTTTAGCAGCACCTGGAAAACCACGCTGTTCACTGCGGGCTGGAAGTCGTAGACGCCCTCAGGAAAGGGGCTGAAAGAAGAAGGGGGAGGGGTATGCCTTATATACAACAAGCAAGGTCTTACCTGCTTAAAGATCCAAAAGGCAATCATATGAATGAAGAGGAGGCAAGGCCGCGTGGACTGGGCGAAGGAGGGATAGTTGAGAGTTCATTCCATCGCAACAGGCTTGTCACGGGGGGGGTCGCCCTTCCAAAGGGCTAGCCTTCTCTCATCTCTAGGGAGAGGAATACAAGCCGTTGCAAGCGGGACGAGTCCTTCGAAAGCGGGGCTCTCTGCAGGAAGGGGCTCTCGCCCCGAAAGCGCAACGCAGCGCTTACGCTAACAACGTGCTTTACGAAGTGCTCACGTTCGAAGGAACCGGGGGACGTCGCGGGGGGGCCCGGATTGAATCGTGGTCGCGAACCACTGGACGAGCAAGTAGCTCTCAAACGAAACGACGTTAGGGGATGGTCGACTGTTTAGGCTAAAAAGTTCAAAAAGCGACAGAACTCGGCGACTAAAAGGGGGGGGAGAACTTAGAAGCAGCACTGGCATGAAAAGTCTCAAGGGGCGCGGGGGCGTGCAGATCAAAGCTCATTATCCGCAGGGATGCAGATCAGATGGCACGAAGGGAGAACGAAAAGGAGAGGGGGGGGGGGGACGGAAAATGGACGGACAGAGCTGACTAATTGGCGAGTTGGAGAGGAGCCAGTCCATGAACTTGACCTTACGAGAAATTCGGGGGGGGGCCCAAGGTAAGGGGGGGAGAGAAAACAATGTAGTCAGGACGCAGTGGATGGGAGTCTGGCCGCCATCCGCATGGGCCAAGGTTGTTTCTTTACAAAAGGGAAAGAGATAGGAACCGCGAGGGAGAGAGAAGATGGTCTTTGGGAGCAAAAACGAAGAGACACGTTGGCCATCAGACTACTGGGCAAAGACCGGAGACCGTAGGCAGGAAAAAGAATGCCAATTCTTTCTCCGAAAAGAACAATTCTCTTCGCAAGGGAAGGAGGTGCCTTTCTGCGAAGGGTTTAAAAACAAGCCACGCAATAAAGAGGACTTCATTTGGTCTGGGAAACTGAAACCTTGGGAAAACCGGGGAAGAACTACAATAAAGAAAACGATGGACTCAATTCCCTTGTCCTACGAATCTATCGGCTAGGAGCTCATTGCACAAGAAAGCAGGAGCGCGAAACGATCGGGACTCTTGTAAGGAAACCGTAATGCGGGCTTCAAGAACGAAAAAAAGGTGAACAGCCAGGGGGGACTCAAAAGGAATCTTAAAAAGCTGTGAAAAATGAGAGTCTATTAGGAGGAAAGACTGGCAGTCCTCCTGGTGACTGGGGGCCTCGGTCTACAACACGGGCCCCTATGTTGATGTAGGGGGGAGAAGGCACCTTTCCTTCTTGCAGCCGCCGCCAACCAACTGCAAAGTACACCAGATCGCTGCTCGTTGCGGACCGTAAGACAACGAGGGAGCTGCCCTAGGAACAAACCTAGGTCTGGGGGACGAGGGACTCCTGGCATGATGGGTCCGGAGAAAGGAAAGAAAATGGGGGTGCTGGTGGGGGGCTATCTTCTCGACGCATGCAACGCCCGCCATGGGACGTCCAAATCTCAATATCGGGAACTCAGGTGGTGTGCGACAACCAGGAGGAAAAAAAACGGACAAGGATGGGAGCCCGACCATTGCACCTACGCGCCAATCACTGGGACGTTTTTTTCTCGACGGGGCGTACTGGGGAAGGGGAAAAAGTACACAAACGAAGGCATTCCTATGCGGCAGAAGGGTGCACCAATGGGGGGAATTTCCTGGACAACGGGCAAGCGGCGGTGGACGAACTATCTGACAGCGCCCTAGTTCAAGAACTCGGGGGATCAAACTCTAATTTCTATACGTGCCCACGGAGTCCAGCACAATAACCCAAATAACGCTGAAAAAGGGTCAAAAGTGGGGAAAGTTGGGGGGCGTTCATTCTAGGGGCAAGGCCTGCCGCTGAAGGGGTATCGCACGAGGGGGGTAAGAAAAGTCACGTCGAAGACGTTGAGGGCTATCGACGGAGGGAAAAAAGTTGGGATGGTTCCTACAGGCGTGAAAGCGGGCTGGAAAAAGGCCGATGAGGAAGTTCTTCGTGTCAGGGACAATGAACCGACAATTCGCCTGTGAACTGTGAAAAGAGAAAAAAAAGGGTCTTGGAGCGTCTACGCTATCCCTCGGTTGGACAAGAAAAGAAAGGAGCACCAGAGAGTTGAAGAGTAGTTGCGAAAGGGGAGAACCAAGAAAGCCTGAACAAGACGAGTCATGAAATTTCCCCCCCCCACAGGAGTCGAGGGGGTTGGACGACGGCGGGAGGGTTCTTATTTCAGTTCCAGCACGAGGACGATCAAAGCTGAGAACAAAAAAACTGACAAAAAGAAGCGTGTGTCATCGGCTCCAGGTCGGAATCAGCGCTTAGTCTTCCGGGGCGCGATTTTCACTCAAGAAGGTCCATAAGGGCCGGAACGGATACAGTACAGCGAAGAGGGAGGAAGCGGTTACCGGGAAACTGTCATTGGTCAAGCAAAAAGCTCAAAAACCTCGAAGCCGAGACCACAAGACACCATCCCTGTTGTCCTGAACATGCGGGGCCCGCAGCGAAAGGAGGGGAGATCCACCGGAGGTGCGGGCGGAAAAATCAAGGCGAGACCGAACCAGAACGACCACTCATTTGCCGGCTTGATCCAAGGGGTGGCCCCCTTGTTCGGGAAAAAAAAAAGTCTTGGGGACAGCCGGGACGGTGCGACGTCAAGATCGGGTCGTGGGGTTACCACAGCAACGGGTGGATGCACTTCTCGGCACGCGAAGATGCGAGCGGACCTTGGGAGAGAAACAAAGAGCAGGGGCAAAGAGCAAAAAAACGGGATCTTACTTCCTCGGGGCGGGGGCCAGTGAAATCTTGACGCTGACAAGGATAATCGGGTGCCAAAATGGCCCCCCAACAAAGCAGGGTTTTCTCGCATCTCTACGTCAACGGACAACGGGGGATGAGATGGGGGGGTAGAAGAAAAGCTGGGGGTTTTGCAGCGGTTTCAAAAAAAAAAGCCCGGGAGAATATGCTTTCAAGCTAGACCATTCACTGGAACTCTCGAGTCTATACTATGGGGGGGGGGGGTTTGAGACTACTAGACCGTGTGCGCTGTATGCCAATGTCGACGATCTGGATCCTGCAGGGAAACGACTAATTGCGGACACCACGTGTGGGAAAACCCTACGCAACGGAGGGGCGCGTTATCTCCTACCTTAAGTAGACCATGAAAATACGAGGGGCAGAAACAATGGGAGAACCTTACTTAAGTGATCACGAGGGGGCGTTTTTTTATTTCGTAGAGCAGGGGTCAGGGGATGATTTTGGTCCGCCCGAAAAACAGTTTGCCCGTCGACTGATAGAAGATGCCAGGAAGGTCTCCAGACCAAAGGGGTTGGGAAGAAGGGGGGGATGTCTCGGCTTCGATTGAAAATGCCTCACGGCGTAAAGTCGCCTCATATCACCTAGAATCTTGTAAAAGCTCGGTCATTAAGGAGGGAAAAAAGTTATGTGCGTGCAAACTCGTCAAGGATACGCTGACGCAACGAAAAAGGGAGACCTATGAAAACACCGAGGACCTCGGGGTTCGCCGTTGAGTGGTCTCACCGGGGATCGAGCCGAAAAGGTCAACTGAAAAACAGACCGCTTTATTGACCCTACCGGGGGGATGCGGCCGAAGCGACCTCGTACCTAAGAAAAAGCGTGGCGGAGATCGCACCATCTTTTGTCATCGTTGAAAAAAACGTGCGTTTCGGGGAAGGGTCTGGGGGGAGAGAGACACCGTCTCACCGAAGTACGTTTTGTCAAAAAAAGGATTGAGAATTTTTCCCACAAGGGACACATCGAATCCAGGTTCCTTTAGCAGCAAGCGCAAGGGGGAGCACAACGCCCCCAGGAGAACTATAAGCGACGGGAGTCCGGACTCCTAACCGGGACCTTTCACCACCGAGAAATTTAGATCAGAAGGAACACAGGCTCAACAAGAGACGACACGAAATCGCCCCCCTCTGACAGGAAGAGGCCGTTTCAGTCTTGATCCTCCGTTTGGAATACGGAGGGGTCATATGAAGGGGGGGGCACCGGGGTAGGAATTCACAGTTAGGCTCCTTAGAAGGAGAGATTCCACCATAAGCGGGCGGGGGGGGGAAATCTTGAACCGTGTCCCATGGGGTCGCCAGCGGTGCGCCAGGTGGGGGAGAGGCAGCGATGGGGAATCAGGCCGCCTGGCTCTAAGTCAATTAAGTGACTTCAGACTAGGCTCGTCCTAAAGGTCATTTACTGTCCGGAGGAAACGCGTGGGCGCAGCCCACTTGGCACCGCGATGAGTTTTAATGGGCTTGGGAGGCGTTGCCGAGACAACGGCCGAAAGCCACCACCAGCACACCAGGGAGGGAGGAAAAGTGGACGCGCTATTGCAATCACTTGCTACCATTCGGGGAGACCGAAACGTCGGAAGTTACGTTTGGACAACCGTCGATATGTGCTGCTGGTGGGGGGCAGAGTCCACAGGAAAGGGTGACCACAGCATCCGTCTTGACGAATCCAAGTTGCGTGTTCAGGAAAGCAGAACGCGACAAGGAGCCCTGCCGAAAGGAGGATTACCAATCCAAAGGGGAGGAGGAGAGGGGATATTAGAGGAAACAGATCGGTCACTAGCTTAATTCTTGAGGTTCAACGCGTGAAATCGCTTGTCCGGAAAAAATGGGGACTGAGGGGGGAAAGGCAAGTTAGCCGGCAAAAAAAAAATCCTGACGACGGGGGGTATCCTTCAAACAACGACCATGACATCTTTGCTATTTATTTCGCATGTCGGGAGGGTCAAATTAAGTTGGTTGTGAACCACACAAATGAATCGTCGAAAAGAAATGACCACCGGGGGCGATTTCTCTCGTGACCGTCAGACCGACCAAAAAGAGTTTAACAGAAGCGGGATGGGGAACGTTCGAACTTTAGGGCCTTCTCTTCGCGTGTTCTGAAAGGGCGAGGCTTGGCCACAGACTCTGAGGCACGCTTTTCTGGGGGGCTTGAACTCCTCCGTCTGGAAAGGAACGGCTAGCTTGGGGGATCTCCAATAAGTTAGGGCGGTTGACAACACTTGCACAGAAGGCGGCGAAATCGACGAAAAGGTCGGGAACGGAGAACCAGTATTTTGCACAGGGAAAAAGGGGGCCAGCCGGAACGAGGGAGTTCTCGTCAAAAGCGCAAAGTCTCTTGCTGGGACCGTACCTTCAGGTCCAGGGTCGGCTTCCGTCGCCGTAAAAAAAAAAAAAAAATGACAGAAAGTTCGCAGGCCTCCTCGCGCAGGCGGGGCGCTCGCGTCACTAGACGAGCTCATCTGCACTTCAGAGCCAAATCATAAAACCGTCTCGGCTGGAAGGAAGTTTTGAACGGGGCGAGGGGGAAATCCGCTGTTGACCAAAAGGGGGCAAATCAGTTACCCGAAAAAAAGACTCAAGAGGAAGAAACTCAGAGAAACAACAACAAGGAGGAGGGGATATAAATGGGGGGCTCCGAAGTGGTGGTCCGGGAGGAAAACTGCTTAAAGAAACAGTCAAAAGATAAGGCGTCGACTACAGGGGAGGTGCGCACGCGAAATCACTAGCTTGAAAGTGCGAATTTTTCGAGAGGAAAGGCTATTCGCCGCGCGTGACAAAAAAAAGGGCGATGAGGAGGCGCAGATTCAGGGGTTGAAGAGGTCGGACGGAAAGGCGAAGAGCGGGCTTGGCCAGGGACGAAGAGTTTAATTCTAAAAGTGACGATTCGCTTGACTGCTAAACTGGGAGGAAAAAATCCGCGACACCTCCCACTCACCGGGGAAGAAAGGGGGTTTTAAGAATAAAAACTTCTTGTAAACGCGCCCTTGGACGTGCCTTGGAAGACCTGAGGAAAATCTGAAAAAGTACCCGCGAAAAATCGTCGAGTCCGCTACCGTCGTGTGCTCAACTCACAAAAAAACGGGGACGAGCAGGAAGGAAGACTTTTCGGACCGGACCAAAAGATAATTCGGTCAAGGGGCGGGGGGGGGAGGGAAACCGCCCCCTCAGAAAAGGTCACCCGTCGAGGCGAAATACTAGTGGTACCTTATAAGGTCGCCAAACAATCTCCACGAAAGGTGTTCAGCTATCATTTGGTCTTTGAAAATATGGCAAAATTTCCTACGACCTACATGCGGAGGGATTTGGAAAGGCTTGTCTACAAGGGATATAAGTGAGGGGTCGGCTGAGCGAACGTGCCGCCAGCACCAGCGGCGGGCGCCGACCCGCAATCGGGGGACCTTGAGGTACCAAACATTCTTGCGAGTGAAAAATGTTTCTGGCCTCTCATGCAAAGAGACACGATCGGCCGCCAAACCTTTGCTATCAGAGTTAGGACTTCATGCGGCCTGGTCAGTGCGTGGACTTTCTGCACCACTCCAAGCCTGCGAAGGAGGGCGGGGTCACCCTTCCTAAACAACCCGGACTTAGAAAAGAACCCGGATCGGCGAGCGCTTTGGTAGGGGCATGCGGAGCAGGATTACGACCTAGGGGGGGGTGCATTGGCCGAAAGGGGGCCGACTGGGTCCAACGGAAAAACCGGTGTGCGGGGTGCGATCGGCGACGGGCTGCGGCCACCCACAGGTCTCGGACAACTCAATAAAAGGAACTTGTGGGCCGGGGGCGACAAGAGGGTTCCCGCCACCGGACTCCACGAACGGAGGCCTGCGCCTGAGGAAACGGACAAAGTCACTGGAACGTTGTTTTCTCGCGCCCAAGGGGGGTGGGACATTAGAATCCGAATGGTAATTCCCGAGAGGGCAAAACAGAGTTTTTACAATGTCTTGGGGGGAACAGGGACGGGGGAGTCTTCCTCGGGGGGGGCCGTGCCATAATCTAAATGGCCCGTAGTTCGAACTGAGCGTGCCCAAATCTAGAAGGGGGGTTTAATCTTAAGTGCAGAGGGCTCCCTAATAATCGCAGAAAACCTTGGGGTCGCCAGGGTCGATTGCGGCGTTCCCCACCACTTCGGAGGTTTTGATGCTTAGGCGAGACGGTGAATCGTCGGGCAAAAGGGAAAAAACCAAAAGAGGGGAAAGGGCTTGGAGAGCAATAGTTAGATCCAGTCTGGGTGGCGTTGGCCAAAACTCGTCCAACTTGGCTGATCACCGGTCCGGATCAGTTCGATGCAGGCGGGTCGGAAATGTGGGAAGGGAAAACAAATCGATGAGAGGTAACGCCTTGAGACCGTCTAGCTTCGCGGGACTCTCTATCTTGGGAGAAACAAAAATTATCACTCTTAACCGATGTCAAAGCTATGTCCAAAAGGTCGCAACAACCTCCAAAGTACTCGAGGAAGATTCGGACGTGAAGGAGGTGAAAACTGGTATATGACAATCACGAGGCTTCAAGTTCCGACACGTCGGCTTCCAGCGAAAAAAAAGAAAAAGACAGAAAACAAGAGGCGAAGGTGGGTTCATAGCTCCAGTGTCGGAGCGAAGATCCGTGTATCGGAAGGGCCACCAGATGGGAGACGGGGGAAAATACCTCATCCGACTAAAGCAAAATTATCAGGGGGAACGTGAAGCCGGTGGGCTGGGAAAAAAAAAAAAGTAAATAACCACCCTATCGAGGGGGGGACGTACCACCAAGGGGTCTGCGCGAGGGAATCGTCTGCCCTAAAAAGCCTTTACTACTGAAAACTTGCGGGCGACCAAAAGGTCAGGGAGAGAAGCGAACCAGAAAAGAATCAACTCCTTTGAAGGCGCGTCAGAAAAAAATACCTGATGGGTGATCCCACTGTGAAGTCGCGTAGGTTGAGCACGCGATTATCGACGTCCAACAGCTTGGTCCTTGTGTTACACGAAGGAAAAAAGCTTCGTCGTGCAGGCGCAGCCATTAAAGAAAGCATAACGAGGATATGAATCTAACCAACGCAGTCTATCATCAACAAGAAGGGGGCGACGCAGCGGAATCCAGACGTGACGCATATGCAGGGTCAGGTGTTGGCAAAACTCCAGCAAGTTACCTTCGAAAATCTCTCGACAAGGGGGTAAGAGATGCCGAGGTTAGACAAGGGTGGGGATCAGCGTGTAAAAAACAAGACAGAGGGCAAGAGACGGGGTCAGCGTCAACGCAAGGCAACTAACAGGCCGGCTCTCCGTAGACAAAAATGCGCCTTGGAATGCGCATGATGCCAAGACCGACGAGTGGAGTCCTGGCTGAACGTTTTGCACACGAAGAAGTCAAACCGGAGGTAAAACCCGACGCTGGAGGGACCATTGACTTCGCCGAAATACGCCTGCGGAGAAAGTGCGATCAGCAATTGGGATCACCCATAGAGAGGAAGAGACCGGCAAAGCGTGTGGAGGGAGGGCCTCACGAGTTTGCACTACCAGACCCGGGGTAATCTATATGAAGCTAGCTTTACGACGTCATAGGATCATACGGGTAAGGAAAAAAACGTTGGTGGATCGGGAGAGGGTAGTTTACCAATAAATAACACCGGCAATCACCGCTCCGATAACACGCGGAGGAAGAATCGGGGTCGGGAAGGAAGTGGGGCTATGTTCGTTCCACGAGCCTACATAAGAGAAAAACTGACGCTCAAGAAACTAGTTAAAAGCCCCTTCGATGCAAATAGGGACAGGAAGTTCATCCCTGGTGGAAAATCGATCCAGAAAGTACATACTCAAAATCCTAAAGCTTGAGAGAACTCGACTCAAAATCACATGCAGGAAGGACTCTGAAAGACAGGGTCCGGCGGGAAAATGTGGGGCACTCCTTGCAGCGTGTCTCGGGGGAGAAGAGGTGTCTTTGTCTGGAAACATAAGCGATAGCACAGATAAGGAGGGTAAAAGTTTCACTCTCAAAAGAGGATGGGGCAAAAGCATTCGCCGACCCGAAGCCGGAGTGCAGCGTGCAGGGGTTGATAATGCAAGAGAAACCAAAAGAAACAAGCATGTATCACCATAAAAACAATCCCGCTCGACTAGAGGGAGGACTTTCTTTGCTCAAAACCGACGATTCCGTAAAGGGGCACGGCGGCAAACAAGGAGGAACCACTCAGAAGCCCAGGCCCACCTGAGGGAACGAGAAACAAAAGAGGCCTTGCGCTAAAAGATCCCTGGACGCTTGCAGTCATCGGGGGGGCCACCGTAGCCCTCAAGTGGGGCTCAGCAAAGGCAGGCTGATAAAGGAAGCCGGCGCAACCGGGGGGGAAGAGGGGAAAAGGTGTAGACACCTGAATCACAGTCTTTTTCACCAAGAATTCATCGATTAAGAGGGCGAGAATTTCGCTGAACTCGCCGCCCGGCGCGACTTGCAATAGGACTTGCCGCCGGGGTAATTCTCGGTCGCGGGAAATCCGTGACGGACTTTTCTACTCGGGGACGAGGGTGTGTAAAAAAAAAAAAAAACGGGGGAAACAGTTCCCCAAGCTCTGAGCATTGCCTCTAAGGTGTCTTAAACAACACAAGAATTCCTAAAAAAAGCTTCTATCCTAGCTCCACCAATCACACCCCGGTGCTGGCGCGAAATTTCTTCAGTACGTCTAAAAGAATTTCTCTTCCTCGGTGAAGGAAAAATATTACTGGGGCACAGCTCGCTATCGCGGGTATTTCTATTCTTATTTGAAGTCAGTGCCAGAGGCGGGTGGCGGAACTACAAACCTGTGTTTAAAAAACTCTACCTCCCCCAGGCAAACGAAGGCGCTTTAGCCCCGCCACGAATTGGGGTCTTCCTAGAAAGTTTGATACTCAAAAATTCGGAAAAGCGGAATACGCTGCCGCAACGACTGGCAGCCCCTAAAAGCCTGCAAAGATGGGGAAGGCGCCCTCAGGAGTGAACTTTGAACGGCAGCGACAGTCACGGATATAAACTTCTTAAAAAAACGAAATCGGAAGGTTCTTCATGTCTTCGGACTGGGGGACCCAAAAGTGTTTTGACAAAAAAAACGGGCCGACTCAATAAACCCGTTCGTTGGCGGAATGGGTCGCTTCGACCGGAGAACCGGTAAAGCTATAAGCAGCTTTAAGCGTGGCTAAGCAAGACGCCATTAGTGGCTTACGGCGAACAGTTCTTTGGCAGAAGCTCTCCGGATCGTCCCGGAATGCGTGGACGTGGAGACACCAACAGAGAGGGGAAATCCCAGGAGATGGAAGAAGGAGTAACAAAGAAAATGGCACTCCATTGAGAAGGAGCCAGAATCACAGCACGGCGTGGAAACGTAATGTGCCACCTGTGGAACCTTGTTCCGCACGCCCAAGGGGGGGAAGGGAAAAGGCGTCCAGAAAGAAAGTCGAGGGGGCTCCTTCCAAGAATCGAGGTCGGCAAAGCTCTTAGGCAATAAAAAGCCGTCCACCCCCGCTCAGGATCAGAAGACGCGTCGATAGGCACAAAAAGGGGAAAAAAGAAAGAACAGAAGGTCAAGACGAGGGAAAACGCAGACAAGTTCGCAAAGGGTCCTCCAGGGCTTGAGGGAGAACAAGACGCGGTAGTAAAAAAAAGGGGGGAGTACCGTGCGGAAAGGTTGCACGCACCACTGTCGTAGCCCCCACAT
>Ga0179591_1384110_pt1 | contig 14005 bp, 18 predicted proteins | sample CZOMad2_1_08_16f_FD_182891 | JGI IMG/M metagenome (GOLD analysis project Ga0179591, IMG submission 182891) | Vadose zone soil fungal communities from Angelo Coast Range Reserve, California, USA - CZOMad2_1_08_16fungal (PacBio error correction) | ecosystem: Environmental > Terrestrial > Soil >...
GGGAAGAAGAATGTCCAATTTGAGGGGAAAAAGGAGAGTCCCCCCTTGAGAATTGCTCCCTCCCAAAAAAGAAACCTAACTCTGACGCGAAAGGCGGTTATCTAACTTGAAAAAAGGTCCTGTGCCCTATGATTGAGAAAAAAGCATGGAAAAAGGGGAAAAAAGAAAAATGCAAAAAGGGCCTTTCTTAAACCACGGTCCACCCTCTTGGGGGGAAATAAAAAAAGGGGGGAAGCCTTCCTACGAAGGATTGATGTCACCCTCAGCAGAAGGGAGGGGTTTTTTTCCCCTAACCGGGAAGGGCGCAGCTTGTGGGCGGGGGAAAAAATGGACGGGGGGGCGTGACCTTTGGGGAAAAGAATTATGCGTACACAAGTGGTTTTCATTAGTGGGGGTGGGGGGCGAAAAGAAAAGCTTTGGTCAATAGGGCGTTCTCGTGTCAAAAAAACCGCGTCCGGAGAAAAGCCAAAGAAGGAGGGGGCTCCCACGAATTGAAGTCCTCCCGCCCTCCTCCAGGGGGGGGCCACGTGGCCCCTTCCCCCACAAAGGGAAGAAACCTAAAATCTCGCCGATCGTCCTCCCGGAAAAATGCCGGCCCTAGGGGGGAGGAGAGCCCCAACCTCCCCCCCTTCCCGTCGAAAAGACCCCACCCAACAACAACGATTGATGAAAAAAGAAAAAAGAGAGGAGAAAAAAAGGTCAAAATTGCTAAAAATTCTTTCTTCCCAAGAATCGGCCGCGAATCGACAAAAACAAGGGGCCGACCCGTTCCCGAGGAAGATCCGGAGTGACTTGGAAAAAAAGGACTTTTTTTTCTAAAAGGGGGGGCGAGGTGCCCTGCAAATTGATCCGACTAAAGAAAGAAAATTAATCCCTCACAAAAAAAACATTGGGGAAAGAAAATAAAAGGTTTTTCTCCTAACAAAAAGGATCGAGAAGAAAAACGAAAATGAAAACTACGAAAGTGTCATCCCTCCTTGAAAAACCTTCCAAAAAAAAAACAACTCTGTCGAGGGGAAAAGAGGAACTTCTTTTTTCACTTCCCCCAAAAAAAAAAAAGCCGGCGCTTTTCGGGAGGAGAAGTAAAGGGATAACCAAAATTACCAAGAAGAAACAAACTCAGGGCGCCTTTTCGTTCCCCAAAGGGAGACAGTGAATGATTTTAACGTGAGGGTGGGGTTGTGGTGGGGGGACTGGTATGTGGGGGGGGGTGGTGGGGGGGGGGGGGTGTAGGGGAATGGCCAGCTCCAGGGGACTGGCCAACAAGTTAGGGGTGTGGGTGGGGGGGGGCTTGTGCTTGGAAAGGGGAAGTGGGCACCCAGGGGGGGATCAGGGAAGAGAGGGTCAGCGACAAACCCCCCTAAAAAAAAAAAAGCGTCCAGGAGTGTGGGGGAGGATCAAAATCCTGAAAAAAATCTTTTCTTTGCGGGTGGAGGACTAATGAAGCTATTACCCGAGATCCAACAAGGTGTGGTGTGGGAAGGGATGGGTGTCGGTGGTGGGGGTCAGAAACGGGTGGGGTGGGGGGGGGGGGGGGGGGGGGGAAAAAGGGTTTCCTCTTATGGTCCCGAAGATGAAAGAAAGCCTGGTGAAAAAAAAGGGTGGGCCCCTGGGCGGCCGAAGAGAAAACAGCCCCCAAGGGTAAAGGTCTAAAGCGGCCAGCGGGGGGGGGGGCAATTTCTTAGCAAGAAACTGCTTGCCCTTCATCCAAAACGACCAGCGAAAGGGAAGGACAAAGAGAAGAACGTCCGGCGGTCTGCCAACGGGGCAGGGAAAACCCGCAAGGGACCAAACATGAAAAATCTCCCCCAAAAGACAAAGTGGTGAAACTGGCCCCCCAATCCGGGCTCTGAAAAGATAATCATAATATCCTTGCAAAGAGGTAAGGCGCAAAAGGCCCGTAACCGGGAAAAAGAGACTCGTACATCCAAAGCACAGTTTTCTTTTTTTGGAGAAAAACCCTGGGGCGGGCTCCAAACAAGAGACCCCTTTACAAAAAAGGGCCGTGCCTACAAAAAGGAAAAGGGCCCCGTTGCAAAAGTCGTCATTTTAGGAAAAAATGCCAATTGCGGGTTCATCCGGTTTTTGCTCCCTTCGAGGAAAATGATCACCAGGATTTCCCAACAATAAACCGCAAGGGGACTTCCTCCCCGAGAAAGTTTCGACGAATCCCAAGGAAACGGGGGAGGGAGGATCAGAGTGCTGGGTGGTGGGGGACAGGGACCCTCTGCTTTTCAAATGCAATCGCAAGGGGAAAAAATCGCGGCGGCTTGACAAGTCGCACCAAGAGGAGGGGAAGGCACGGAATTAGGAAATCGGCCGAACTAAAACCACATACCTAAAAAAGAGGGGAGGTGCAGAAGCCGTCAAAAATAAAGACCAAGAACCCAGGGCACATGCCCATAGAAGAGGGAAAACAACATCAGCCCTTCCTTCAAAATCGCTCCATGAAATTCCTTCTCTTAGGGGGGGGCCGTCTACAACTAGGAGGAAAAAGCAGGGTCTAAGGGTTAATAAAAGACACCTGAGGGAGAGAACAAAATCTTCTCCGACCACAAGATTCCATGAAAGAGGAAACGGAACGACCGTCCTTCTTGAAGGAAAGAAAGGAGGAACTAAAGAACTGGCAGGGGGGGGTCAAAAAGGGTTGTTTGACACCGGGTCCCGCAGGGCCCGGGAATTCGTCGCTCTAAGAACCCGGGGGGAAAAAAAAAAGCGTAAAATCTCCCAAAGAGACCTCCCGGGAAGGAAAACGTTCCGGGTCCCCAACGGGGAAAAACCAACCCGCTGGAAGGACCCGTGCAATGGGAAGATCTCTTCCATAAACCAGAAAAATGGGCGGGGCCTACGCCGAGTTCTTCCAATCCTCCGAGACGGGGAAAAAGAAGGGGCATTCTTCCTAAAAAAGGTGTCTTAAAACACTGAGGGGAAAGGAGAACCTCCTGGCCCCATAGCACCAGAAATGGAAAATCTTACCTCAGAGTCCCCCCGCCCCGGAAGGGGAACAGCCCTTCTGGGAAGTCCCCCTCGTGAAGAAAAAGGGGAAGGAGGGGTCCCCCTCTGGAATCTTCCCCAAAAAGAAAAAGTTATCCCGTTCTCGATCGATGCGAGAGAGTTTTTACCGAAGGAAAAAGACCATAGCCCCTCCAGGAAAGGGGAGCAGAAAAAAAACGTCCCCCCAACAACTGAAAGAGAAGAGAAAACCGTCTCCCGTAAAGGAAGGATTCGTCCACAGCAAGAAAGGGAAGAACCAAAAATTTCACAAAAAAAAAGTAAAAAAGTGGGGAAAACGCTGTTCCCACTCCAAATGGCTGGCGCCCCCGAGGGCTGCCCGCCAGAAAGGAAAAATAAGGTCTGAAAGAAAGGAGTTCCTTCTGGGAAAAAGCAGGGTTAATACCCTTTAAAAAAAAGAAGGAAAAGCGGGTGGTGAAAAAAGTGGGAAAAACCAAACCGGAAATGGATGCCTTGGTTCGCAGGAGGAAAAAAGGAGGAACCATCCTCCAAAAATTAGAAGTGTCCCTCAATTTGTTCGGTTGGGCTGGGAAAGACCTTCGATTTCTGTGGAAGAACCACCTGTAAAACCCCGTGGGGAATGCCCTATAAAGCAGAAAAAAAGAAAAACCTAAATGCATGGGGGAAACGCGAAATAAATAAACTCCTGTTGGAAGAAGAGAGGAAAAAAGGGCCTTCCTAAAGAGGGGTCTGCAAGGGAAAAAAAAAAAAGGGAAAAACGGGTCATCCATGACGGAAAAAAAAGGACTTTGTTTTCGAAAAAAGAAAAGAAAAACAGGTTGGCAGCAGGGGGGGACCTCACCCTCGAAGAGTTGCCCTAGTGGAAAAAAAAAAAAGTCGACTGCCCGGACTTGGGAAGAAAAAGTCTCGTGATTCCAAGGGAGGAAAAGGGCGCCCAAAAAAAAAGCGATTCGTCCCCCTGAGCACACTGTACTCTTGGAAAAAAAAAGGCCCGGCGCAATGGGGGGGGGGACGGAAAAATGCCAAAACGTAAGAGTAAAACCTACCTCTAAGGAGAAAATACTAAAAAAAAAAAAGGGAAAAGAGAATTTGCACAAACCACGAAGGCAAAAATGGTCCTTTGGGGAAGGGAAGGAAACGAAAAAGGGGGGGGGGGGAAAAAAGAAAGAGAACTCTAACGAAGGGTGGGCAAAAAAAAAACTTTCCATCTCAGCCGGAAAAAAACGGCTCCTTGGGACGAAGGGAAAGACCAACGTCTCCCTGGTCCCGAAAGACCGCCTTAATCCTTTGGGGGGGGGGAAAAAGGGGATGTTCCCCAAAGAAAAAAAAGAAAGGAAGATCCCCCACAGGGAGGCCCCTCGGAAGGGGGGGGAGGAGGGAATACAAACAGTAACCTGAAGAAAAGAGTAGAGATAGATTCCCTGATCTGACGAATGCCCCAACCCTTCTTTCCAAAAAATAAAAAAGGGGGGGGGTTTTTTTTTGGGAAGGGCGAAGAGTCCCCCGCAATTTCAATCCCAAGGGGTGAAAAAACTCACCCCCCCAGCAAAACGAAATTCCAAGAAAAAAAGGGAGGAAAGGAAAGTCTGCAAAAGAGCAAGCGGTCCCTTTAAAAACGGACGGGCGAAAAAAGGGGTCGCGAAACAGCCGAAGCCCGAAGGGGGGGGAACCACGCCGAACGAGCTGCTTCGAAAGTCCCCTCCCGGGAAAAAGGTTTTGAAGAGCCGTTCCTCCCCCTTAAACTTCCCATCGGGGGGAAGAAAGTCCCCTGAATCCCACCGAGGGGTAAATAAATGGGAAAAAGGGAAGAATAAAAACCTTAAAAAGGAGTCTCGACAAGAGAGGGTCCCAAAAAAGAAAGACAAGGAGAAAAAGAAAAAAAAACAGAAACAGAAAAGAGAAAGGAGGGGAAGGGAAGGAAGGTATTCTTCGGAACCTCAAGAACACCCCAAAAGAAGAATTTCGCCAAAAGGGTACATCACCCGAAGGAGAGGATCCCCTTTCGGCGCTGGGAGAGAAAAAACACTTCCTTTATGTGGGGAAAGTGGAATTGGTGAAAAAAAGGAGGGTTCCGAGAACGCGGAAGAAGGGGGGGGAGACTTGAAAATGGGGACGGTTCTCCGAAAATAGATTCATCCCGCAATGATGGTAACAAAAAAAAAAAAAAAGGCCCTTTTCTAAAAAGAGAACCAAAAACAACAAAACAAAAAAAAAAAAAAAAAAAGGACACCAGCATCCCCACAAAAAACATGAAGATCGAAATCAAAAAAACAAACAACAATAAAAAAAAACAAAAAACAAATCACGCATGCCAACTCCAATTTTTACACCACAAAACCAAAAACACTACTCCAAAAAAAAAAAACACAAGAAAAAAAACAACAAAAATAAAAACACACCAGTAAAAAGCCTTGCCGGGGGGGGGAACTCAAAAAAGGGGGGGGGAAAATGAAGGCCCCCTTCTTAAAAAAAGGGGAAAAAAACGCCCCCAAGCTGGTAAAACCCAAGGAAAAATCAAACTCTTTTTCGCAGGAAAGGGGACAACGAAACGATTTTTCGGCCCAAACGGGAAAGGGAAAAAAGGTCCGGCCTACGCAACATCTCGGGCCAAAAGATTCAAAGCGGAAGAGAAAGGGGCACGAGATCGCCAAGGAAGAGAAGAAGACCTCGGACCAAGGAATCCCTCACTATGCATAAAAAGGACCCGCTCTAATTCAGGAGGGGGGGAAAGGGGATCACCACCTTAGAGAGTTCCTAATAAAAAGACCACCCCGAAAGAAACCTACGAGGAGACCGCTCCGGATCCCCTCAAAAGGTGGGAGGCTATCGAAAGGGATTCCTATTTCTCTCTCAAACCAAGGGGGAAGGGGGAAAGATGCCTTTCGGAGGATGCAAAAAAAGAAGGAATTCGATGCGGGACGTTAATCCTTTGAAGAGGAACAGGATCTCCTCGACAGCAAGGAGACCTCCCATGAAAAGGGATGCCAATCTGTCTTCTCCTTTAGAGGAGAAGGGGGGGGGGGTTCTAGGCAGTAAAGCCATTTGGGGGCTCTCACCATCCTGGAGGGGAAGATGTGAAAAGGACTCTGAGTAAAGGAAGAAAAAAGAAAGTCCTTTTTGACGAAACTGGAGGCAAGAGGATGTATGTTGAGCTTTCGACCTTCGTGGCACCATATAAAGAAAAAATATCTAAGGATCTCCCCCCAGAGGGGGAGAAGGTTGACGAATTTCCCTCAAAGAAAAGGGAGAAAAAGAGAGGGAAGAGCATCATTGTTCCTCGGGAAAAGGTGAGGTCCTCAGGAAAAAAAAGAGGGTAATACTGACTCCGCGCAAAGGGCAGAAGGTCTTATTTTCGCCAAAAAAGGGGGGGGGGCCCCCTCAAAGAGGGGAAAAGGAAGAAAAAAAAAATTTCCTACCTCCATCAAGGGTGCTAGAGAGTGGTGAAATTTCTCTCCCAAGAGGGGGGGAATAAAACACCTGGCCCCCGCCGAAAAAAAAAGAAAAAGTCCGGTTCACTGGAAAAAGGAAGATCTCTTTACCGCCCCAAAATTACGGGGGGGAGAACGGAGAAGGGCGATCTTGTGGGCGGGGGGAGGGAAGGACAAAGCCACCGTTTATTTAGAGGAGGGGGGAAAGGGGTTTTTTTTATATTCAGATAAAGATGAAAAAACACTTATCCCTTCAAGAAAAGGGGTGGCCGGTGAGGGTGTCTTTTTGGGGACGATACGAGAACTATTGCTGGAAGAGGACCGGCGGAAGGAGAGGGGGGAAAAAAAACGAGACCGAGTGGGGGTTAAAAAAAAAAAAAGAAGATCCCTCCTTTTTCCGGCAAAAAAGGAAGGGAAGTGGGGCCACCGAGTCCTTACGGGGAGAAAGAAAAAATGGGCACGAATTAGTAAAATCCAGTTTCCCAGAGGAAAGAAAGGGAAGACACGGGGGAAAGGAAAGGTTTGCCCGCCCCACATTATGGAACTCTTTGAAAAAAAAGAAAAGAGCGCTGTTTGGTGGGACAGAAGAGGGAAAGGGCAAACCGCCCGGGGGGAATTGGGCAAAAAGGGGTGGGCAGCCTGGTAAGGAAAGGAAAAGAGGCATCACCGAAGGGGGAGAAGAGTTGATCGGCCACCGGGGAGGGGAGGGGGGTTGTCCCTTTTCCAGGGGGAGGGGGGAGCTTTTTGGTGGTTTAAAAAAAGGGGGTGGACCGGCCATTTCCGAATCGGTTACCAATTTTTTTTTGGGAAAAGGGGGAAAAAGGTTCTTTCGACCACGGTAGGGAAAAAAAAGAAGGGGGCAGCGTTTCGAGCGACGGTGGGGGTGGAGGGACGAAAAAGTAGTCTTTCAAGGGGGGGAAAAGACATGTTTCGATCAAAAAAGGAAAAAGAAAACGTTTTTTCCGAGAAAGGGGGGGGGCTTTGGGTGTGAGTCAGGGGAAAGTACCGCCAAGGAGAGAAAAAAAAAAAAAGACGCTACCTACCGTGGCGTGGGAAATGGAAAAAAGGGACCACACCGCCTCCTCCGGGGGGGGGGGAAGAGGTTTTGCCGAGTCCGGGGGGAAAAAGGGAGAAGGTTTTGGCGCAACCTTGGGGAAGAAAGGGAACCGAAGAACTGCAAAAAAAAGGGGGGAGGACAAAGTCGGCGTTCCCAAACAGGGAAAGAAAAAATTTTTTTCGAAAACGGGAACAAGAAAGAGAGACCTTCTTGGGGCAAAAGGGGGACACCTGTGATTCGGAAAAGGGGTTTTTTCATAACAACGGGGAAAGGGGATTCCCCCCAAGTTTGCAGGAGGAAAAAACATGCTTTTTCGTAAGAAAGGACAAAAAACGGGTTTTCTGGGGAAAATTTCCTTTCAAAGGAAAAAGAGAAGAAAACGTGCCCTTGTCGGTTTGAGGGGGGGGGGGGGGTGGAGGCTTTTTAGGGGAAAAGGAGGGCCTTCGGGGGGGAAGGGGGTCCTACGCACGACGTAGAGACAAAAAGAAAAACCACCATTCTTCATATAAGCGAAGAGGAGGGGAAGGGGGCCGACCATCAAACAAGAAGGAAAAAAAAAAAACTTCCACCCCGCGCAAATGGAAAAGGGAAAAGTAATAGTAAACTCCTGAAAAAAAAAAAAAGAGAGGGGGGTTCACTGAGAAGCAGATGAGAGAGAAGCCCGGCTCGCCCTTGTAGAAGTAGAAGGGGTTTTTACAAAGGGGACCGGGGAAAGATCCCAGGGGGACGCAAGAAAAGAATTGCCCTTTCTGGAAAAGGGGGAAGGAAATAACCCATTGCCCCTATGGCAAAAAAAAAAACAAGGGATCAGGTACTTTCGACCCGAAAAGGGGAAAAAGTTGGGGCGCCGGAAGCGCGGTAGATAAAGGTTTGGGAGAATGATTACTCCCCAAGGGGAACTCCCCGAATTTTGAGAGGGAGGGGGGGGGGGGCCCCAACACCTAAAAGGGGGGGGGTGAAAATTACCTTCTGGAAGGGGGGAAGAAAAAAAAGTTAATTCGGTGTAGGGACCCAGGAGCCTCCGGCAAGTGAATGGCGACCCCTTCCCAGAGAGGGGGAGAAAGGAGCCCTCTTATGCAAAGAAAAAAAGAGAAAGGGCCTAATTCCTTCCTTTCGACGGGAGGATAGTCAAGACAGATTACCCGAAAAACCCACTAGCAGGTGAGGAAGGGGAGAAATTTCACATAAGGATCGATCCCCAAAAAGGAACTTGAGTGGGAAATACCACCTGGAAAAGGAAAAGAAACCAATTTCTTCTTCGAAAAGAAGGCCAGGAAGTCTCCCTTGAGAAAAAAAAAAAGGAAAGATCTGCGGGGGGGGGGGGGAAAAAATATTTTATCACGAAGGAAAAATCTTTGCGGGGGAAAAAAAACCGGCCGACGGAAGGAGAGCAATTCTCGTAACGTGAGGGACAAAAAAGGGGCCCCGCCTGGCCAAAAGAGGGTGCCGTACGCGGAGGGGGAAAAAAAAAGTTGTCATTCAGATCGTACTCCCTCGGGAAAGGTCGAGGGGGGGGGGGGGGTTTCAGGTGAAAAAAAGCCTTCTCAAGAAAAAAGTGGCGAACGCAAGGGGAAAAAAAAGGGCCTAACGTGCGGCGACGACGTTTGTGCGAAATTGAAGAAGGAAGGCACTCCTCCTGGGAAAGTTTACGAGGCCCTCACAAAAGGGAACCTCTGTCCCGGGTCAAAATAGCTTTGGAGGAAAAGAAGGAGATCTTCAATCAGATATGGACCTCCTGTCCTTTGAAAAGGGGAAAACAAGATTAAACCCCGGCCAAAAAGCAAGAGGGGGGAGTATCTACCTCAAGGTAACTGTGGGGGAACGCCCCCATCAAGGAGGATAAGTCAAATAAGCCTGAAATGGAACAAGGAAAGGTGGGGGGAGAAAAAAAAATCTTGCGCTATCACAAAAAGAAAAGATAGGAAAAAAGAGCCCAAAGTCGGCGTGAGGGAAAGACTTCTGCCTGCAGATGGTTGGTGACCACAAAGGGAAAAAGACGAAAAATTAAGGCTCTTTTTCCGAGGATGGCTTTCGAGCAAAGGGGGGCTGGCACTCACTGGGGGGGGGGAAGTTTCGCGGGGGGAAAGAAATTTGTTCCCAAAAGGGAAAGGAGAGGCCCGCCCCACCGGGGGGGAGAAAAAAAAGAAGGGTCCGACAAAAGAGTTGTGCTTGGGGGAGGAATAGGAAGAAGGGGTTCCTTTAAAGAAGGGAAAAAAAAGAAAAAGGAAGAGAGGGGGGGTTTCCCCAGGCGAAAAAATCGAAAAGAAAAGAAAATGCTCTCGACTGCTGAAAAAGGGAACCCTACGCGACGGGTAGAAAAGATCATTGGGGGGGAAAATTCGGAGGAAGGAGAAAACGGGCTCAATGGTCTCCCATGGAAAAAAAGCACCCCCCCCCGAACGGAAAAAGAAAAAAAAAAGCTTTCCTTGTCTTGGAAGAGTGGAAAAAAGGGGTTAGAAGGGTCCTATTATTTTGAGGAGGAAAAAAGGGGAACGATGCCAATGAGTCGTCCAGGAGAATCCAAAAAAAGGGGGGGGCAAGATCCCTGGCGAGGGGGGGAAAAGAGAATCTTAATGCACCAGGAACGGGAAAAACTGGTCGTTTTTTTTTCAAAAAAAAAAAAAAGCCGCATCTTGGGGGGGGGAAGTTCTGGTGAGGTTACAGGAGGGCAGGAGGGGAAAAAGGGCTACTCACTATCTTCACATGGAAAAGGCGTGGTTTTCTGACCAGTGTGGGAAGGGGGAAAATTTTCCCTCATCTTGGTCAAGAAGGACACTTCAATCGTGGGAAAAAAGGGAGGGGGGAGACGCCAATCCTCGGCGAAGAATGGAGGGGGATCCAAAAACGACCCCTTTCCATCTCTTCTCAGAAAGGGGGGAAAAAAGAAAAACGGAGAGATTCCGGGGAAAAGAGGGGAAAAAAGGAAAAAAAGGATCGTAACAGCCTCGAAGAGAAGAGGACTGTTATTCCTGAAGAGAGAGGCCCGACGAGGGGAGGGAGGGGGACAGGGAGGAAAAAGGGGGAAGCGCCATCTTTCTCGAAAAAAAAACAACGGATGTCTGCAGTTAAACCCGAAGAAAAAAACAAAAACCGAACGGCGTGAGGGGGGGAAAAAAAAAAAAGAAGGGTCCCGCGGAAAAAAAAAAAAAAAAAACAAAAAAAATCGGAAAAAAATCCAAGGTTTAAGAGGAGAAGGGGGACTCCTAGAAAAAAATAAAAAAAGGGTTCCTATTCAGGTGAGCATTTTGTCCGAGGACCGGGGGCAAAAGAAGTTTATTTCCTCGGGAGGGGGGGGGGATGAACGAGAGACCATGACGGGGGGGAGGAAAAAGAATCCCTTTGTCTGCGGAAAACCTACTCAAAGAGGGAAAAAGGGTGGACGGGAACAAAAGAAAGGAAAGGACAATATACAAGAGTATGTCAAGGACAGAAAAACTCAAACAAAAAAAAGGAACACGCCCTCAATTGGGTGAAACAGAAGAGGAAAAAAGAAGGGAAAATTTCCCGTTTTGTCACGAACGGGGAAAAAAACGGTCCCGGGGCCGGCCTCTTGATGTCTTCCCTTCAAGAGAGGAAAATAAAAAAAAAAAAAAAAAAGCTGCGCTTTTCGAAGGGGGGGGGAAAGCCAGGTGCCTTATTTGAAAAAAGAGGGGAAGCCTAATATGAAGGGGAGAAAAAAAGAAAAAAAAGAACCCAAGGGGAATCCTGCAACCCCAGGGAAAAAAGGAATTGGCTCAAAGCGGAAATGTGGGGCATCGGACGAAAAAAAAAAAGGCCCCTGGGGCAGTAAAAGCATCACTCCTTCCCAAGTCACCAAGAGGGAAAAGGTAGGATTTCAACCTAGAGTCTAACTGAGGAAGGGGCCATGCTCTCAGAAGATTATACCTTCCGCGAAAGTAACAGGGGGAAAGAGGGGGCTCAACCTAGTTCGATTTGGGTGAGGAGGGGGGAGCTTACTATCAGCTGGGGAAATGGTGAGGAGATGAGGCCCCTGGCCCTGAGGGACCATCTTGGCAGATCAACGAAAAGGGCCTTTCATCCAATGGAAAGAAACTCCTTTTGGGCGGGGAGAAAAAATCAGCAAAAGATCCTAGATAACAGAAGGAGTCAGGTCGCCTCCTTTAAGGATAGTAGAACGCCAAAAAAAAGGAGACATCCCCTGGGTCCCAGTGGGGGCAATTCCCAATGAGCAGCCGCAAGGAAAATCATCCGGCTTGAAGAGTTGTCAGAAAAAAAAGAAAAAAGGAAAAGAAAACCTGGCAGGGAGAGGACCCTAAACGGGGAAAAGTTTCTTTTGAGAGATGGGAAATCACAAAAGGGTTTTTGTATATCAGAAGATTGGGCCCGCTTACAAAAAAACAGTCGGGGGAAAAGAAATCCCTTAAGGGGAGGTAAAAAAAATGTCAAAAGGGGGCGGCCCTTTTCCCCTCAAAAAAGGCTAGCTAAAGGAAAAGGGATTTGTGAAGGTGTTGAAAGAAGCCTAGAGAAAAGGAAATTGCCATTATGTCAAATCAAAACGAAAAGAGAAAAAAATGCGAGAAAAAAAGTCTATTTTTCACAGAAAAGAGTGGTGTGGAATTGCCCTTCGATCAGAAGTTGGCTGGAAAAAAGACGGGGTTTAACTCTTACTCATAGGAAAAGAGGGGTGAATTCAGCGGCAGAAAAAAAGGGAAGAAAAAGTTCCGCATGTACGGGGTTCCTGGGAAGGAAAAAAAATAAAGAAAAAGGAGAAAAAAGGCCTGCCCATATTAGGAAACGAGGGAACTCTAACTCTGAATAAAGAAAGAAGCGTCCGAGGCAGCAGGGACAATGTCAAGCTCTCCCACAAAAAAAAATTCGGCAATCGACGATAAAGGAGGAAGGGCGGAGCTGAGTTGAAGCCGAAAAAAAAAACATCAGCCATTCCTCAAGGGGGGGGGGGGGGGTTTTCCTAAAAGGAAGAGAAAAAAAAAGGGGACGCCAGTTTCTCTTGACAGAAAAAGAAAGGAAAAAAAACGCTTTAATTCTTACAAAACCATAAAGGGGCGGACACTAACCCCGGCTTGACAAGAAACAATTTCCCCCTTCTCAACGAGAAAGGGAATTCAACCCGAAAAAAAGGGGGTTGTTTCGGCAGACTCCACGGAAAAGCCGTTGGTCAGGGGATGAGGGGGGGAAAAAATCCCTCTCAAAAACTTAACTAAGAGAGAAAAACGTGGATAAAGGTGCGCGATGGGGGGGTCTGTGTGGTCTCTTTCCACGGAAACCCAAAGAAAAAAAAAATCTCAACGCCAGTAAAAGAAAAAGGGACATCCTAGGCCAGGGCTTCCCGCCTAACCCATTATAACCCGAGTTAGAGGGGTCGCCCGGTCCCCCGACGGAAGAGAGAGGGGGCCTTTCTCTGAAAGCCGCCGTTGGACAAAAAGAAAGGGAAAGGTCCCTCCCGGCAAGCCCGGCGGGGAAACGAATACCCTGATGGGAAAAGGGTGATTCGGGCCCACGCCAGTATAAAGTCCTGCCCAAAAAAAGAAACAACGTTGAGGGAAAAAAGGGGAAAATCCCGTCAAACATCTAAAAAGACCCCTTTTTCCCGGAAAAAAAGATTTGAAGGGAAAAAGCTCTAACGGGGATCTGACCCGCCGAGAAGAAAAAAGAAGTTTTCCCCAATGTTCAGGAATGGGGCCCTCTTCCCCATTTTGAGAAAAAAAAGAAAAAACGGGAAGCAATATCCTCGAAGGGGGGGGAAGGAGGGGGGAAGGCCCGATGACGACAAAAAGAAAGGTACCCCTCCCGGGAAAAAAAAAAACCAACGGAAAAAAAAAAAAAATAACAAAGCCCTAATCTAAACCAGCCCGCAATCGCTTCTATGCCCAAAAAAGGGAACTTCGTTGTCAGGGAAAAAATCGCAGGGGGGGGAAAAGGAAAAACTGCTGGGTGCCTGGGTGAAAAGGCCCCTACTTGGCTGGGGGGGGAAAAAGGAAAAATCCGTGGCACTCCATCCAAGGGGGACGTCCATCGAGAATATTTGTGTAAAAGAGAAGGCCACCTAAAGGTAATCCGAAAGGAAGGGAAGAAAACACAAACCGAAAAAACAGGAAAAGGCCCTTCCGAAGGAATGGGAAGTTAGCCTAAAAAGAGGAGGAGCCCGGCTCCAATAAAAGGGGGAGGGACCTTCAACACTTGTGCAATAAAAGGGAGGGAGGGGGGAAGTCCCCTTAACAACTGTCTGAAAAAGGGGAAAAAAGAAAAGGGGTTTTGCACATGAAGAAAAAACCCTGGGAGTTCGGTAAAAAAAAAAAAAAAAGAAAGAGGGTTCGTAGACCGGCCGTAGTAGCGCCCTCCTTCCAGTAGGCATATCATGGAAAGGGGAAAAAAATTGCCTCCCAACTCAGAGGGATAACCCTTTCTCCAAGGAGGGGAAAAAACTTCGGCCTAGTGGGAGGAGGGAGAAAATTCCCAGGAATTTCTCACGAGAAAGAGGGAAAGGGCCCCGTGGGGGAAAAGGTTTCTTTTTAAAAAGAATTCAACCTGACAGGAAAAAAAGGAAGAAAGGGGACAACCAATAAGA
>Ga0179591_1530784_pt1 | contig 14004 bp, 18 predicted proteins | sample CZOMad2_1_08_16f_FD_182891 | JGI IMG/M metagenome (GOLD analysis project Ga0179591, IMG submission 182891) | Vadose zone soil fungal communities from Angelo Coast Range Reserve, California, USA - CZOMad2_1_08_16fungal (PacBio error correction) | ecosystem: Environmental > Terrestrial > Soil >...
GCCTATCGTCGGGCCGAACCGCCAGGCACTTCTGTTTCCCGCGCCCGAACCAGCGAAAGAATCGGCGCATCGCCCCCGCCCTCGTGAAGAGCGTACGGTGGTCCGTGCCAACGTGCCTGTCAGCGAACTCCCACGGCGCGCGCCGGTTGCCTTCGGCATGTACTCGTCTGCTGCCACGGTGACGTGCCGGCCTTTACCGCGTTCTGCGATGAGGAGCCGTGACCTGAAAGACTCTCGATACCCGGCGAGTGCCTTTCGTGTACCGTTGGTGCCAGATCCCTGTTGCAGCTCCTGGCTCGAAAGCGGGAAAATCGTCGTTGTCGCCGGCGGCTTGAACCATCGTGCTCAAGTCCGCACTAACCTCCGGCGGGCGTCCCGTCTGAGCGAATCGCTCTTCGTCTGCCCAGCTGGGTCAGCCGTTGACAAAGGCTGTGCCGCCGCCCTCGGGAGGCTGAAGAAAAGTCACAGACTGCCGAAAGCGGGCTGCTGTGATTAACCGTCGAAATAAGAGGGTAGACCTCATGAGTCGTATGCGACGGCGGGGTCGTGTGAATGCGAACTGCAAAATTCGAAGGCTCAATATCTCTCGTTAATCGTCTTGGCCACGGGATCGTCATGACCGACGATCTACCGCCGTGCAGAAATCGCCCCTTGGTCTAGCCTCGACTGAATGACAGCACACTCGTTCGTACCAGCTAATCGAAAAGCCAGAATTCTGGGGACCGGTATCGTAGCACGTGACATGCCGAGACGGCGACAGGTCTTCGAAGGTCACGCTTCCGAGTCATGATCTTCGCGAGCACGAAACCCGGCGCCGGTGTAGTGACGAGGAATCACACCAGATGATCTCGACGTCCTAATCAATCTTGAAGGACGCGCTGGCCATCGTGATTCAGAGTCTCCCAGCTTCGCGGTCGTACAAAAACACGTCTGCCACGTTCGTTCCTGCGGTCCTAGGGTAAACAGACTTCGGGCGCGGGTGAAGAGGGAGGTTGTGGTGGCGTGTCGAGAAGCTCCCAAGAGCGCCTTGGTCGATGAGTCAGCCAAGAGCGCCCGGAGTATGAAAATACTTCGAGAGAAAGAAAATCGAGCAGGTCTTTCGGCGCAAAGCCCCTAGAGCAGCGTCTGCAAACCGTCTTCCGATCACCTGCGCGGGGCTAGCGCGACTTGGGCCGAAAGCGGAGGCGACATGCGAGATCAGAACGTAAAAGAGAAAAGGAAAAAAAAGGAAAAAAAAGAAAAAGAAAAGAGTAAGCCTGAACCAGAAAGCTCCCCGTTCAAGCCTGGGTGCGATGGTCGAGATAATCGATCGCGGGTTTCGACCTGTGTCCCACGCGAATCTGCGCGCTGTAATCTGCCGGGGCCGTGCGGAGAGCACCTGAGCGAACCACGCTCGTTGGGCGGCGGACAGTCCGTCGAATTTTGAACTCCAGCAAAGGCCGGCGGCATAAAATAGCCCGAACGGGGTTGCCAAGACGGCGACGGACACCGCACCGGCGCCCGTGACATGACTCAAACGAAGGGCAGGCTTCCCCGAAAGACCGTTAAGCTGGCGTCAGACGGAGTCACCAAAAAAGAGCCGGAGGCGCATGAAAGAAAATCTTGCAAATATGAGTCCCCGAAGCACGATCGTGCTCAATACTCTGGGGAAAGTGTAAAGCGAATCGTCCGCCCGATTAAACTCGCGGGCAAAAGGGGCACCCGGGAAGACAAAAAAGAAAAACAGGGGGAAAAAAAAAGTCGCGCTACACGTAGAAAATACGGAAAAGGCGGAGCAAAGCCGTAAACAACCACAAGTGTGGCGAATTTTCCTCGGCATCGTACGTGACGAGGGGGCGTCGCACCCAAAAATGCCTCAATTCCAAAAAATAAAAGACTGAGCGTTCCAGCTAAAGCTCAGCGCTGATGGAGGTCGGCACCGGCCCGAAAGACCGCGAAATCGGCGCCGAGCCGTGCTTGCGCGCGCTGACCAGGCTCGATGCCGTTGCGCTGCGCCTGGTCCCCGCAGCCCTACTGCGGAGCAAACGAACACGAACGGGGCTGGGCCAAACCGGGCTCAGACATCTCCGGAAGGCTAAGGGAAAAACCCCAAAAAGGCCCAACTCGACCCGACACACCAGGGTGGCCGAAAGGGGACATGTCTGACCGGGAACATCGATGGCGGCGGCGCCGAGGTCTGCGTCCATAGCTGAAAGACAAGCAAGCGTAAGTACGGAAGCCAAGTACCGGAAATCCGGTTGGGCTCCTCTGGCGCTGCATATCTGGTTGCCGAACACCAGCGTCGAGCGGCGACATCTCAATCCGCCCGTCTGCACTCGGGTCGCCACCAACTCGTCGATAGTGCACAATCGCCTGCATAGAAACGGTGGAATCGCCGTGCTCCTGTGGAGTCTGGCAAAAAAGACCAGCCCAAAGTCACGGTGAAAACGTGAAAAGCGACGAGGGCCTCAGTATGCTCTATGCGCATCGGTGAAAAGGGTCGGAATGGCAAAACCGGCAAAAGGAATGAGATGGCGCGGTCTGACGCGAAGCCGGTGGCCAGAGCCCCAGTCGAGCTCCGAACACAAGTCTCCGGTGCGGCCCGGGCGCCTGTTTCCTTAAAAAACTGGGGAAAAAACTAACAGAAGAGGGGTTCGATGTCAAAGCAGGACAGGCGAAACTGGGGTAGGGAGGCGAGCGTCGAGGTGTTGAGCGTAACAAGCCACGATGGCTCGACGGAGGTGTCGGCTTAGTGTGGAAAAGAAGGGAAAAGGCCGAGCAATTGGAAACTGAATACCGGAAGCATTAGCTTCCCTTCGACCCTCGCGTCCGAACGGTGTCTAGCTTCCGCATCTCCTGCTCGAACCTCCTCCTCTCGCCCATCTTGGTCTCCCTGGAAAAAAAAAAAAGCACCACACCCGAATCCAGTAGCCCCTCCCGCGAGGCTGTCTTGCCCTAACGAGGAATCGGAGAAACAAAATGCGGCGGCAAATGACATAAGCATAAACAAGAGGCTAAAGCAATACGTACCCGGTCACAAGGAATCCGGGCTGATGACGTCCGCGAAGAGACAAAGTATACAGACAATGCTGTTAGACGTAGTGAATAACGAACGGAGAGAGGCCTCGCAGCACGGCTGTCGAAAGGGGGGGAGGTTGAGAGCCCGCAATTCGAGACGCAAGCTACTGCACTTGCCGACGACTCGAGGCCCTTGGACCCAGCACGCCTTGAGACGTGCGTTGACGACGAGGAAGACCGACTCCAGAGACGAGCTCTGTGAGACCAATTAACATGCACCCTGGTCGGAAAACGCAGCCGTGTCGCTGTCCCTCTTTCATCACAGACGCTCAAGGAACCACCGGTCAAGAGGGGCTAACGTTGCGACTGAGCTTGAGCATCGTTCCAGACGAGAACGATGGACGCGGGAAAACACTAGGGGGGGGCATACGAGCGATAATTAAAGTCAAGCGACCAGCTAGACATCCTCGAGAACTTCTGCGATCGGCCTCGGTGAGGAAACTCGCCCTACGGGCGGTGAACGGTGAGGTGGATGCGAAACTTCCGGCTAAGCCCGGTGAGGGGAAAAAAGGGGGGGGGGAAGAAGGGAAGGGGCTCGTTATTCGCAGGGGGAGGGGGATCGGGTCCTCCAGGGAGCCATGATACTGATAGGTCAAAGAGGGAAAAAGAAAGAGGAACATCAAGGGTGATTTTAAGAGTGGGGGTCTAACGGGAAGGCAAACCAAGAACTCGAGCTCTGCTTCCGAGCGGCGGGAAAAGGGAAAAAATATCGAGGAACCGAAACGGCGCTTGGTCGCTGGCGAGAGAAAAGAAAAAGCGACAAAAGTCACGATAACTCGCCCGAGCCTAACTACGATTCAAATGTAAGTACTGTCAAAGCTAAAGCCTGCTCGCCCTGAACAAAAAAAAAAGAAGAACCATAGAAATCTTCAACGTCGTCTTAGAAAGATCGGTCTTCGACGTGTTGAAACATCTCATGGTGAAAAACCGGGGAAGACGAAAGTAAATATATACACGGAAGAACGGTGTGTTCTAGGTACTAAACAAAGCAATGCGCACTGTAGCCACAAACCCGGTCGAATACGCAACGCCGACGCGAAAAGACTGCTGGGGGGCGGGTCGACAGTCTGAGCCAGCATAACACCGGTGCGACACCTTCGCGGTCAGCGCCCAAACTCAAGGTAGACGCTAAAAAAAGGAGCACCATACAGGGGTAAACGCACACAAGCTCCACCAGGGAAAGGACAGAAAGAGGTCAGGAAGTGCAGGATGAGTTGAAGGGATAGGAACAGACGAGGAAAGGAAAAAAGGGGGGAAAAGAAAAGAGAGAACGCGACATAGTGGGAAGCAAGTTTCAAAATCAGGGTGCGAAGCCAGGGAAATAACTAGAAAAGGGAAGGGGGGGGAGAAGTGGGAGGAGGAAAAGAATGAAGAATCTATGCCGGAGCTCACGGGGAGTGGGAAGAAGGGAGGGAGAAGGAGGAGAACCGTAGAAGAGACCAAATAGCAAAGCAGCATCCGGGGCTGCAATAGCAGTCTGACGAATGGCGGGCTCTCGGCAATGCAGCAGTCATGCCGAGAGAAAGCCGACCAGAATCATCGAAAAATCTTGGAGGGCCGAGCAAAGGCATGGACCTTCGCCTCTTCTGATCAAAACCTGGGTCGACAAAAGCAAAATTGCGATGTGCATGCACAATAAGAGTCGACGAGTGTCAACGACGTCAGCTCTCGAGCTTCTCGCGGGCAATTCAGGGCCGGTCTGCAGAGTGCAAAAGCGCGGCGCCTCCGCCGGGCGGGGCGTGCAGATGACGGCAAGGTTGAAATCTGCTCTCTTTGCCGGTCGAGAGCCGATCTTGTGCCTTGTCGGGCAAGCGTCTTTGTGTCGCTTCGAGCGCCCATGAAGGATGCTACAAAAAAACAAAAAAAAAAAGAAAGAAAAAAGGAATCTTGCTCAGGAGTCGACGCCGTGCTCATACAATGTTGGCGTGAACGCCATGACCAAAAAAGAAAACACTCGAATGCGGTTTGTCGAAGGTCTTCTCCAAGGCCGCACCTAGGTAGGATGTCGGCCAAGCCAAGATCGTGTGCGCGATTCAGTCCGAAGGGAACCAAGTGCCTGTAAGGAACCGACAATAACTCGAGCAACCGAACAATAGAAAGTCGGAAGAACGGTAGGGGCGCAAAGAGTGCGCGCCGCCCAGATCTGAGAAACAGGTTAAGTAAAAAAAAAAGGGGGGAGGGAGAAAGAAAAAGAGAAACTTCACAAAAAGGTTGTGACCAGTTTAAGCCGAGCCAGTAGCTATCGTCTGCGCAAGAAAGCGGTCGGGCCTCGTTGATGGATTAAGGGAAAAAAGGGCGACAGCACGCCGGGCCGGCGATGCGAGCCGAAAAGGCATATACATAATTGGATGGGCAACATAGAAGCGCTGTGAGACCTATACGTTGGACGTTATGCACGAGCACGAAGTTAGACACAAAAAAAAAAAGAAAAAACAAAAAAGAAGAAGAAAGCAAGAAAGGCGAGAGGAACCGGAAAAAGCAGAGTGGAGGGTGCAAGCATACCGAATACTGAGAAAAAGGAGGGAGGACAGCTTCGGCACGGAGGGGTATACTGCAGTCAAAATAACGCAGAAAACACCATCGCCGAGACCAAAAAAAAAAACCGAAGGAAATCGGAAACACGACATGATCTTATGCGCCGATCGTGACCCTTATGTAACGTCGTGCGTAACGGCCGAACGACCTGGTACGAGACTCACCAATTGAGCCGAGTCACTAAAAAATGCACCTGCTGCATCTAGAACGTTGTCGTCAAAGTATGATGCTTTTGGGCCGCGTAGACCAGATCGCTATGCTCTGGTGAGTTAGGTAAATAAAAAAAAAAAAAAGAAAAAAAACGCACAATAGGCCTTGGTCGAAAAACACAAATCTGACCACGACCAGGACAGGATTTCCCTCTTCGAGAAAACCAAAAAAGAGAAGACCAACAAAACAAACAGAGGGGGTAGGTTCGAGCCTGTGCTGTTTTTTTCTTGAATGACGAAGTCGGTGGGAAACTGGCAAAAACCGCAAGACGAATCGCCACCATCGCTGTAATGTGTAAGCCAAAGAAAAAAAAGCAACGTAAGGTATCAAAGGGAGTAACCTAAGATTCGCTTGCATCTGAATCCATCATCGGGGTCCACGAAGAGCTTATGAACAGCCAGTAACAAAATGTCCCGTTGCGTGTTTTTTTGGCCTCGGCGTTCAATTCGGTGCGGTAGAGTGAAACCGACAGGGCGAATCCTCGGTAAAGTCTTTTGTGAATTGGAATAATTGATGTTATGAAGTTTGTAAGGGCGGCAAACGGCCGTTACAGTGCCGGCGCTGTCCAAACAACATAGCGGAGCGCCATAACAGACAGAAAAGTGGGATCTCGGGGTTCTTGGGGTAAAGCGCAAGTCAAACTCATCACGAAAGCGCTTCTAAGGAGCAAATAAAAAGGAAAAAAAAAAAAAAAAAAAATGCGGGTTCTCAAGCCATCTAATTGCTCGCGCCCTACTTGTACACCAGACATCAGCACTTGATCACAAATCTCTCAAAACCACAACAACGAAAAATAAGTAAGGTAGGAGTAAAACAAGATAGATATCAATGCTGATTGGGACAAATGCAATGCGGAGCGAAAAAGGACGGCGGCGCCAGGCCTAGTGCCACAGAAGAGCCGTAAACGAAGAGCGACCGACCAAGAACCCGAACGAACCACACACTGGGCTGCTGGACTCGGCAACTGTTGGGGGACAGCGACGTCAATGGAAAGCGAGGTGAGGGGCAAAAGAAAAAGCACATATCGAGGAGAAGACCCCTGACGGCTCGCCCGAAGATACACCTCCGAGGCCAGAACAAACACGTCAAGGTGCATGGCCTTTCTAAGCTCTTCGGAGACAGATGCAAGAAGACGTACCACTGGTCAAGTACGCATCGCTACGGAGGGTCGACATGCACCACCCGACAGCGTGGTAGGAGGTCGACGGTGTCATTCGGTGCCAGCCGTGAAACCTCCTCACGCACGGCCCAAGAACCGCCTCTGAACCTGACCCCCTCGGTGTGGCGGTCTCGTAATAACAGGGCAAGCGCCTAGTCGGGCAGAGGGGGGTCGCCAAAGCGCCATTCGTCTCACCACCCCAATAGACGGTCTACGCGGCCAAGAAACCCTCACGCCGCAAGTCTCGAGCCAGCATGTGCATAGCCTCTGCTGCAGGGTGCTCTCGGTGACAACAGTCGGTGTCATGCGGCAAGCGCACGACCTACAGTACATTGGTGCACGCTCGCGGCAAGACATGAATACGCTTAAATAACCACGAAGGTTCATACGCGATGTTGCTAGTCATCGAGCTCAAGGTACCGACTAACTATAAAGAAAATCAGTACTGTCGAGCAAAGCATAGGAGAAGCAGAAACCGGTCTCTCGGGACAATAACGGTATAGCATACAGCCGTGCCGCCTACTTCAACGACGGCCAGCGCCAGTTCACCCAAAATACGTCACAGAAAGCACACATCGCCGGCCTCGACGTGCTGCCTCATCAACTAATGAACCGACCAACGCTGCCTCGCGCGGTAGCGTACAATCACTTCAGTGAGGCAAAGAACAGAGTCGAAAAGGCAGAGAACAAAAGAAAAGGGAGAGGGAGGAAAGAAATAGGGAAGAAAAAAAAGAGAGAGAGGTGGAGCGGTGGGACACCCAGGAGATCTAGGAATACGTACAGGAGGAGAGGTGGGGAAAGAAAAAAAGTCTGGGCGTGAACGGTACACTTTCGACTCTACTGAGTCTGAAAACTAGAGAGAGGAGGAGGGGTTCGTAGCAACAGCGTCTTCTCGACTCACCGCGACAAGCGACGGCGTACCCACAACAAAGTAGCACATCAGTGGATGTGATGAGAAGGAAAACAACGGGGCTATCGACAAAAACCGCATCATCGAGTGGCTGTCATGGCTTTCGCCAAGAGAATCGGCGTCGACCTGCGCAAAGTCGCATGGCGCTGGCAGCGCCTCAAAGACGCCCCGTCAGAAGTCCAAGATCGAGGCTCTCTGAGACCGATGTGGGCCAAAGCTAAGGGGGGCAGTCATCATCAACGCGGATCTCACGTGAAAATTGTAGCCATGAGGAAGCTGACACAGGGAACGCATCTCACCAGGGGAAAAGTGAGAGATGCAGAGGAGAGCTAAGAACAACAGAAAAAGTGTCACGAAAAGGTCTTGGACAGCCTAAATACAAGAAATTGTACCCTAGGAAAGCACAGGGAAAGGGAATCGCGAGAAGGTAAACGGACACGAAGACTGGGGCGTACGGAGAGGCACGGGGGATGCGAGGGTCAAGACAAGTGCAGAATCGATGAAAAAAAGGAAAGGGAGCCACCTGGATGCGTGACCAACAGGAAGGATTGGCTCGAAAGAGCGAAGGATCGCGTGCCTCAAAGTGACATCAAATGGAGATAGATCCTGGGGAAGGGTCCTGACTGCAGACGGGCGAACAGTGAGATGAAAAGCCACAGTAAGGGGGCTTCGAAATCTGGCAAGAAAGTGGGAAAGAGGAGGGGAGGATGAAAATAAGGAATAACTTAAGAAGGAAAAAGTCCGCCGAAACACCAACTTTGACAAGAGGCACATGGCAGGGTGCACACCCTAAACGTGAGAGTCGGAAAATTATCAAAATGCAGATGCGTGGTGATCGCCGCGGTGTCATGCATCGACGGTTACACGGGGGCTGCTGAGTCAGGGGGACATGCGACAAGGATGACGTGGGCTAGTCTACGAGCGTATGAACGGAGACTACAGCAGCGGAGTCGCTACTGGGGCAGTGGCATGGAAGGGAGAGAGAGAAATAACAGCCTGTGAGGGATACCAACGTGCAGCCGCCTGATATCCAAACACCAAACAACCAACCGTATAGCCACAAGGATAAAATCAGATCACACGAGATGAAGTAGTCAAGTCACGTGCGAACGAGACCATTCTAGACACGGAAAAAACGTAACAAGGAGGATCATGGTTCTGGGAAATCGAGAAGTGCAGACGTATCATGAGCTCGCTACAAACAGAACGCTCAATGTGCTGGGCGGGGTACGAGTTGCATGGACGTGACGAAAACAGGGCGCTGAGGTCAAAAGCAGAACGCCAAAGGCAACGTCGAGGTGAGAGAGAGGAGGCAGGGATCGAGTTGACCTTCGAGTCAACTGCCGAGGGCAATCGTCTCGGTGTCGGCGCGCGTACACAAAAGTAGAGCGGCCCAGGCATGCAGGATACCGGATCATCAACGTGACCACAAGAAGGAAAAAAAAAAAAGAGGAGGGGGAAGGGGGGAAAAAAGAAGAAATGGGGGGAAAGATCCACACGAAGCCCGAGCACCTAAGAATTACATGACAGGGCCTAGTGCACAATCACGAAGAGGGGGCCTTAACACCAGAGGAATCTAATCTGGTTCACAGGTTGGGCTCAAACCGATGCACACTAGCTAAGCAGAAGATTCTCGGATGAACAGCAAACGGATTGCGCGAGGAGGGGTGTCGACAAAGAGGAAAACCAAGAAACCTGGGTACAGGTCGCCGACAACATCAAAAGCTCAAAGCCGGCGGCACGTAGCTCACGATGAAGCGGCAAGAGGGTGAGACAGCGAACGTGAGAAGAAATAGACGCAAGGCGACACACTTCTGCCGCCCAGACGATGCAAACGGTACCATAACCCAAAAAGCGAATGGGCATACAATAGAGTTCGGGCGGTACACGCCGTCGCCAAGGCGTTCAAGGGCCTCGAGTCTTCCGGAACATCCGAGCAGGCGGGGCGTGAGAGCGGGGGTCGACCTGTCAGACCCCGTGCGAGGAGCCGCGAGCCAAATACGGTACTGACGACAAAGGAAAAAAAGACCGACACGTCTTGGAAGGACCATAAAAGTGAATCGCAGGGAGCGATAGGGAACCGATACAGCACGAGAATGAGGACGATGACGTGCGGCCGAAGGACGAGAACGATCAGAACTAGGCAGTGTGCGGCAGGGCTTCAAGGGGGGAATCCATCGAATCGGTCGAGGCGGGGGCTTGGCTTCGGCTTTCCGGAGAACCACGAGGGCTCGCTGGGAAAAGACTCTGCGAGCTGTTCGAGAGGGCGAATATCGGCACTTAAAGCTCGCAACCAAACATGAGAAAGACATACGTCGACGCGCAAGTCAAAAGAAAGGAGACAGCGAGAGTCGCAAGACTAAGCATCAGTAGTCAGTCGAGACGGGGCCACAGCAAACCTCGGCCTCCGGTCACGTGTGCGTCCAGATCGCAGGCACGAACCGGGGGACCTCGGCGACATCAAGGCCTGACCGCAACCAAGAAAAACAAACAGGAAAAAAAGGGGGAGGGCAAGGAAACGAGGGGCAGGCCGCGCCTTTCCTCCGACATCGTGCGGAACGCAAAAGAAGCCCCTTCAGCGTAAGGCACAAACGTCCCTGGCCTCACCGGTGGGGGCGCGGCAGGAGCTCGACTGGATGGTCGAATGGATGACACGGCTTTGGACACAACGCGTACCACGACGAGAGACCGCGCCCCACATAGAAGGCAGGAGAAGAGAGAAGGCGGGGGAAACGCCGGTGCAGGTTCACACGCCACTGGCCAATAGGAGACAAGAGCCGGGGCACCAAGGACACCTCGTCGCCGTTCACCAGTGAGGCTGGAGACTCACCACGGACCGGCGCTAAAGGAGACCAAGGGAAAACCGGGTCATAAGGAGTAGGCAGTAGCGAAAAGACATGAAAAAGAAAGAGAAACTGAGGGGCAATACGAGAACCAGAGGGGATGTCGCTGACAAGCCGAACGACGTATACAGAATCTGAGGTCTGCGTAGACTAGAGATAATAGTGTAGAAAAAAATTGAGGGGGGGGGCCGGCCAGGAACAAACCAGACTCATTGTAGTTCGGGGACAAACAGTAGACATGAAAACACCAAGGTCTGCTGCAGAAAAGAGGCGCTACACCGAAGCCGCCCGCGGGAGGTGCTGTGCACATGGCAAAGCACAGCTGCAAGTAAGGGGTTCAGCAATGGCACGCAGAACTCAAAGAGGCTCCGCCGCCCATCGAGCCGTCAGCAGGCAGTGAGAACACAAAAAGGGAAAAGGAAAAACGAAGGGGGACACACAGCAAAAGATGGTGCAGATTCGGGGGGAGGAGGGGAAGTGTCCAGCACGGTGGGACGGAGTGCAGAGTCGCGTGCCTCAACGGCACAAAGGGGAAAGAGAGATCGAGACACAAGGTGACACACAAGCCACACAGACTTCGTGTTCAGGATAGAAATGGCTCATGAGAAAGGCGAGCATCCAGGAGAAAGGAAGGACTCCAAGGGAAAAAAAGGAACCGAATGCCAGATCAGGGGCACGGTAAGGCAGAGCGGGGACCAAGAGCGGACAATAAACTCGTAAAAGCGCAGGGGTGAACTCGCGTCGTGGGGCCGGTGTGCCGCCTCCCTCTATCCTCTATCAGGGCAGCGACAGAAAAGAGCTCAGTCGGTTAGCAAAGCACGTGAAAGCAATGGGCGCGAAGCCCGCCGACGTCGGGCACGACACGACGCCGCGATGAGGAACCCTCAACAACAAGAAAGGAGACATCTGGAGATGGAAATAATTCGCGGCGAGGCGGAAAGGGGAAACCGCTAGTACGTCGAAATGGGACAAGAAAAGGGAAGAAGGGGAAAAAATCGGTGGCCAGGAGAGAGACCACGATAACGAACTGAGACAAATCGGAATGGCATGGAAACTAAACTGGCACCACCTTTAGTAAGGGATGGCAACGCGCGGTATGACCGAAGATCCTCGGAAAGCAACCCAGGAAATATGGGTATTAAACATGGGACAGCAATGAACCGAAAAAACGCCACATCCCAGAAGAAGTACGTATATCTAATGACCAAGAAAAAAAAATCACGCTGACTGTGAGGAAGGAGAAGAGGAAGGGGAAAAGGGGGAGGGGGGAATAATAAAAAAGGGCGCCATAAACGACTCGGGAAGCCAAGATACTACAAATCTGCGGATCACAAAGAGGCTTCCTGAGGATGTCACCAGGGATGGGACGACAAGTACGACCTCTGAATGCCGCACGCCAAAAGAAGCCCAATGCGGTCAACAAGAGCTCACGCCGGTACTGAAGATAGGTTGGAACAACAGCCGAAATAAATCGACGACAACAACTAGGGTCGCGGGAAAGGAGCAATCGCCAAGAGCGTGGCGCAGTACCAGTATGACCAGCCGCGGACCCATTCGAGAACAGCTCCGCAGTAAGACCGCTGAAATGAGATGAGACAGGGGAAAGATCGCACCCATGCGGAACATCAAGAATCTCGACCATCGACCCAGAGAGGGACGATGTGGGTCGGATCTGAGGAAAGGGAAAACATCGATGTCCGCCTCCGCCGTCCCCCAAGGGATGACGCTCATAAAAAAGGAAGGGAACCCCCCCTCCCAGGGCAGAAAAAAAAGGGGGCTGAAGGAAGAGGTGCAGACGACTACTACTTGGCATCGGTCGCGACAACGACCTGACATCGTAAAAAAAAAGGAAGTCTGGCGACGAAAGAAGGGAGATGAGAGTCGACCTCCAGGCGCTGATGTAGCATGCATCTCCCAAAAAGGACGAACTCGAAGAAGAAACGTAGCAAATCGCACCAAAGACCTCGACAAAAGGGTCGGCCGAAGAAAAGCCCCAATGGCTCCCAAGAATCTGAAGGACATCAGACGTCACGCGAAAAAAGACTAGCTGCGGACAGATGTGACTCGTCCGAAGCTGGGGTCGACCAATGAGCACGATACCAGAAAGCATAATCGTAGCAAGCTAAAGATGACTACGAGATCATACTGAGTTTGACCTCGACCACCAGCTCCTAGATTTCGTGAGTGCTCAGGGGAGGGCACAAAGCAGAATCGACTTAAGGGGCGATGAACACAGACGGGACACGGGGGGCACGGAAGGTTGCGTGACGGGGACCATGGGTCGGGACACTTCAATCGCGGCATGTCCGGCTCGATACCAGGCAATGAAATGGTCTGGCGCATACGAGTATTGCGAAAGAAGGAAGCAGTCAATCATCAGGCTAGACCAAAGGCGATATCTGCACGGCGGTAGACGGGCGGTCATGAGAGAACGACCGTTGGTGGTCAAGACGAACCACGAGAGCCGACCGGTCGAGCGGCAAGGGTAGCCGTGACAGACCCAAGGCCGATCGCCACCGAAAGAGGGGCGAAAACTCATGAGGACGGTCGATCGCGGCAAAACAGGGCAGACCGGGCTGAAACACAGGGGAGAAGAAAATAACAATCGGAAAGAAAAGAGAGAGAATGACGAGAAATCGGCTCCCAGGAGGCGGCGCAAAAGCTGGTCAGAGGCGTCCGGTGACACACAGGCCACAAATAACCGGCGGGTCGAAAACGAAATGAAGAAGAGAAAAGAAAAGAGCGCTATCGCCATCGATCTGTACCCCGCGCCGAGGCGTTCGCTGCGCTAGAGAGACCCAGGAAAAAGCTGTCAGAATAGGAAGAGGAGAGGCACACGCCGGCGAACAGGCCCGACAAGAAATTTTCCCGGAGCATTTCGCCAGGGAGGCTGCACGCAGGATGCGCGCAGGCAACAAGAAGAGCACTCCCCAAAAATAGACAATCGCGCGGCTCGAGAGCGGTTATCGTCAAAAGGCCGCTCAATAAAACGAGAACGCGGAGTCGTGGAGCCTAAAAAAGGCAACCTGGGTCACAGATAGAGGGAGATGTGCTCGCCGTATAACATAGCCTAACTGGCCACCGGTACAGCGCGCCGGTGGAGTTCGGTCTCTACCTGAGCAACGTGCACGAACCCCGTACAGCTCTTCGAAGAAAGAAGAGTAAGAAAGGGGGGACGATGCCTGGGCGTGCGAGTACGGGCTGCTGGGGGGCTGTATCGGAGGCAGTGCGCGGGATAAAGCGACACTATGCATGACGGTGTCGGGAAGGGAGACGTGAAAATGTCCATG
>Ga0179591_1235470_pt1 | contig 14002 bp, 15 predicted proteins | sample CZOMad2_1_08_16f_FD_182891 | JGI IMG/M metagenome (GOLD analysis project Ga0179591, IMG submission 182891) | Vadose zone soil fungal communities from Angelo Coast Range Reserve, California, USA - CZOMad2_1_08_16fungal (PacBio error correction) | ecosystem: Environmental > Terrestrial > Soil >...
GGACCTACTTGAAGAAAGTAGATAATACAACAAAAGAAACTAAAAGATGAGACTCGGGCCAAATGGACTTAGAGACTGCCGAGGAAAACACCGGGAACAAGGCAATCTTCTCCGGGCGGACTCGTTCATCAATTTAAAAGGCGGGCAGTGGTTCGCGCTTCGCGGGAGAAGCGGGGGGAAGGCAAAAAGGCGGGGCATGCCTTTTTTAAGTAGGGCGCTGCCAGCGTAACAAAAGAAGGTCTAGGGGTCTGGGAGGAGACTCAGGGTTCGGCACAAAAAATAGATTTCACCCTTAAATCGAGGGAGCTGAGGGGGCCGAGATACGAAAGTAGAGGAAGTATATTTCAATCCTGCCAGATCCGTGACATAAAAGTGGAACCGACTTGCAAGAATCACCACATGCTCGTGTGAAGAAGTAATTTCGCGCGAAACTGCATAATCGAAAGAGTAGAAGGGGTGTGCTAGGTCCCATCCGCGCACAAACCCTCCTCGTGATCGTCCCGGGGGGGAGGAAGCGAACGATATTCGTTTCCACACCCCGATCCGTTCTCGGAAGGACGCCCATCGGGTTGTAAGAGCAAGGCGAGGAGAGAGCTCGTGAAAAGCGTATGGGCGCACGCGTATTAAGGAGGAGAGAAGGCAAAGTTTTTTCAAAAGAACAACAAGGGCCTTCACGGAGGCCGGCATCGCCGTATAGGATACTCGGCAGAAGGGAGAGTTAGGACGGACTGGAACTCAGGCGATCACCAACTCAAAAAAAACACTTGGGGACTTAAAGGCATTGGGTCACTCTCAAAGGGCCCTTGGTTCGCACATCTTGAAAAAAGAATTGGGCTCTCAGAGAACGAGCAGGGAGCAGCTCAAAGTGGGGGACCACTGATTAACAGGCCCGCAGAACTAGAAATTCGTGTACCTGCTATCACCTGGTAAAACCGCTGCTTAAAGGTCAGGAGAAGGGGACAGTAGAAGCCAGTGGCTAGGGGAGGTCGTCCCGTCCTAAAATGGATAAGGCGTGGGGGAGCATAGAGAGACAGGGGTCAAGGGGAGATCTGTAACCGTTCCTAAGTCCGAGGGCGTGTTTCTGATCCACGGTGCTCGTTCAGAGACGCTAGAGCAAGCGATAAGCGAGGACTGAGCTCCAGACAGGAGGGAGGGAGTTGGAAGGCCGGTAGAAGGAGAGAGTCGCTTCTCTTCCCCGTAGTGAAGTCTAGAAAGCAAAAAGGGCCCGATGATTAACAAAGAAGGTTCAGCGTAGGCAAAAAAAACCCCTCGATCTTATTGTCAAAACTGTTGAGTTTGGAACGGGACCGGGAGGGGGGAGGAGGATTGAAGCTGATAAAAAACGAAAAGTGAAAGGGGGACTATAGCGGAGGTTTCTGTGGGGAACCGGACGACAGTTCACATGTATGACGACCAGAAATTCTAAGTGTCTCTTCACTCTTGCCGGGTGGAGAATGCAGCATCCGGGATGTTCTTCACCGACGGTATTAGAGTGAAAAGGCGGGAAAAGCCGCGGCAGAGAACAATCTACACGATGGGGGAAGCCTCCCAAACAACCCCCCCACCCCCCACAACACAAAAACAAAAAACAACAAACAACAAATCCTGAGAGTAAGTCCTTGCGCAGAAATCCCTTTCAGGTGATGTCATGGCCTGCCTCGTGGGAAAGAGAACGGTGTATACTCACGCCTCCTGAGACTTAGAAGAAGGAAGATTAACTCGAATGAGGGGGCCGGGGAACGACAATCGGAAACTCTCTCGACCTACTGGGGAATCTACTCGGTTCAATGTCAGCTAGAATAGAGCATGACCTTTAGAAGCATAGCACCAAGGACATGGCGATGAAAGAGGGGGAGGGGGATGAAACAGGGTCTCCATGAGGATGACCTCTCACTGGCAGGGGATATCGCATGGGGAGGGTTCTCGAGGGAAAGATGGGGACTAGAAGAAATCGCGCGAAGGGAGGTTCAGAAGGCAGTCGGGAAAAACCCAGGCATGATCCGAAATAAATTCAGGCTTTCAAAGAGACTTCTCACTGACTAATTGGAGTCCTGCACGGCGTTATGTACGAAATTTGCGGTAAGTAGCGCTGGCTTTTCTTCCGGCAAAAGGGGGTATAACTGAGATATAACCTTCCGGTTGGCACGAGGTCAGGAGACTGGATTGGGGGGCCCGGGGAGGTTCTGAAGAGAAAGGCCCGAACAAAAGCCGGTACTCTCTAAAGGACGTCTGCGTGCTGTGGGGTCAGTCGCCGAGCTGTTGCTCCGATAACGGGAATAGGAAGGGGAGGGGGGCGGAGTAGGGGCGTTCTGAAAGAAATGAAAGGATGCGCTAAGGCCAGACAAGGTAAGAGCAAAGGCCTGGCCCAAAAAAGACACAAATGGTCCATCGGGGTCTATAACCAATCATAGAGGGGGTTCGCGGCTGCGAAGGGCAGGGAGGGGGACAAAAGACGTGAACGATGGGATTAAGAAACCGTATGCGCTGCACGGGGTCGTAGAGGGTAGCTTTTTAGCTTCAACGTTCTTGTACAGCTATCCGGCTGGGTGTTTGAGGAAAGGGGGATGAGTTGCGGGTGTTTGATAGGCCATAGGAGTGAGGGAGGCACAAAAGGGGGGAGGAAAAGAGACGCGGTCAAGGGCCAGCGGCGAGCAAGAAAACAGCGGACCCCACATACAAATGGAGGTACGTCGCGGGCGATATGATCTCGAACAAACACTAGAAGTAAATAGTATAGAGAGAGAAGAGAGTCCAGTGCCTTAACAGGGGGAGGGGTGTTGGAAGGGGGTGGGAACTGATCGCCGCTGGGGGAGAAACGAGTCTCCTGGGTCCTCACAGGTAGAATACCTTAAGTGTAAGGGAAACTCACACCAGACAGTCATAAGAGAAAACTCACAACGCCTCAATTAAAACCCTGGGGTACATCCTTCACGGAATCAATACCATGAGACGACAAAGGAAGAGAATACAAGGGATACAAACACAATCCACGGGTGTGGTCACGAATCCAGAAAAAAAAGAAGAGACACGCCTAAAAAAACCTTAAGGGTCTTTTTGTTAATACACGCAAGTCGAGGTAAAAGGGGAAAGTCTCGAGAAGATCAGAGAGGCAGTATAATAAAAATGGAGATAATGAGGAAAACGCCAGCATCAGGGCGCGAAAAGATATTAAAAAACCGCATCGAAAGAAATCTTGCTCCTAACAGAATCTGAAAATACAAATATGCTTGGGGCAGGTACAGGGCGGTCGCTTCACAAGGAGGCACCAATGACAATAAGGTAGACTTCCATCGGCTTCAAGTCAAGGCCGGCTGCACCAGCAGAGACGGGCACGACCAAGGAAGTAAACGGGTTATAAAAACCACAAAACCAAAACAACATCGTGTAATGAAAAAGTTCAATGAGGGAAGTCGCACATTAGGATCGTTAATAACAGCGAAGCGGGAGTCTATAGGGGGAATCGAATTTGACCGCCGCTTGGGTCTGCCACAACACTAGCGTCGATGGAGGGAGACCAAGACTAAGGGACTAAAGAAGGCCCATGAAATAGTTACATCAGAATTGATTGGCCCCTAGAACAGATGCGACATTAAAGGGGGAGAGAGAAAGAGGTCGAAATGACTTGTGTTGGCTTCTTCACGGAGGGAGGAAAGTCGGGGAGAGAGGCCAGGGCCAACATGGGAAAGAGATCCGGGCGACCTTCAGGTTTTGAGGATCTAAGTGCTCATATGTTAATGAAGGGAAGGGAAGAACGGCGGGCGAAGACTCAGGATGTTTCCGTGGTGCACACAAGAGGAACGTCAAGCTGTCTTGTCTGGAGGGATAGGAGTGAAAGGAGAATGGAAGGAGAGACGCTAGGCGAGGACTCATGAAAATAAGGGGGGCAGCCTCCCGAGGATTTTGTAATCGGGGTGTAGACTGAAAATAAAGTAAAGTAAATAAAGGAAACTACGTATCATTCAAACAACTCGGGGCAGGAATGGAGAGAAATGAGCAACTTCTCAGTAGTGAGGACAAAAAAGGGAAGGATGGGAGTCGTTAAAAACTAAACGCTACCAATTGTAACCAAGACCATTTCTTCTGAGTAGGCCGCATAAGAGGTGATGAGTCAAAACAGCCTAAAGAAACTCGCCTAGAGATGTGACGAAAAATTTAGTTGTGATAACTTCCCTGAATTAATACTTTCAATATGAGATCCTAAAAAAAGATGTACGCCAAGGGCACTAAGCGGGAGGGAAGAGTCGCTCAAGAATCAGAATACGCACTACAAGTTCCTGGCCAGCTGATGGAATCCGAGGTGCTACCCTTACTATTTGCCCAAGGGAGATAGTCACAGCGGAGAAGATATTGAGACCATAAAGAGATCTGATCGAAAAAAAGGGGAAGAGTGGGGAAAAAAACAAGAGAAAAAGAAATAAAATTCTAGGCGACTATAAGCTCCTTTTAATCCCTACTGGAACTCATCAGCTGATGGAAGGAAGTAGGGAGAAACGGGGACGAGTGGGAAAAAAAATCCAGGGGTGTGAGACTGACAGAGGACAAAAGATCATTCTTCGAGGATAGAAAAGGGATACAGTTTTCCGCAATTGCTATCTCCAGCCCTCTCGAGAGTAGGTCGACCGGATGTGAAACTGACGGGAAGGGAGGAGCGGGAGGAAGTGAACGATATTGGACAAAAGCGCGATCCAGAAGCAGAAGAAAACCTAATATTCCTGCTACTGTGAATAAAAGAGCTTGCACTCCGAACGGGAAGCGCCAAAACTGACTATTGTTAAAAGGCTCTGACTTGAACACGTTCATGATCAACCTTTGGTAGGAGAATGGGGTAAAAAACTATAAAGGAGCCGGGGCAGGCTGAGAAAAGAAGGACCTATCGAAAAAACCACATGGTCCTCAACAAATCTAGGCACCTTCCCTCGAAAGGGGGGAGGGGTGAGAGTTGTTGTCGGAGACGAAGCGGGCATCGTCGCAGGAAAAGAACAACCTGTAGCATAACAGAGTCTCGGGAGTCGAACATTTCTACTAACTAGTGTGAAGTCGAAGACAGCAATAAGGGGGGAGTAGGATACCGAACCAATATGCTGAAAGAGGGAGGTGAAAGAGTTTCGTAAACTCTTCAATGGATAGCTCGACTTCCTCTCTAGGGGCAGGGCCGAAAGAGACAGGGACAATCCTTCGAGGGAGGGGGGGGGTGCGAACCTAGGAGAGCTAAATCGAGAAAAGAGAAAGGTGGTGGTCCATGTAGCTCGCCAATTACCGGAAACGAGGAGACTATGACGGTGAAAGGAGGGACAACTCAAACCTCGAAAAAAAGAGGCGAAAACGTGAAGAAGCGTCGGTAAAGACTCTCTAATTTCGTCTAACCCCCTACACGCTCTGCGCAGCGCAGACATTTGGGTGTGTTTGGTTCCTAGGGCCTAAAATCACTCTAAAGATAGGGTCATAGCGAAATCGGAGAGGGGGAAAGAACAAAAGAATAGGGACCTGGTCAAAACTGGTCGAATAGAGCTCAGAACACAAAAAGGGAGGATGGTGGTAATAAGGATTCCACTTTTGACCAGTAAGAGAATTAGGACCAAAGACAAGATGTAGAGAGGAAAAACTGGACGGTAGAAACCGGAAGATGGAAGGCCTATACTGCGCTCTCAATCGTCAGAGTTATTTACGTCTTTCCGAGGCTTAAAAGGGGCGCGAGGATGCGTACTCATAAATGCAATGAAAACCAGTTCTAGTAATGTTTCTTGTCTAGACCGAGGGAAAAAAACCAAAATCTTCGCAGCTTTCTCAGGATCGAAGTTAGACCCAAAAATCCATAGCAAGAAAGAAGCGGCGGGAGGAAGCTCATCGAAAAAACGATATTCTATCTGGGAACCAAAGGCAAGGGAAGAACCAGTGGGGGGGAACACCGGGGGAAGAGGGGCAATCTCCCCTAGAATAAAAAGGTTTGCGGCAGTATAGATGGCAGAATAGGGGTAAAAATTTGGTGCGGAAAGAAAGTCCGAGAACCTGGGAGGACAATGTATTGCAGGGTTGATGCTCGCTATTCTCTTCTTATCGAATAACTCGATAAACCGAAAATCAATAGCTCGAGAAATAGGGGGAAATGGGTTAAGGGAAAAAAGGGCGAGGAAAGGACTCGGGGGGAAGCGAACGGTAGGCTGGGGTGGGGGTACTGTCATTATAATTTAAGCCATAGGGTCAATGTGGTGTGAAGAACATGCAAAATAACAAAGGTGCCGTAGTATGACGCATCGCGGCTCTAGACTCGAGGAAGACGGCGGGGATTGAAAGATCATGCGGTCGAAACCACGTCGACGGAATGGAGGGGGGGCGGATCCAGGAACTATTTTTTCCAATCTTTCAATTACAGATGTAGAAAACGAGAGAAGCCCGAAAACGCGAAGAGATCAGATAAGGACTGCTACCCTTGCGGCCCACTTGAAGGAGGGGAGGAAGAACAGGAAAGCTATTTGCACCGGAACGACAGACTGGTAAACATCAGGGATAAGGGAATGTCGACTGCACGACTTCTGCAGGACAGGAGGGGGGAAAGGCGCGCGCAGATAGAAAAAGAGAGGGGGTCATTGGGGGATTTGATTTCCATACGGGGCACCATCTTGGGTCGGGCTCGACCAGAAGTCTGGCTCGATTGCGAGAAAAGGGGGGGGGAAGAGATCCCCGAGGATAAAGAGATTACTCTCTCCTCAATGTCAGGAATCTTAAGGGGGGGGCAGCGATAAAAAACTTAGCGTAGAGGCCAGCTAGGAAAAGACTTTCGGAAGTGCTTCTTATGCACCGAAAGGAAAAGCGGGGAGTAAAACCACCTGGTGCAATAAAAAACACGTAGACTGGGGGGGTGGGGATTTTAGTCCCTAAGGCACCCGGAGCTGAAAGGGGAATGGCAAATCGAAGACGAAAGCGAAAGGTTAAGGTGGTAAAATGATCAGCGGTGAGGTTGGGGAACCCCTACATGCCGCAAATTGAGACCCAAAAAAAAGCAGGAACCTGTGGGGGGCGCAGGCCTCTATCCCTGACGGCGTGAAAACGCGCATGCGAGGGGGGGGTGCGTACTCCTGCCTTTGTGCATGTGGCCGCGGGCCACCAGAAAGGATCTGCGGACAAGCAGAAGAGGATTGATCTCTCCTCTGGGGGCAGCGTACGAGGGGGGAAAAGAGGGAATAACTACAGATTACCTGCGGCATGGGGGGGCCTCCGAAAGCTGGGACGGGGAAAAGAGGTGACATCAAATAGACTTCTCACGGCAGCTGTCCAAAGCGGAGACGAGCGAACATCTGGAGCGATAGGAGGGAGGCGAACCTGAAGGGCTAAGTGGGCACTTACCTACGGGGACCAGGGGAGCTCAGAGGGAAATCTGAATCGTGAAATCGGAAAACCAAGGAAGGGATATTATAAGAGCTCTAATTAGCGCCTCAGGTTCGCCCTGGACCAGGGGGGGAGGGGCAAAAACGGCTGTACAATGTCATGATGGCATGGGGCGAGGTGAAAAACGAGGGAACATGGAGGGGCGTTCAGCGCCCCGGAGAAGCAGTGATTCCTGCCGAAAAGGAAGGGCGGTGCCAAGACCTAATGGAATGGCAGCCGCTCGTGTGCGTGCTAGAGAAAAAAGGGAGGCGACTGAACTAATGCAATTGTCAGGAAGACAAGTGAAGGGTTGACCAAGGGGGTTGTCGTTCTTCTATCTGGTGGCAGAAAGGAATGGAACTTAAGCAGCAAGGGAAGGAAGCGACCTGAGGGGGGGTCAGCAGGGTACTCTACTTATTGGTCAGTCTTGCTGGCTGAGAAAGGAAAGAAAAAAGCTACGCAAGCAGGAAAAAGTCTCGCGAGCAGCGGAGAGGGTAATTCAAAATCATAAGGGCTTGAGCGAATCGATGAGGGCCTATGAGGGGATGGCGTGTGGGGGTTAAGGAAATGAGAGGGAGAAAGTGCCATTCAATTTAACTTGGTCTCTACTGCCCGCGAATAAAAGGAAGAGCGATCATGGGTCAAACGCGGTTAACGGGGAGGAGGGCCAGGGGGGGCTCTATGAAGAGCACGCGAAAATGGGGGGGTTGAGGTCGGGCGGCTGGGGAACAAAAAAGAAGCTGGAGGGGACTACACACTACGCTACTTGGTGGGTATTAGACTTATTCTCATGCACTGGCGTAATGTTTCTTTTCTCTTTGGTGCATGAACCGTAGTCAGGGGAGGTTTCCCGGTAGTCGGGTGTGAAGAAAGTGGGGGGGGTGGGAGATGGGAATCTTTGACAAAGGAAATCAGAACCTGGGTACCCTAGATCTTTGTCAACTGGGCCCCTCAGTGGAGTAGGAGGGGACAAGAAAAAGAGGAAGCAACCAAGACCGAAGGGAAGGACGCTCTCGCGATGAGAGGCTAAGACAAACGGTGAGAAAGGAGAAGCATCTCCCAGAGAGTCACTTGTCCTTTCCAGTTAGGTTTTGTCTACCTAGATGTGGGTAACTGAAAAAGATGGGGGGTCAGGAAGTCAAGAAGGAAGCTCCCAAGGGTAGACAGCGTAAGGGGGGGTGGGAAGAAATGTATCAGAAACACGTCATCAATCAATTTAACTCAACAACCGCAAAAAACACTAGGGTACCTACACGGGCCGCATGGCCCAAGACGGGCAAGAGTAGGGAAATTGCGGGAAAACAGCTGACCACGATGCCGTAGTTTTTCGCAATCAAAAAACCGATCAAGCAGAAGACGAAAAAACACGCGTACTGCGTGTGGGGGGATGGAAACCGATGTCCACACGAAACCAGATTTGGGGACACCAAAAAGCGGAAGTATTCATTTCCTCAAGAACATTGGAGGCTAGAAAAGGCCGAGACAGCGAAGAAGAAGAACCCGGGGCAAACCGAATCGGGAGAAGACGGAGAGAAGGGGCGTCTCAGGATCGGACACCGCAGACTAGAGTAACAGGGGTATGTGTCGCATTGAGGGGTAGTCCGACCCCTAAACTCATTAACGAAGGAAATAGGGACCACAGGGGGTTAGAGCGTCCAGTGCTCGGCAAGCATGCCGGCAGAACACAGAGGACGGAGAAAAAAGAATTCAGGTAACAGAACTATTTCATGGAAGCTTCTTTCATATGATAAGACAAAAAGGAGGATAAGGAAAAGAATACTCATCGGGGCAAGCGGTCGAGATAGGGCATGTCTTTTCGGTGGGGGTACAAACGCTTATTCGTCCCAGGGGAACCTCAACTATTCGCAAGAGAGGAAAATAACGAACTGAACGCGAAGAAAGAAAGGGACCATGAACGATCGGAAAGGGAAGAATGTGCTACGACACAGCTAAGGGTCTAAGGAAGAGAAGCTGAGCCGAGAAGTTAAAAAAGTAATTTTTGCAATGTGATGCAGCACAAATAAACATATCGTAGGGGAGCAAGGGGGCAAAAGGAATAAGTCGCAGGGCCGAAAACTTCCTGGTATGGATCTATTGCCTTCCCCAGATCTGCGCTGCAGGGGAAAAGGTGAAGCTGCAGAGGGATAAGGGAAGAAAAAGGGGCCGGCGTAGAACGGATGAGGACCACATTATTCAAACTTACTGCCGAAGGGAGAGGAAGGCTGAAGAGGAAAAGGACGTATCGCCTAGGTTAGGTCATAAAAAACAGAGGGGTATTGTAAGACGGGGCTATTTTGTCCGTTGGAAAAATGAGAAAGAACGGCAAGATGATACAAAGGAAAAGTTTGGAGAAACGACTCCGTCGGCTAGCTCGGGAGAAGTCAGCACTGACTCATGCGTGGGGAGTCAAGAAGACGGGGGGACGGCGGGAACATATAAGCTCGATGGGGGGGAGAAAGAAGGTCAAGGGGTTGGGGGAGGCTTAGTTGGACCCTCCTCATAGCGTGATCGGACGCAAAAAAACCGAAAAAAGACCTAGGGATGCCTCGCACGCGGTGGGGGGTGAGTCCAGGACTGGAACTAGGGCAATGACTCTCTATCGAGGGCAACTTTCTTTTTACGCCGAGGGCAAGAGAAAGAGAGAGAGGGGCTCAGAGAATATCACTCCATTTCCCCGAAGAGGGAAACCGAAGTCTACCGGATCGAGGCTCACCACTAATACGCAATAGTAGGGATGCAAGAAAAGGGGAAAAAGAGAAAGAACACCGCTATATACGGGGAATTAAATATATCCACTAATACTTCTCCGAGAGTTCTCAGACGGGTGGACTAAACGATCAAGGCAAACGGACTGTGCTATTTGCGGGAAAAAATGTGAAATAGGTAGACAAGGGAATTAGAAGCCGACAAAAAGAAAAAGTCAGTCAGCCTTTCATACGGTTTCCTCAAGGCTATCATTCAAAGAAGACATTCTCAAGTATGAAGCAAAAATTGAAAACTTCTCAATGACTTTGTTCAAGATCGGGACAAGAAGAAAAAAGGGCTATAAAATCAAAGTCTCCTGAGAGCAGGGTTGAATCCGGGGGCTCTTAAACAGATACAAGCGCATCTTCCTCAGTCTTGGATGACGGCGTAGAAGAAGGCAAAGGACGGTAGTGGGGGGGTGGGAAATGAAAAAAGAGCAAAACGGGGATGAAAAATGCAATCCTTGCCCGGCTTCTACTACTCTCTTGAAGAGATGGAGACGGGGAAAGGGGAGAAAAATTAACAAACAGTGGAAGATGACCGAAGCAGGGCTCGGGGTTCAGGTCTAGTCCGGAGAGAGAGCTCAATTTGATCTCCATCTTCAGCGGTGGGACGCCTGGGAAAGCGCAAACATGGTATTAAGACGATGATGGGAAGAAAGGGAGAACGAGGGCTAGGAAATGGCGAAAGGGGAGGGATGAAGGAAATTGGGGGTAGGGGGCAAAATGGGCGGTGGATCAACTTATACGAAATGGAATAATACATATAAAGTGTCGAGCGCGGGGAACCAGAGAGAATAAGTTATCAGGCAGAGGAGTCTTGGTTCCAGAAAAGAGGGACGGAGTCTACCGTCTAGGGAGAGAAGGGGCTGATGTGTGGGGACGCTAGGGAAAACGCAGAAGAGGACTCAAAAAGAAGACTTCCCTATTTAGAAAAAAGTGCAAAGTGCGCCTGTGAAAAGCTCCATTTAAGATCGAGTACAAAGCATGCTGAAAGTGTAGTCAGATCCAGATGGAGAAGAGGGCGAAAGGGGAAGACCCTTAAGACCTGCGAGAAAGAAAATTTAGGGAAGCATCTTCTGTCTCTAGGTAAGGCAGAACTACTCGATTTAAGTGGGAAAAGTTCTGGCCGAAAAAGATCAAAGTATGTAAAAAAAGAGAGAGAAAAGGGGACGTGTAACCATGAACTCTATGACGGAGGAATAAACTAGAGTATGCTCAGACCCACTGGGGGAAGGTTCTCTCCCATCGGAACAGTATTAAAAAGCAGCGCGCTCGAATCGGGCAGAAAAACACTTTCGTGCAAAAAGAAACTGTCAAGATCTAACACGTGGCGCGAGGAGGGGAAAAGGGCCTTCGGCACTCAACGTAGGTTAGGCAGGCTTTAAATCCGATCACAAAAAAGAGTAAACGGGTCGAAAAAAGGGGCGACGTCTCGAGGTTCATACAAACTAAAATCTAAGGCATGAAAGGCGCGAAGTGACTCTCGGGGCAAGAAAGGAAGTTAAGTCTCTCCTGGCCCGAGACGGAAAGCAAACTTTAAACCGCCTAGGATAGGAAGGGGGCTAGACAGGTATCGAAAGAAGTTGCATGAAGAATTAAATTCTATCTTATATTTGGGGGCCGGTTAAAGAAGGGGAAAAAGCGAGATGTGAGTCATTTGGGGATTCAGTAACGATTCTCTTACTGGGGGACTGCCGGAGCCAGCACTCTCAGCGGGGGAAAGGCGCCCAGAATTGTGAAGTATAATGGACGAGGGACTCGGGTTATGTATTCCAAATGCACGGGGGTATAGGGGTCAGATAGTAAAAAGAAAGGTGCTCGGGGGGTTGGATCAAACTTCAAAGCATTTAGTGGTGACCGTCTGATGCAGAGCGACAGGCATGCCTAAAAACCAATAAGGTCTCTGCGGCACGAGCAGGCGGAGTCAAAAAGAAAACGGGAATGAAATTGTGTGAAGTCGGCCAGGCGCTCGGAGGGTCTCCATAGCGTGAATGCAAAAATACCACGCGCGTGATACCGGGGGGAGAAAACGCCAAGAAGGGACTCTGTCGGGGAACAGGTGCTCAAAGGACGTGACTCTTAGGTCAGTATTACGTCAAGCGTCAAAACCCAATCAGACTGGGTAAAAGGGAAATAGGAGAAGTCTACTGTCTGGAGAAAAGGGGGTAGGGGAGACCGGCGCTCATAAGAGTACGCATTTCTTGGGGAGCTTAAATATTACTACGGTACGAAAGGGGGGGTGGCGCGAAACGCCTTCTGCTCGGGATATAGAATTAAAATCTAAGTTCTACTTTGGTCTGGGTAGAATAAAACAACATGAGTTAGTATGAGATCGAAGAGAAGGAGCAGAGGAAAAGAGAGGGAGTGATTTTAGAAGTATCCTGAGACTGTTGACAGAGAGACAGAATATAACACCATCCATGGGCGCATCACTGTCTGATTTCATTGGGGTTGGGCTCCGAGCAAACGAGGTTAGATTACAAGATAGGTACGGAAAGGACGAAAGGGTTGAAAGGGGGGACTAATAGACGCGTCAGTTTGAAACTAACGACAATACCACTAACTTTTCAACGCATGGACTGGCAGGGGAAGACTGTCGCGTATCCAGCAGAGGGTTAACTGATTAGAGGGGAGTTCTGAAATAATTCCATTTCGCAGGTGCACGCCAGGGGCCAAAAGAAACGCGGAGGGAGACAATCTGAACACGCGGGTCTTCCTAGCCAATCGGATACATAAATTGAGCAGGGCATACTGCAGAGACAATGCTGCTGTGGCAGAATACCTCGGGTACTAAGCATGTTGAGGCTAAAAATTGACATGGGATCTTCTGAAAAAGACGTCCTCGTCGTCGCGTGGGACATCTGGGGACGGAGAAAGCTGGGAGCCCAACTGCAGAGACGGCGAATCTTTTTCAATTGAGACTCGCCCCCAGAAAGCAGGAATGAAAGAGGAGCACACAAAGGGTTGGGTTGGGGCCATGAGATGATCGCTTAGTAAAAAAAAAAAAAAAAAAAATAAAAGAAAGGAGACTTTAGCGGTAGATCTCGATGATTTAAAGTTATATCTATTAGGGGGGAATCGCTAAAGGCTGCTGTGCCTCGACGACAAGCGAGCTAAAAAAGTTCAATGGTCCAGAATCCATTTTGGAACCGCACCAGAAGAAAACGGATTAAGTGAAGTTCTCCGTAGGAACAGGGGCTGCGCCTGAAAAATCCGGCATGGTCGTATGCACTCGGGGCTTTACGAAATTGAAGGTTCCTTGCCGTACTGTAAAGGGCAGGTCCGAATTGGCTTCTAACAGCACGGTTCTAACGTTTTGTGGGTGTGTTGGGGATGGGGTTGTTTGTCCTCCCTGACACTTCGGGAGGGAGTTGTCCGGAGGCTTGAGCCCAGGAAACGCCTAAACCCAGCCACACGCAAGGGAAGGCTAGAGTTCGCGCTTCTTGGTCGGCGCAGAAGTGAAGTCTCTCTACTCTTGGCGAGGGGTTTTCTTCCTTGAATCGATTCTGAGTCAAGGTGCGGAGAATCATAGCATAGCGTCTCTGTCGCCGCCCCTAGTGAATCTTGGGGATCTGGCTATCCCAACATACTCATGGGGTTTGAGGATCAGCTTGAGTCAGAGATGGAGGGGAACAAACTACTTGGACTACTGTTTAAATGCATATATGAGATGCGAGAAAGAGGGGTGGAAGGGGAGTATTATTGTCAAAAGGTTTCCAAGAGGCTTTGTGAGGACTTATTGATTCTGGGAGATGGGAAAAGCGGGGGTAAACAAATGTAGAGGTTGGTAGCGACCTGTGAGTGGCGGAAACCGGGGAAGCACGACAACAGCTGCGAGTCAAGGGGGTTACCAACTCATCTAAAAAGGGGGAAGGACTACATTGACTATACTT
>Ga0179591_1257082_pt1 | contig 14001 bp, 15 predicted proteins | sample CZOMad2_1_08_16f_FD_182891 | JGI IMG/M metagenome (GOLD analysis project Ga0179591, IMG submission 182891) | Vadose zone soil fungal communities from Angelo Coast Range Reserve, California, USA - CZOMad2_1_08_16fungal (PacBio error correction) | ecosystem: Environmental > Terrestrial > Soil >...
CCCCGACTTCGTCGGAAGAGAGGGGGGAATATGAAAAACCACGTATGCAAAGACCGCTCATGATGCTCCATGGGGGATAAGTTGGAGAACAAAAGGAAGAAATGTCAAGAGGGCCTAGGAAGAGGACTTGGTTCGTTCGGGGAGTGCAGGGGGCTGGTAGCGGAGCAGCATGCATCGAAAATTCGACTGTCAACTTAGCAACTTTCCGAAGTAGAAGTAAGACCGAGGGGGAACGAATTAGAAGGTGAAAATATAAGTGCCGGGCAAATTCTTGCTTGACTAAAAAGAATCTGGGCGAGCCAGGACTGGCCGGAAAACCAATGGAAGAAGTCCGGGACCCTTCGCCCTAACTAACCGACGCGACGGGGGCGCCAACTACCCTGCAAACGGCTTATCATGGACATCGAATTCTTCCTCAGGCAGCGGGGTAGATGGGGGTGCGGGATTCAGCAAGAAACTGCGTCGACAAACGGAGCGCAGAGGTGTTGTCAAGCTCGAGAAAAGACAGACCGGCAAAAAGAACAAAGCAAATTAAGGAGGGGCATACGCATGGAAGAGGGGGGGTGAGGGGGAAATCGAGGTGAAAGACCGAATCCTTTGGAAGAGTGTCGGACAGTTGTGAGCTGTGGGACAGGAAAGAGCCAAGGCGGGGATCTCTTCAAACCACGAAGGGGAAATCCGGTATCCGCATGAAAAGCGGGCCTCGATCAAGAGGGCCACGGCAACCATCCTCTCCTCGAAGCGGGGCAGAGAGGGGGTGAGATGGGAAAGGAAATTCCGGACCATGCTGCGAGGGGGGCGTCGTTAACAGGGAAGAGGAAACGGACTTAGAAGGACCGGAAAACGCAGAGCGGATAGTTCAAACAAAATACAACGATGATTAGGGAAAGGAATGAAAAAAAAACGAAGGACCCGAAATAGACACTGGTTGGTGAGGTGTTGCATCCGTGGCCATGGTTAACAGAGAGACGAGTGTGAAAAAATTTTAAAAAAAAAGGTAAGTAGTCTTGCGATCTGTTCGGCGACTCTCAGGTATCTTGGGAGACGTTCGTATACTCCACGGCAAAAGGGGAAGGAGGTCGCAGAAAAATCCTGTTCTTACACTGGTGAAAAGCCGTACACCAAGGGAAAAAGAGGCCGGTACCACCGGGCAAGCCTTCTGGAGGGAATTGGATCATTCTGAGCCCTGACACTCGATCACGAGAAAGCATAATAAGATCAGGGACCACCATGAAGTGCCGAGCGGGGGGAAACATTTTTCAAGGGGAAAGACGTTCAAGGGGGCGTTTGGGAGCGGAATAATCTCCGTGGTCCTTCAGTTCGCACAGCGTTGGACAGAATGAGGAAGGGGGAGGCCACGGTTGGAACTCTTGTCGGGATGAAGCCTTCGAGGGTTGCAAAAGGGGCGAAGGTCCTTCAGATCAGTTTTTTGTACGCATGCGGGCAAGGAAGAGTGGAAGAGGGGGGGTAGAGGTCAGGGGGGAGGGAAGGGAATATAGACATGGAAGCTTGAAGGTGTGTAGACCAAGGAGGGGAAAGGGATCGGAATACCCAGGGATTAATAAGGGACACGGGGGAGTATCCACGGACCAGAGGGGGTTCTGAGAAAAAGGAAGCGGGTGGACCAGGTGTAAAGGAAAAGGAACGGGGTGTGTCTGGGGGAAGCTCGAGGAAAGGGTAGGGAATCTCTCAACGGCCTGTAAGTTTCACAAACCAATGTGTCTTGCATCAGACAGAAAAGGAGTTGTTACGCGAAGGGGGGGAAATAAACCGGTTCGAATAGTGGGTGGGCCGCCGCCAACGTGTGGAGTAAAAGAGTTACGAGCAAGTGACATTTCCGTATGAAATTGGATATGGAGAAAGCGGCGAGGGGGAAGCCTGCAAGCGGTTCAACCGGGGCTAGTGGGGGGATAAGGGGAGACGCCAATACCATGGGGGAGATGAAAGGGAACCTAGGCGAACTGCGATCCGCTAAGGAAAAAGGAAAAGGGGTCAGTGGGGGGAAGACTAGAAAAAGAAAGTGAAAACAACTCCTTCGGGGCCGGGGCGAAGGGGTACTTTCGGGTCAAAAACTCTGGATTGAAATGAAATTATGGACAGAAAAAACAATGATCGCCGTGGAACACCGGAAAAGGAGAAGGCCCTAGACGGGCCCTACTTCGGCGCACCTTGGTCGTTAAGTGAAGGGGGGGGGAATTGGAAGAACATAACATTTGCCACGGCATAGATGTATCGTGGCTGGGAGAATTCCGGGAGTGCGGAGGAGTCGATGGGCAGAAAGGGGATATTGCGCCTAAAGGAAAAAAGCAAGGCTGCGTGCCCGACAGTTCAATCTGCACAAAATCTTATTAACGTCATGATGTTCCGGCGGGAAGAGTGAACCAACCAAAAAAAGCCCAGTGTAAAGGGCGACGCAGGGCAGAAAAAATGGGGCAGGGGGTGTCGCCTGGTTTGGGGGTCTACAGGTGGGAGAAAGACGCCGGGAACGTTGAATACCGGATAAAAAAGAGTGCGGGGGAATGTCAGAAAAACCGGGGGGGCCATTGGGAAAGAAGATCGGTTCAGTATAGGGACGGGGACGATGTAGGTGGAGACTCGCTGAGATCTTAGATGGGGGGCATAACATCTGGTGAGGAGGTGACTTCCCACGAGGCCGCCGGAGATGACAGGCAGCCCAAAGTTCGTAGGCCCTCCAAAAGTGAACCGACTGGATAAAGGAAATTTTAAAGCCGCGAAACATCTGCAAAAGAAGATCGAAATGCTCCTGGTTAGCGGTGAGTACGCGACTGGATGAAGGCAAAGGACACCCCAAAGGGCTTCGGAGGAAGGGGTATGGCCGCAAACTTGCCTAGGCTGGCGGACTTAAAGAAGAAAAGAAGTAGCCAACGTGGAAACCACGTTCACTAAAAAAGAAAAAAAAAAGTCAAAGACGAACAAAGAAATGGAATGCTCATTCGGTCACTACAATCCTAGGACCAGGAATACAGAAAACAAGTTTGGGGCTTCGCACAGAAGCGGCCACAGGGAAAGGAACCGCTGAAATTCAAATCTCAGGAGGGTCAGAAAACCAAGAGAAAAGAAATCTTTCAACTCATTACCAAGGCGCTGGGGAGGGATCCAGTCCAGTGCCGAAGGACAATCAAGGCGAGGGAGGGGAATATCCGCTCAGGGAAAAATCTGCCGAAAAAGTAGAGAAAAAGTGCAGGCATCGGGGGGAAAAGAGCTAAAACATGGAATACAGAAACGAAAAAGAGCTGGAGGTGCCGCCAGAAGCAATCTACCCTCTATTTGTGGTCGCTAAAGGGAAAAAGATAGGAAAACGCTCTCAGCCATAGCAGCTCGGTGCAAAACAAGCGGGAACAACTGCCAGGATTAACAGCGGCAGTCGGCCTCAAAAGGAACTCACCAATTTCCAAAAAAGTGTCCAAGACATCTATCTGCCAATGAATAACAGAAGACGGGCCGGAAGAGCCCAGAGCAGCGACAACCTCCTAAGCACGAACCGGGGAGAAAAGCAAGGGCCAAAAATCAAAACGATCGCTCGGTCGCGGATGGCTCGGAAGCAAGGAGGTAGGGGGAAAAAGCCTTGTCAAAAGTCGCAAAAATCTCAATCACACACCACGGAGGGAGGGGGTGGAAGTAAAATGGGGGGGGGGGGTATGGGGTGTGTCGACTGAACCGTCAACAGCGCTCCACATCTCACCGCAAAGGCAAAAAAAAAACGGACGAGCGATAGAAAAGGTGAGGGGAAACGGGCTGATCGAAGTTTCCTGAGTGCGTTTACGAGGGAAGCGCAAGTTAGCCGCACTGTTAGTAATGCATAACATGGATTGTGCTTCAGGAGGGGGTGAGACAGGGGGAGAAGGAATCTGGGAAAGGATGAAAGAGGGAGAGGCGAAATCTGCTCTCCCAATTTCAGGAGAAAAACGGACTGTCGGCCCTGCGAAAACCATCTGAAGGTCGTGAAGAAAAGGGGGCCGCGCCGAAAAGGAGAGCGTGGAGGTCAGGAGTAGGAAGGTTTAGGGGAGCATAGGAGCGGCACGCGGGGAGGGGGAATAATGGCGGCCGGAGTGGGGCGAGGCTGAGGGGTTCCCCTGGAACTGGAGAAAGCGCGGTGGTCAGACACGGAAGGGGCAGGGGAGGCCCAAACAACAATGAAAATTGCAAAAAAGTTTGAAACCGAATTGGGGGAAATGAGGGTCACTTAAAAAGAACGAGGGCGCAAAGACTTTGACTGCCAAAACGTTGTATAACCGCACAGGGCCAAAAAGGTGTTAGCTGACAAATGGGGCAAGAAAAATGTGCAAATGAAGGCGTCTTCGTGGGAACTTGGTCGAAAGAGAGCTCCACTGGTTGAGAAATGCAAAGAGCAAGGCCCCAAAAGCCAATAGGAGGGAGACATGGAAAAAAAAGCGCCGGTGGCATCTGTAAAGGGGGGCAAGAAAAACAACGGCAACCGCAAACCAAAAACGGTAGCTGAGTGGGAGGTCTAGGAATTGACCAAAGATTAGATCTGTGGATCCGCTCGGAAAGGTGGAGCAAGGGGAGAAGATCAGAAAATGGGGGGAAGGGTCAGAAGGGGGGGCCTCGTGAAGAGGAACAGAGAACAAAAGGGTTTTATTATCATTCAAAGAAGGCATCTCATAAAAGATCTTCAACCAAGAGACCTGAACAAGATCGAGACCAGCGCGGCGGTAAAGACAAGATTGAACTACATGGGTGCGGCTTACAATACTGAGGAGAAAATAACCGTAACCCAACAGGCCGAGAAAACGGAAACATGTTAGTGAAAAACCGGACCCAGGACTGGCCCGTGTGCGGGCGTGACTCAAAAAGAAAACAAGGGAACACATAAATAAACGCTGAGCAGATTGAACTGAGCACGGGATCAACAGAGGGGGGGGGTGGGGGGGGGTTAAAAAAAAAAAAAAACAGATGCACTGTATTTCAATCGACAAGAAAACATCAAAAAGGAACGAGAGTCAGAAAAATAACTCGTATGCCAATGACAAAGTCAGCACAAGTTCAAGTACTCCAAAGGGGCCGCGAGAGTGTAGAACACGCTATTGAAAGCGACGTCGAGTGCGGAGGGAAGCGGCGATCAACTAAGAATCTTGACACGTGCTGAGGAACCAAACGCTAAAAAACCTAGTTTGGGGAACTCGAGAGACCCCGAGAAACGAGAAGAAGTCAACAAGCAGCCGGGAATCATGATGGGAACCTTCGATGCCAACAAGTCAAAAGAAATTGCCGAAAAATCGCGGATCGGAAAAGGAGATGTTCAGAAATCACAAGGGAGTTGGCGTCTAAAAAAAATCACCATTCCGCGTGCATGTATAGACAGAAAGTGAAAACCAGCCGCAGATACACACCTCAAACAGTTGAAGGAAGGGTCACTGAGTAGACGTCCACGACTGTGAAAAAAGCGGTTAACATCTACAACTGGTATGATCTGAGAACAACACATGATGCGAAAAGGGGACCTTACACCACGAATGCGAGACAGTCGCCGACAACGGAAGGTCGCTGATCAGAACACCCCCGGAGCTCAACCCTGGACAAAAAACGATCGGAACTTATGAAGGATACAAAAGTTCACGAACGTTCCCAAGTTTGGCGGCGTTACGAAAAAAGGCACAAAGGAGGAAACTACTGGAGACAAATCGACGGGAAAGAAAAAACTGCTTCAAGACGACAAGGACCTGAAAATACTTGGAGGCGCAGGCGTACCAAAAAAGTGCTCTTAATGGAGGGATCATAGGAACTCGGAGAAACACGGACAGGCTCAAGAAACTGAAATAAGGAAATTACGACACTAGCATGGCTTCGCTTGGGGCCGTTCTGATCGACAGGAGGAAAGGAAAACAAAGAGAGAAAAAGGGGGGAACCAAACCCAAGGGATCGGAGCAACTACAACAAGAGTGACTAGATAAGGAGGGAGGGCTTGTGAACATAAAAAAATTAAAAAATCTTCCTAGGAAAGGTAGGAACGGATCAAGGAGAAAGTGAACCTAAAAGGGAGCTTCCACGGGACAATACGTCAAAACGGCACAGTCCTGGGGGACGGGAGGGAACCAGCTACGAGGTCAGGCTTGTCGACCAATAAGCCAGAAGACTAACCGGTCGTCCAGAGAAGGCAATAGGACATCGAAAGCTACTAACACAGCTGCGAACTTATAAGGGGGAAAAAGCGTAACTCTCTTCAAAAAAAAAAATTAGTAAACAAAAAAAAGATCACAAATCGGGAAAAGGTTGGGGGAAGGCTGGGGGCATGTAGAAAGGGATCGCTGGGATGTTGCTTGGAATGGTAAGGGAGGACAGGTCGAAAGGCAACGAAAGAAGACAAGAAGTCGCCGTTTCCCGACGCACTAACGGAAGACCCGGGCAAGACGCTTTTGTGGGTTGTTTTTTTAGGAATCAACTCCCGACTGGCACAAGAGGAGAACGAGCCAGGCTAGTTGCTTGCTGGGTATTAAGCGGAGAAAGAAATAAGGAGAAACGGCGGTGGGAAAAGAGAGAGGAACAAGATTTGAAACTCAGCGGAAAAAAAAAAAAAAAACAATCACCTGCGAGAAAGCTGGCCAAAGTATTGTTCGTTGGCAACGGCGTCAACCAACCCCAACTATGAAAAGTATGAAATGAAATCGTGAATGTTCATAGAGGGGGATGCTACACCCGTCGATGTGGAGAGTTCGGACGAGAGGGCAAAAGGCGGAGGACCGAGGAATTGGCATGACATGTTGGGGGGTCATGCACTTAACAAACAAGAGGAGCCGCCGGAGAAGGAGGACCTAAGAAAGCATACGAGCCGTTTCTGGAACTGCTGAGAAAAGCGGAGAGGTTAGGGAAAAGGTCCCTCAGGCCTAAGGATACTCTGACTTGCGTCAACAGCAAGGAAAGAAAGGCGCCAGGTCGGGGGAAAAGGAAAATCGAATATAAAAGCAGAAAGGCTCTCGTCCTTCGAATTCGGGAGTCCAAGAGGGAAGAAATTAAAAAGCAAGGCCACGTTTGATGTTCTAAAACCGGAATCATCGAAAATTGGTACTTAGGACCGAAGACAGCAAACCGAAGCCTCACGAAAGGAAAAAAAAGTCTGAAAAAGGATCGACCGGATTAAGTTATCGCTAGGGAGCGGAACCCTGAGCACACTGGGATCATGAAGAGTGACCGAGTGGGAAAGCGAGAAGTTCGAAAAAGTCAAAAACGTTCACGACGAAACGCCCACAAACAAACGGAGGGGAAGAAAATCCAAAGGAGAAGTGAAGAGGGACGCAACAAGGAGGGTCAAGCGGGACACGATGCGAAAATTGTGCTCAGTTGACACGCTAAAGAGGGTATAGAAGAGGCCGGGTTCGGGGTTTAGTCGTGACGGTTAGACGCCCGAATGGAATCACAGTTGGGAAGGAGAGCAGTCGAAAACGAACCCCGGAAGACCGCTGCCTAAGAAAAGGAGGAAGGACAGTGCCTTGGCCAAAAGATAACGGCGGAGGAAGAAGACATGCGCGGACCTCTATTCCGGGAACTGAGCAGAAGGGAGAAGCCGAGAGAAGGACCAAAGAAAGTTCAACTCAAAACGACGAGAAAGGTTGCACGAACGACGCCGCTTTAGGTGCGAAACAGGGGGGCATATGCAGGAACGGCGAGGAGTTTTTGGAGTCATAACGAAATGCGAGGCGGGGCGCAATCGCCAATGCGGCTCAAATCTGGGGGTTCTAAACTCACCGAGGAACAACCGCCCTGTAGCACTCCCGCCGCCCTGAAGGAACGGGGGCATTCAATCGCGGGGAATAGTGGGTGAAGGTTGCCCTCTTCGTTTGAAAAAGTCAGGAAAAGAAAGGGGAGACTGGTCGAAAGGGGGGGGGAGCTGGGTTGGGATGGGAGGGAAAAAGGCGGGGATGTCCAACCATCAGAAGTCCGCCGGATCCGATGACAATCTCCTCGAAAGAGAAGGGAATAGCAGGATAGTGACCGGGAGAGTCGTCGGTTATCTTGGACGGAAGTCATTCCAATGAAAGAGAGGAGTAGGATCGGATTGGAGACTTCAGGACCTATCGACAGGAGAGGAAGAAAGCAAAATGACAACAAAAAAGAAAATAATATTGCAGGCTCAATGCAAACTAACCCCTGGACCGGAAAAGGGAGGGGGTGAAAGGGTTGAGAAGCGCAGCGCTTGGATTTTAAAAGGAGCAAGATAGGGGAAAGGTCTATCGGTAGGAGGAATACTGGGAGGGTGAGAAAAGTGGGGGGGAGCCGTTCATAATTCAGAACTGAAGTAGGGTCAGGAGCGAAAAAAAAGCGCCTGTAGGGGGGGCCTGGTTAAGCCTGAAAAAGACAGGAACAAGGGGGAAGGGGGAAGAGGCCCCCGGTCAGGCGGGATGGAGGGGATCACCTGGTAAAAAGGTTGTTGGGGGGGGGGGGGGGGGGGGGGGGGGGGGGGGGAGGGGATATGCCCCCAGGAGCTTGAAGCAAGTAAGAGAAATTATAGAAAACCAAAACCGAACAGAAGTCAGGAAGCCTAGTTGAGGTGGGAGAGTCCTGTCGCTCGATTTGACTTTTCAGCGAGAAATCATATCTAAAAATGACACGCTCCTTCAAGGCAGTGAAAGGAAGAAAGTTGAAAAGAAATGGAGGGTCAACGGTGGCGAGGGGCGTGGAAGGGGAGAGTCCTCGAACACGGCGAAGTAGGTCCATCACCGTTTTTGGGGAAACTGAGAAGGGGGAACTCGTTGGAAGAGTGGGACCAAAGGAGGCGGGCCGCGGAGAGTCCGGGGGGAAAGGTTGTGTCTAGGGGGAAGAAGGTGTCAGTCGAAAAAAACGTTGGAAAGAACGGGAAAGTTGAATAAAAAAAACCGTACATAGGGGTTCTGCTCAACGGATGTCGGGGGTTCAAGGGGGTTGAGGCAAGAAGGGTTCAGTGATCAAAGACTGAAGGGGCGACGAGTTATTCAAGAACACAACGAATGGGCCTGTAATCACCAGCCTGTCTTCACTGGGGAAAAAAGAATAGCGGGGTGGGGAGGGGAAATAAAACAAACATGCAACACATGCGGAAAGTGGTTACGGACGCACCGTTATCCACTAGGGGGAATCATTCTTAATAACGTAGGGGGACAAGGGCAAAGATGTCATGATGGCGATGGGGGGGGCACGTCCGAAAATATCTAATAGGGAAGCAAATCAGCGGGGACTCCGGTTAGAAAAAAAAATCAAGTGTTGGTCCTCCATTAATTTCCATGAGTAAGTTCAGAAAAAGAGAAAAGATCCGGAAAAAGAAAGTCAAGGCCTTGATAACGGGCGCCATCATGGCAAGAACGCGGCCGCTTGGTGACTGGTTCGTAGGGTAAGTCCGTGGGGGAAGGGCCTGTCGGAGTTGAAAATCGTTGTGGCGCAGGGGAGAAAACGTGACCTGGGGGGGAAACGAAGAAAAACAGTTGACTCAGCCAGTTACCAGCAAAACGACGTCTCATCAAGAAAGGGGAGCTAAAGAAAAAATGCTTAACTGAACTTGTAGCTTGATACATCAGAAAACAATGAAAAAAATTCTGGCTCCATCCTGGTGCGGGGGCGGAGAAAAAAAGAAGCAACGTCAATCTATGAACCCATGAGAGGACTCGGAGGTCCCTCAATGTTCAATCTGCAACCCATAAAAAGGACGAGCATGCTGTTAAGGCGTGAAAGAAGTGAGGACCGAGACAAGGGAAATCCACGGCGAAGACCTTTTGCGGACCATAAGTGTAAGTCGTGCTCGGCCGTTTTGGGTCGAAGGAGCACGGCAGAAGGAAAGTGTCCGGGAGTAAGGAAAAAGTTCTGATCCCGTTTAGGAAGGAATAGAACCGATTCCGCGATGGGTCCAAGGTCAGGGTCGGATGACTTGGACTTATTCACGGGGATAAGACAAAGGACGGGAATGGGCTCAACATCTGGAAGGTTCTTCAAAAAGCAAAACCGGGCCGCCGTAAGACCACATTGAAGAAAATATTGATGCCCAAGCGAAAATAGCAGGGGGGGAGAAAAAAGCTCTAAAGGGGGTCCGCAGAGCAATTGAAAAGTGCTCCTGGGGGTAGCGGTGGGGGGAACTAGAATGCAACTTGCCGTCCAGCGAAACGCAGGTGAAAATGGGGGAGCACGCTCACTTGCAGCAGGACTTGGGCACTGAACCAGGCAATAAGGCAGCGTGAGCGCGCGGGAGACCAGTCGAAAAAGAACTTCCATACGCATACAAAAAGTTCAGCGGGAGGGAAACAACATCCTCAGGCAGCCTGAGCAAAACAGACAATGGGGGCTTCAAGTCAAAAAACGGATTGGAGAAGAGTCAGAACTTCTTCACAATCGCGTTCAAAAACCAAAAATCGTTCCTAAAAGAAAATCCGTCGAAAAACCGAAGGGGTTGACAGTGCCAATTTGCCGAAGGAAAATGACTACGGCGCCAAGCAACACGAAACAATCGGCCGCCTTATTGAGGGTCCATCAAAGCAAGGATTCATGCGAACGCAACGGGACGACAATGGGGGGACAAAAAGCTTCAACGCCTCCCGCGCGAAGGCTACCGAGGAAGGGGGGGTACGCGCAAGGGGGAAAAGCCCGCGCGCGCCAATCAATCGAGATAACATTAGCGACAGAGCCCGTGCCGATGTGAAGACATTGACGAAGGTCCAAAGGGCCTCAACCTGCAGAAAAGACAGGTGAAAAAAAGTCGCAAAAAGCAACCTGCTAGCGAACCTCTGACGGCAAAAACGCGGGAAGCCGAAGAGCAAAAAAGCAAAACTCCGATCGAGCAGAAAATGGAAGCAAAAAACAGAGGAAACCAGACCCCGCGAAACACAGGGCTGCTGGAGGAAAAAAAATCAGGTGAAGGGGGCCCGCGCAGGGAACTCGCAAAAAAAAAAAACCTCAAAACAAGGGGGGGGGGGGGGGGGGGGAGGCGGAATGGGGAGATGCGGGGAGAGGAAAATGAGAATTGTCCCAACGAAGGGAGAAAACATGCATGCGTCCGAGCTATCGTACTTTTGGCCGAGGCTGATCAAAAAGGGAAACTAGAGGAAGGGCGTGTCAGCGTCTGTAAACAGAAACTGCTGCTCGAAAGTGTGATTCAAGCGGAAATGAATTTGCGCAGGCTCATTTTGGACCTTTGAGATTTTTGCCTGGTAGTACGAGGAGCTAGGAAGGAGAAAGTCGATAGTGCAGCAGACTTGCGAAAAAGGGCCGCAAATAGGGGACGCTGTCTGCCCCCACAAAAACCAAGGCCCGATAAACGGGCGAGTCTTCAACGCAGAAGTGGAGAAAAAGTCCGGCAGGGAATGTGCTGTCTCGCCGAGGAGGCTGGAATACATCCGGCGGACGACTAGAAACGGAAGAGCGATTCATTGTGCTCCCAAGTGGGGGACTAACAAACGCGCGGTGGTCGGAAATGTGCGGAGGGATCTGAACTAAAACGGTTACGCGATTGAATGGAGGGGAAAGAAACGATGACCGCTGGACTCAAAAAGCTGGGATCAAAATGCTTAAAAACAAACAAAATGGAAGGCAGGGATGATCTGACGACTGATCAAAAAGGGGCAAGTCTAAGCAGTTTTCCGACTGGGCGAACGGAAACTCACGTTCGGCGACAAGGCAAAGGCCAGAACCAAGTAAAAAAATCAGAAGAAATGAGGCGCAAGCCAAGAACGCGGGTTAACTCCGTCAGCGAAACAGTTTGCTCGGGAAGGATGGTTTCGATTAAGCCCAGCTAACCAGCACGTAGCGGGAGGGTTCAAGGGATGGAAAATCTTGGAAAGGAATTCGGTGGAGAGTCGTCTTCTTTTGGGGGAAGGGGTCGGACCCACTGGCTCTCAAGGGGGTCACCATTGCTCGGCAGGCACGAAATGTAAGCGAAATGTTAACCAGCGTACAGAACTCATAGCTCTAAACGGGGCAAAAAAGCGACCTGAACAAGATCGAGGCAAATCCTCAGGGAGCGGTGGCGACTTGAAGGAAGAAAAAGCTGGAAAAAAATTGGCCTGAAAATTACTGGGCAGCTTTCCTCCTCAAAGAAAACCAAAACAGGCCGAGCAAAGTGGAAAAAGGGGGCAAAGTAACAAAGCCCGAGAATTGGCCCGTTTTGCGGGCGGTCAGAAAAACTCCTCACCATAAAGACGCGATCGGGTTGGAACTTAGCGGAAAGAAGACAAAGCAGGTTGGCAGGACGCAGCCAAGGGGTATCTAAGAAAGAAGGAAAATGGCAAGGACGAAACACAGACCTGATCAGCGATTCGTTTGCAAAATGATTATGCAAAGAAAGAAAAAGGAAACTCCTAGATTAAATTCGTGATACTTCCTGGCTGCAAGGAAAACTGCCGAGACGTCCAAGACGTGCTGAAGGAATCCTAAAAGAGGAAAAAGAACATGAATTCAAAAACAACGATAACGTATACAAAAAAAAACGAAGACAGTAAAAAAAAAAAAAAAAAGAAGGGGAAGGGCAAAAAAGGGACGTAAGAACAACAAGGATCCCCAACAGGGGCTCGATATCGTAAAAATTACTGAACGCGAAGACCACCCGGGAGGAGTGCTGAACAAAAGAGAAAGAGAGGAAAACGAGCAGGCCGGGGGACACCATCGAAGATCCCGACAGAAAAAAAGAGTGGAACAGGTACTGAGAGGAGAGTCCAAACTGGGCACCGGGGAGCAGCCACCAATCAGACGAACTGGGTGAAGGAGGAGACATAACCCGACGGGAGATAGGATTCAAAAGGGCATTAAACGGCAATAGGTTTGCAATTACCTAAGCGACAGCAAGGGGGCTGGGGGGAAGTAAAATTCGCTTGGGGCTCTCAGGCCAGCACCCCGGCAATCAAAAAAAGGAAACCAACTATCTTGACCAAAGATGGTCCGTGGGGCCAGGGCAAGAGAAGAGCCCGTTGCACTCGCACCACAATTCCCCACTGAGGCCAGAAGGGGGTAACACCGAAAGACATGTAAAGGGAACAATTGGTAAACTATATCCACACGAGCAAAGACAATTGAAAGGAGCATTCTTTAACAACTGAGAACTTCGAAGGAGCAAACGACATAGCAACAAAACCAGGCCGAACTCAAAAGAAAAGCAAGTGCCTGGAAGCCCGGCGTTATTAACGACGGGACCGGCGTCGAAGACGCGTACAAGAGAGCAGGATACTCCTACAACTTGAGAGGTCATCATGTTTCGGCATGGGAAAGAATTCAACGTGAGAGGGAGCGATGATAGAAGGGGGCGCCGTGAGGAGTGAAGCAATTTGAACCACGAAAAAACCAGTCCACTGTGGTACACCGGCGAAAACTGAACCGGCAACCAGAGGGTGCCGGCATGGAGGTACTAAAAAGGCAAAACGGAAAAGCTGGGGGAGAGAAAAACAATCACGGTGAGCAGAGTACGAAGGCGCCAGATCAACAGAAAAGATTTCAAAAAGGAAAGACCAATAGACTCGGCAAACATTATACCTCGAACGAGCGGGAACGATCGACAACGGATTCACAAAACTAAATCAAAAGGGGGACATAGAGGGGTCGTCGGGCATCAATTTGGGAGAGATCTAGGTCTTTCGCATTGAGGGGGGGGGACCGAAACTCGTAAGAGAAGTATGGTAAACGGCAACGATCCGATACCGGGAAACGGACGCAGAGACGAGCCTCGGGAGAAAAGGCCTGCGATCAACAAAAATCCTCTTGACGGCGCACAGATATGGGAAGATAAAGAGGGGTGAACATGTGAATTTAAGCTGGAGGTGTAAAATCAAAAAGGAGGGGAAAAGGCAAGGAAAAGCGTTGGCGAATTCAAAAAAAATCAGGGGGGGCAAACAGAGAAAACCTGCTCTACAAGTCAAACAGGGAAGGGGGAAGGGTAAAAAAAAGGGCAACCTCAACAAAAAAAGTCCATAGGGGGGGCCGAAAAGACCTAGGTGGAGTTTTAAGGGTGCGTCGACCCAAGACGATGTGAAAGGACGAGGAGGGAAGGGCACAAAGGGATCAAGCTGGCTTGCCCCCTCA
>Ga0179591_1300314_pt1 | contig 13999 bp, 20 predicted proteins | sample CZOMad2_1_08_16f_FD_182891 | JGI IMG/M metagenome (GOLD analysis project Ga0179591, IMG submission 182891) | Vadose zone soil fungal communities from Angelo Coast Range Reserve, California, USA - CZOMad2_1_08_16fungal (PacBio error correction) | ecosystem: Environmental > Terrestrial > Soil >...
GACGCTTTTGCAGAATTGGGAAAGACTTCGTACTGGCTGAAAAAAAAACCCAGGGGGGTAACAGTAACTGGCTGGGGACGTAAGACTTGGAACTCAAAAACGTTTGAAATGGAAAAAAAAGGTTGTGTGTTTTCATGCCAAGAAGCCGGGATTCAGGGGGGAGCGACGTGACAGTGGAAAAAAATTGGGTCAAGATCGACCCTCAGAAGAAATTTAGGGGGGAAAGTAGGTTGAAAATACCAGCCTCACGAACTAAAACTGGGAGAAGAAAATGCGGGAGGGGATCCATGTCCCTCTTAAGGCTTAAAAGCTTCGGGGAAAAATAAAATCTCAAATCGAGGGGGAGAACCCCGTCAAAGGGGGTTTGTGGAAAAGAACCAAATAAGAAAGCGGTGAATCAAAATGCTGCTCGATTTATCCGCCTCTCAAGAAAGGTAGGCACGTGCCAGTTTAAACCGGACGAGAAAAAAGGTGAAAAAAAGAGACGCGGATACACCAATAAAGAATGGCAATAAAAAACAGGTTTTCGCGGCTGATAGGGGACTCAGATCGAGAGGGACCCTGGAAGGATAACATCGCGGCAGACAACCGGGGGCTCGGGGGAACTTCCTATTGCGTCAAAAAAACGAGTTTCCGGGCACCTTCCCAACTGCCCAAAAACTCAAGACCTCTAAGGGAAATGTCCAAAAGGGCCGGAACGACGTCCGTCAAAAAAGAGCGTCCCTGAGGTTGCTACGGAAAACAGCAAAAAAAAAAACCTTGGGGAGACCGTAGTAAGAGAAGGGATGGGAAAGGCATAGCCGGGGTCCCTTCTCCAAGGGGACCCGCAGTCACGGCGGGGTCCCCTGGGGGGACTATCAATTGGCGAAAAATTGCGGTGAAATGACTGGGTTGAGAGAAAACAATCTTCCCTGGCAAATCTGCGAACTACAGAGCGCGTAAAGGAAACAGCAAAAAAGGACCGGGGGAGGAGGGGAGAAAAGAACTGGAAAGGTTTGTTCAGAAAAGGAGGGACAAGACTCGGGGCGGCCCATTGCCGGAAGAAGGGGGAATAAGGGAAAAAAAAATTCCATCGGAGGAGATAAATGATCGTGCCAGTCATTAGCTAAAAAAAAGGAAGATAGCGCGAGCCATCAATAGTGAGTGGGGGGGGACTGCAATTCCCAGGCGAGTGGAAAAAAGACACGCGAGAGATGCGATCAATCAAAGGTTTCAAAACGTAATGACTGGGGGGTAGGGTTCACCCCTCTCGGTACAAGGGGAATCAAAAAAAATCAGAAGCCTCCTCCGTTGGACTACTGCCCCGGGAAAGACTCTTAAGGTGGGCAGCTACCGATGTTTAAGCCCTTAAAAAACGCCTTGCTGTTACGACAGGGGGGAAGGATGAAGAAAGGAAGGTGAGGAAAAGATGTGCGGGGAGGAGTCCCCAAAAGGGCTTTGCTTGGGGGGAAAACGAGGAAGTGAAGAGTCCGGATTTGCGCCACGTTAAATAATACTTGAGGAAAGGAACCACGTCTCTTCTAAATGGATCTTCTGAGGAAGGAAGTCCACAGGCTATTCCTCCGAAGGCGAAGTACCTAAGTTAGAGGGCAAGGAACAGTCCTCCACATCTTGATGTGGACAGAAAACCCTGAAACGAAGAGGCGCTGATCTGGGGAAAGGAATGAAGGGGGCCCTGGAAAAAGGAGGGGAGGGGGGAGTCAAAGGGAGGGAAAAGGGAGATGGCCAGTTGGGAAACACCCCCCCCCGACGCGAATCAGACTACTACACCCCGTAAGGGGCCGTGGGGGGGGGTGGAGTCAAAAATCCATTTCCAAAAGGTCCTAAAATCCACCTCCTCTTTCAGGGGAAAGACGTCAAAGCGTAAAGACCTCGGGTAAGGATGAACCCCGCAGCCACATGGAGTTTTCACTAGGGGGCAACTGCATCATCAGAACTCAAGGAACCCTAGGAGTGTCGGCAGTCGCGGCGTGAAATCAGAAAAGAGCAAAAAGAAGATCTCCTCGCTCAAACGGAATGATCTGGAGCATTCCATGAGGAAGGACGCAAAAAAGGAAGGTAGATTAAGGATTTGGGGAAGAGGAGAGAGGAAAAGAAGTAAACCCAAATAAAACAAATATAACTGTTACTTAAGGAAAAAAGGAGGATGCCGGGAGCACAGTCCCAGGAAACCTTCGACGGAGACGTTTACGTGGGAAATCAACCCAACAAAGGAGGGATAGATCAAACACACACCGAGTCACGGAGACAGACCCTTCCATTGGAGGGGATAATCACGAGACGGCTCAACCGGACCAGTTTTCGAGTGGGAGCTTCAGCTTATCGACCGGGGGAGACTTCCCTTCAGGTGTAACTGCTACCAAAGACGTTCTACGAGGGAAAGCAAACTTTGACCTCGGAAGAAGAGGGCTCAAAAGGCGTCGGGAAAGCTGGGGTACAGGCGACGGAGCAGCCAGGACTAGAATGGATCAGAAAAAAGGGGCCCTGTCCACTTGGGGAGTTTCCGATAAAAAAGTGCAATCGGGGGGACCACATGTCAACGAAAACTTTGCATACTTCATCACCACCAGCCGGCCATATCAGAAAAAAATGTGTGACGAAGAAAAAAGAAGTCCTCGAAGTGGAAGGGAAAACGCAAAAAAACAAGCCGAACCAGGGCTCCAAGGAAGGAGGAAAAAAAAAAAAAGGATCACCTGACTTTGTGAGAGGTGGACCGGCTTCAAGGCCATCATCCCCACCTAGAAAGTCAGAAAAGGCGCAACTAAAAGAAGGGTCCTCGAAAACGTTCCTTGGCAGACAACGGGAGAATAGAGAAACCCGGACCTGAGGAGTTGTGACAGGGCCGGGGGAAACCAACGTAATTGGGAAAAAGGCGACTGTTGGGAAGCACAGAATAGAGGGGGTACGTATAGAAATGAACGGCGGTGGGTACACTAAACGCCGTGAAGAGGGCAAGACTCAAAAAAGTGCGGAGACGAGGTGGGGGGGTCAAGAGGACACCGCAGTGATGAAAGGGCCACAAAGAAGACCAACACACTAAAGAGTTTCCAGCCTTGTAGACACCGCAAACCTGCAAGGGGGAGCCTCCAAAAAAAGGGAGAAATAAAAAGGAATCAAAAAAAAAAGAGAAACAGAGGGGGCGGAAAATACTCGGGCTTGAAAAGGGAGGAGCCCACATCGGGGCTTATATCGGGAAGGGATGCACAAAGAAGGAGGCTAAGGAATCTTCAAAGGGAAAAGAAGAAAAAGGATTGGGAAATAAACTCCAGCATAAGGGAAAAAACTCGTTCTGATGGGTATGCGAAAGGGAGTGTTGAAAAGAACGGACCAAGTCAAAAGCAAAAAAGAGGGCGTAGCTGAAAAGATTAGCCTTCAGTTGCGCGCAGCGGTGTCTGGTGTACAGCAGTGAACTAGCAAAAAGATCGGAGCGCGGGATGGAAGCAGTAAATCCAAGAGGACATAGCAAGGGACGTGGGGAAAGATAAAAAAAGTGCGGTCAATCGTTTGGAAAGCAAAAACAACCAGGTTACCATTTACTGGTGGCAAGGGCCATGAGGAAAATCAAAAAGGTGGGTGGCGCTGAAAAGGACGTGAAAAAAAGATGAAAGGGGGGGAAAAGGGGAAAGGTCTTTGGGAGAAACTGCCGCTCATTCGTCAAAAAGGGGGAAGGTTTAAAGGAAGGTCTGAACAGCAAGAGAAGGGGGAAAAGTTTAGCAGGAAAGGAAGAGAAAGGTGCAATTCGACCGTTCGTGCAGATTTGGGAGCAGAAGCAAAGGGAATCTTGGGAAGAAACCCGAAAGAAGAAAAACTAAGGGGAAGAATGGGTAAAAAAAAAAAGGAACGAGGGGAGATTCAAGTAGGGAACATGGGAGCGTGTTGGGGAAAATGTAGCCTGAAAAAGTAGGAAGGGAAGAAGGAAAAGACTGAAGGAGGAAAAGGACATCGTTTTGGGAAAAAACGAATATCTAAAAAAACACGAAGAGAAACGGTTGAGCCATAAAGAGTAGGGGGTGAAAGGGACCCCGGTGACGCCATCAGCCTCCTGTGGTGGAGGCCCCAAACAGAAGTACGGCGCAAGGGTGAGGGGGATCCGTTTCGTCTGGTCTCCTGAGAACAGAAGAGTGAAGTCAGTGAAACGTGGCACCTAGCAAGAAACTACGAGTATACTTGTAATACATCAAGGTTTGACGGTGAGAGCCTGCAATTCTCTGTCCCAAAGGTTGTGGGGGAGTCTGAAATGGGTGGAATAAGGTAGGCCCTGGGAATGACAGCCCGGACTTTAAAGGGGGTTCCCTCCCAGGAAAATTCGAAAAAACTCAGAGAGAAAAGTTCGGCTGAAAATTTACCCACTATGCAAAAAGCGTGGACTGGAGAGGTGTGCCGAGGATGATGAACACTTTTTAACTGGCCCGCCCTAAAGAACCCACCTTCTACTCACCAAAAGTCTGGTCCCCCGAAAAAAACCACATGACACGTACAAACAGCTGAGTTGCGGGCAACACGACAGGCTCAAACAACTGGCCCGGCCAGCAGGCTGGGTGGTTGCCCAGCCCCAGAGAAAGAAAAAAATCAGGAATTAAAAGGAAAGCTACTAAGAAAAAAAAAAAACCCAGTAGGAAAAAGACGTATAACTCTTTGTGGCGAAGGGGGATGGAAGGGAGGGTTGAAAAAAAGGAAGAGAAAAGACTTGGAAAGTGACAGGGAGAGGAAACTAGAAGACTTAGGGTCAATTCGGTGGGGAGTGGGGGGAGGGGAACGGTAAGGAGAGCATTGTTGCGAGGGGGAACGCAGAAAAAATTTGAGCATCATCCATCGAAAGGCAGGAAAAGTACGACTTGGGGATAGGGGTTGAAGACAAAAGCGAGCTAACCGTAAGCTGAAATGCTTGAGCGAGTCCCAGGGGTAAAGGTGGCGCGGTGAAGAGGAAAAGAGGTGAGCAAATGCGGGGGAAGCATCCGACGTGAACACTCAAAGGATTTGGGGGGGGAAACGAGCAAAATAAAGGGAATCCAACAAAGGAGGAGCGATGGGGGTAGAGCCGTCTGTAGGTCGCAAGTCGTAACTCAAAGGGGTCAACAAAGTTGACAGAGGGAGGAGAAAACGAACATCCACTGCCTAAGAGGACTATTGAAGGCTTCCCAGGGAAAAAGAACAACCGAGAGGAGATAAAAAAGGTCCAAGGTAAACCAATCTGCATCAAAAAAAAAAGTCAAGCTACAGGGAGAAAAAACGGAGGGGATCATGGGCAGTCAAATGGAGGGCGCGGAGATTAAAAAGGGGTTAAAACCCCGAAGAAAAAAGGTAAGACTGGCCAGTCGTCCGGTTAAAGCAATCTAAGACAGAAGAGAAAAGGAGCAGAAGGTGAAGGGAAGAAAGAAAGGAGCGGAAGGGCCAGTCTACCCGTCAAAAAAAGAAAAAGGGGGATCAAAGGAAGAACGCAACCCAAAAAAAAAAAAAAAGAGGGGGGAAGGGGGAGACGCTGAAACTTGGGAAAGTGCGCCAAGAGTAGGGGAAAGGTAAGGAAAAAAAGTCTGGAAACCAGTCTCTGCTGGACTCCATAATTGGGGTGGGAAAAAAAGAAAGGGAAAAGTGGGGAGGAGAAAGACTGGGGGGGGGGGGGGGTTGGGGGAGGAAAAAGAGAAAAAAAACTCTGGGGGTTTAATCGAAAAAAAAAGGAAAGGGCAAAGGAGGGATCGGGGAAGAGGAAAATCTGATCCAAGGAGAGCGAAGGGAAAAAAATATGGGGCAAGGAAAAGAAAGGAGGACTAAAAAAAAAGGACCCTCCACTAGAGGGTGCAATCACTCTGCGACTGGGGGCACAGCGTCTGTGGGAGAAAAGGGTTGCGCCATAAAAAGGCTTTGGAAGGAGAAGTGGTTTGGGGAACTCCCGGGAAAAAAAACCACAGAAATAAATCATCGATGGAACCAGAACACCCGCTCTCCCCCCTCAAAAAGGAAAGACTCCGCGAAAAAAAGAAAGACTTCCAAGGGGGAAGGGGGAAAGGGCAAGAGGGGTAACAGTTAACAGAGCCAAGAGGATGTTAGAGTTTAGGATGATTGCTTAAAAGGGGGACTAAACAAAGGCATGTGCTTTGGACATGGTCATCAAATTACTTAATTTAGCGGAGGTGGAAGTCACAAAAGCTGGTGGACCGAGGTGAAAAAAGGAGATTTGAGGGAAAATGGAAATGTCGTGGTCCTTGAGACTTGTCAAGGGAGTTAAGAGTTCAGATTACGTAAACAACACCGAGGAAGGAACTGCAAGTCGCTTGGGCAACAGAAATTTGAGGAAAGGAAGACGAAGCAAAGCCTTTGGAGAAAAAAGAGAGGGGAAAGCCGGGGGGGAGAAAGGGGGGAGTGGGGAATCGGAAATACGGAGGGGTGGGTAGCTGCACCTTCCGACGAGACCGAAAAAAAACCCCCAAAGAAAAGGGTGGAGGAAGCCAGGGTCCTGGAAGCGGAATGAGTCGGGACACCGTAAGAGAAGGGGCTTCAAGGGACCAGCGGGGGGAAGGAGGGGGGTTTGAGAAAGGAAAGTCTAAAAAAACCAGGGTGGGGGAACATGTTTCAGGCAAGGAACTAAAACTCACAAGAACATCGGAAGAAGAAGGAGACGTTCTAAAGGAGAAAAGGGAAAAAGAAAAAGAGCATCAAAATCCGCCGGAAGGGAGTCTGGAAAATAACTTTTAAGACCACAAGTACGTCAGAATTCATAAAAAAGAGGAGACTGGGCTCCAGACGGACCCACACACACAAAAAAGAAAAGTGAGGAGGACAAGCAGAAAGGGAGAAGGGGAAAGAAGTTAACCTTCGAACCGTTAACCGGATAACTCGAAAAAAAAAAAAAAAAAAAAAAAGAACGGAGGGGGAAGGGGGGAAGAAAAAGTATAAGAAACGGGAACACAGGAAAGGAGAAAAGGAAGGAAAAGGCATGAATGGCTTAAGCCCTCTCCTCGCAAAAAAAAAAGGGAAAAACTATTGGCGAGGTGGGGGGGAACAAAAGGAGACAAGATCACCTATGAAAAGGTGAAGAGAAAAGGTGAAAGAGAAAAACGTTTAGACTGGAAACCCAGGATACCATAAGAGAAAAGAGAGAAAAAAAAAAAAAAAAAAAAAGGGCTGGAAAAGGAGAAGTAGAGAGGGAAAAAGGGTACCTTATCAGGGCGAAGATGGTTGGATATGGCGCAAGTGGGAAAAAGTTCATAGAAAAAAAAGTTGGAGAGGAAATCTACTGAGGGAAAAGGAAAGAAAAGTCGATACGAAATGGGGATCGAAAGGGGTGTACCTGAATCAAGAAGCAATCAGAACCCAAGCCAGGGATTTCTCCAACAACCCATAGAGGGGGGTCGGGGATTCAAGAAGGGAATAAATGGAAAAGAAGAAAAAAAACTAATCCGGGGAGGGCAAAAGGCCTGAACGGTCCCATATCCGCGGGAAACAAAAGTACAGGGAGGGGGGGTTTAAGTAAGGGATTTCCCTCACGTAGGGGACATCGAAGTTAACCTTTCCTTTGACCGCAAGAAGAGGTTAACTTCAGCGAAAGGACCTAGACAGGAGACAGCCTCAAAGAGAAAGGGGGGGCCTGCTAAGAGGTTTTTCAGAAAACTGAAACCGCAGGATGAAAAACCCTCTGCAAAAACTGCACCTAGGGTGAAAGAGGGGGGGGACCAAGCGAGCATGCAGTGTTTTTTGGAACCTCCTCAAAAAAGCCAGGAGAGACTTCCAAACACCACCAGAAAAGCAGGCGTTGGCGATCCGTTGATAATTCACATAACGAAGGGAACGGGGAAAGGGATTCTAGGCAGGGGGACGATGAACTTAAGGGAAGAGTGAGGAGAAAAGGGAAGAAGAATTCCGGATACAGGGGGTTCCCGAAAAGGCGGGTGAACAGAAAGAAGGAATACGTGAAGGAGATGGGATATTCATAGGGAGGGTTGGAAAAAAAAGGGGAAGGACGCAGACCCCGTAAGGGGGATGGAAATCTTGGAGTGGAAGATCCAAGGAGCGGGGTGAAAAAGGATTACGATCATTAGAAAACGAAGAAGGGAAAAAGAGAGACAGAAAGAATCGGGAACGTTCCTCGTTAGGGGGAACCAAGACTAGGGGGTTGTGACTCGGGAAAAAACCCGGTTCCCAGGACTTCTCAAAAAGGCCGAAAAAGGGCTGGAGGAGACACAAAAAAACCATCAGGGGGGGACCAAAGGGAGTGGTCAGTATTACTTGAAGGAGCAAAAGTCCAGGAGAAAAAAAACGGGTTGGGGGAGGAAAACAAGATTAACTGACGAAAAAAAACCAACGCAGGTTGGAATGACAGGCTTATGACCTAATGGAGAGGAACACAGGAAGTAAGTTTAAGAAATAAAAAGAAGGAACTTTGATTCCATTGGAGAGGGACTGCAATCCGAGACTAGAATACGAGTGATGAAGCCGAGTCAGGCTCCTTCCCCTGGGGAGCGGGGTGTTTTGAACTGACAAAGACACCAAGAAATGCACGCGCAAAATCTGCCCGAAGGGGGGGAGATGTAAGGTAGTCGGAAAATCAAGGGAAAAACGGAAGGAAAGGGGTCAACTAAGAGAAGCGAGAGACCGTCGTGGAAGAAGGAAAAAAAACCAGGGGCCAAGAGAAAAAGTGACGAAGGACTGTCCTTGGGAACTCATTTAATCTCAAAGAAAGAAGGAAGTCAAAAGGGGAGTTGTCGTTTGGCGGGGGGGGGGGGGGGGGGGGGGGTGAATACTAAGTTATGAAAGGTTGGTTAGAAAGGCCAAGAGGTTCCTTCGTGATCGAGACATGAGAATATACATAGTAAAGATCATAAGTTTTGGTCAGTGTCTCTTAGGCCACGAACAGTTAGCCAGATAAAAAAGGGAGTGGCTCTGGTCAAGGGCCCTTTGAACCTCGATGGAAATTAATGTTTTCCTCGAAAGAGTTTTTCAAAGGGCTGGTGGGACTGAGAGCGGGGGGGAGGGTTAACCTCTCAAACTAAAGAGTCCTTTTTGGGCGGAGGCAGAAGTGGGTTGTGGGAGGATCGACGACGAGAACAAAAAGTCTTCAGCTAACACAGATTCACCGTGTCCTACCAGTAAAACAGGGTCCAGTTCAGCAACAAACCGGGGAAGACTACACAGCCTTCGCAGGTTTGAACCTAACCGCGAAGAATGAAGCAATGGGCGAGAACAGAGGTCAAATCATCGTCAGTCGTCATGAACAACGTTAGGGTCTTAGGAAGATCGGCCAGGGTTGGGGGGGACGGGAAGGGGGAGACGGAGCCACGCGGTAAAGGCTGCAAAAACAAACGCAAGCAACAGGGTAAGGGTTGCGGCGTGGAAAACGTGCGCACATCCCATTCAGTGACAGAAGAAAGCTTCGGAGGGACTCGTTGGGGGGTGTTTTGTCGTAAAATGGGACGGGGAAATAGAGGATGAGCAGTAAGCTTCCACCCAAGGGGACCAATCAGGGGAAACCAGAAAGAATTCCTGGGGAAGGGGGGGGGGTTTGGGGGTACCATATTGAAGCTCCGGGAAAAAAAACAGGAAGGGAGCTAAACCTTTGGGAAAGGGGGACTAGAAGGGGAAAGCTTCGAAAATTAGGTCAGTCATCCAGAGAAGAACTGAAGCAAAAAACACCCCACAGTAAAAAGTTGTTGGGGGAAAAGTCAAAAGTGCGGAAGTGTAACCACTTTCATGCGATTGGGTTCTGGAAGCACACTCGTGGCAGTTCCGTTGCCCCTGCTGGAAAAGCACATTCGCTCCTGGAGGAACAATGCTTGCATTTGGTGGACGAAAAAAATCCAAGATCAAGTAGTCTCTACGTCATAAAAAAAAAAATGACCATAAGAACTCTGGAAGAAAGGAATTGAAACGGGTGCTGACTTTCACACCAGAAAGAGATTCGAGAGGGAGAACCAGGGGATGGGCACAGAAAGCGCGCGAAAAAAATAAACCGAAAAAAGGGTGACGGAAAGAGTCTTCACCAGGGGAGGAATAAAGCACAGTCCATCGCGATCTCGGGGGAAAATGAAGGGGAAAGTGACAAAAAAAGAAGAAACAAAAGGGGCCACAAGGGTTCAACTCGTAAGAAAAGGTCCCAACGAAAAGGGAAAGGGTGCGGAAAAAGACTAGGCTGAAAACCGAAAAGTCAAATGACTAGATGAGACCTGTAGGAGTATTAAAGCCTGGGAAAAAAACCCCCAGGAGACGCATTTAAAACTACATGTGCGAGAAAATGAAAATATTCGGGACAGGCATGAAGTCCGACCTGAGTTTTGATTACCTTGGGCCTTCCCAAAATGGGGACGGGAGCTGAAAAAAAAGAAAACTCTAAGACATAGGCAACATAAGGGTGAGAAACCTACGGCGGGTTGCGGGGGGACGGGTGAGTAGGGGGGGAAAATAAGAATGGAAACCGGTTTTGGCGAAAAACTGGGGGATGAAGCAAGGAAAAAACAGGGGGGAATGGGGGGGAAAAGGGTAAGCCACCCGGACCTCGAATTCAGGGAACTAGGGAACGAAATGAGAGGGCAGGAAAATCACGCTTGAAGGGAAAAAAAGAAAGAAAGAAAAACAAAATGGAAAAAAGGAGGGGGGTTCAGAAAAGGAACTTGGGAAAAACTCGCCGCGTTGGAGACACAAAATACCGTCCGAGCAGATGCCACAATAAGGTTAAAGGGAAAAAGGTTTTGGGAAGCACCCAGTGGTCGGAAAACCAAGGTTGCATCGAGGCCTTAAAACGGGACGCAAGACTGGGAGCGATAGAAAAAAGGGGGGGCCACAGCCGCAGACAGCTCACTCCGGAAAAAAAAAAAAAAAGGAAAGCTAAAAAAAGAAAAAGTCGGAGGGGAAGTAAATAAGGTCATTTGAAAACAAAGCATTGCGGGGGGAAAAGGGGGATTCGATGAAAGGTGTGGAGGGTCAAAGCTGGACTTAATCAGTTCGGGGTAGGAAAGGAGACTTCGAAGGAGGTGGCAAAAAAGTCTTCCTCGGAAAGAAAAGAAGCTGCGGGGAGGAAGCCCCAGGGTGCGGCGCACTTGGTCAAAAAAAGTTTTAGTAGGGAAGAAAATAGTCAGAAAAAAAAGGTGCACCAAGAAAAGACTGTTGGGGGAAGGGAAAGAAAGGAAACCAAGAAGAAGAGAAAGAGGAGTAGAAGGGGGGGGGAAGAAACCGGAAACCCTGGGGGGTCCCGATTACAGATGAGTGTCTGCTATCGGGAAGGGGTAATCAAGGAATTCAAGAGAGTGCAAACGCCGAACCGGGGAAGGTTAGAGGGGGGTTTCCAGAAAGAAGGAAAAAAAAAACAGGGAAAGGAACCGTTACCAAATTTTAGAAAAAAGGTCGGAAAGATGTCGACACGAGGGTGAAAAGGGGTAAAAAAGGCGGGAAGACCAAAAAGGTCCAGGGCACCAATGGAAAGAACAAAAGAAGTCGGAAACCTAAAAGAAAAGAGGGGGGTGAACAAAGGCTGTCATGGGTCTCAAAGACATCTGGAGAAAGCGTAGAAATAAAAGGTAAAAGAAAGAAGGCACTCGCGTCAAAAGGGGAAAGTTCCATTTTGGTATACTCCGGACTTTGGAGGGGGAAACGGGTCACGGGAAAAGGTACTTAAAGGGAGGCGGCGAATAGAGGGGAAGGAGCGCCACTTTTGAAAAAAGCCGAAAAAAAACTCAGAAGGTAGAGCGGAGATCGAGGCGTTCAGCCCCATGAAATTCTCACATTCAGAGCCAGCAGGAAGAAAAGACTCCCCATAGCAAACAACAACACAGGAGTAGTCTGAGAGGATAGAGAAAAAAAGCAGGAAAAATCACAAACCTCAGGGGAAAACTTCACAGGGGGGGCTGGACCAACTCTAGACTCTCTCAGGGGGTTCGATTGGGTGTTTGGAAAAGGAGTCGGAAACTGAGAAAGCATGGATAAACCTGTGGAGATAGAGAAAAGTTACTTCCGCATTCTAAGGGAAGCAAAGAGGAACTCAGAAGAGGTTGGCATGGAGATCGAGCTGTACAGCAGGGAAGAAAATCAAACTGGGGGCTCCGATCAGTACCGGGGACGACTAGGGGAAGGTCGAAAACATGGCAAATACATGGGTGGTCTGAACGCGAGGATCAAGGAGATCCTAGGGGGGGGGAAGAGATCTCCAAATGGGGGGAAGTTCCGAAAAATCAAAAAGCCCCTGTGCCTCCAAAAGGGGGAGTTGGCCAAAACCACCTAAACCCCACGGGGGGGGTTCGGAAAGGAGGTCACTCAGAAAAACAAGGATGAATAGAAACTGCCTCCAAATCAAGAGAAAAAGGCCGTTCCAGTTTGTTCAAGTAAACTACGGAACACCGGAGAAAAGTCGAAGGGGTGGATCCGGGCAAAGCAAACGGGTTGGATGCTGACGGAAATGGAGAAGGGGGGAATAGAGTAGTGAGAAAAAAAAAACCGGAGAGGCCCGAAAAGGAACCAAGCCTCATCAAAAATCCTGGGGGAAAGATTCAGAATGAGAAAAAAGGGACTCAAGACCTAAAAAACAGGGGCAAGGATTCGGGGCACAAGAACAAAACTTCCCAGTTGGGGGGGGACTCCAAAGAATGCACAGAAAAAAAAGGGTGGTCATCGTAAACGAAGGAATCCCTAGATAAAAAAAAGGCCGAGACGACATGGGAAACAGAGTACGGCTACAGCAAGGGAGGAGTCTGTGAAATCGTTTCCATCGCACTTAGAAAAAAGGAGAAAAAAGCGAGAGGAGTTGGAACGGGGGGGGTGGTAGAGGAGGGGGTAAAGAACCAACGTCCATCAAGAAAAAAAGAGGAGATTGATCCACTCCATCTCGTCTTGGGGGGGGAGGAAAAATCGAAAGACAAACGAAAGGGTCGCAAATAAGGGTCGGGAACCCGAGGTGGGGGGGGGAAGCGTTGAGAGAAAAAATTCATTTCGTGAAGAGGCTGGATGAAAGAAAAAGATACGAGGACGGGATCGAAACAAAGCGTTCCCAAAGCAGGAAAAAAATGGGAAAAAGGAAAAAAGATTGCCAAGTGTGGCCTCAAAAAACCAAAAGGTTCCACAGGTCGAAAAAAAAGGGCAAAGCAAGAAGGGATGAAAAGGGAGGCCAAGGGAAAAAAGAGAAATGGAGTGGAGATAAAGTGGACGATCAAAAAAAGCCCCACGCATGCAAAGACAGTCAAACTGGGAGAGGACTAAGAAAAAGGGGAAGAGGTGAAGGAGGAAGACATCAGGGCCAGGCTGAGGTAAAAGATTACCCATAGGTGGGTAGGGGAAGAACGTCAGATCCCCAGTGGGGAAAAGGGCCTTGAGAAATACCCAATCGAAAAGAAAAACCTCCTAAGAAAAGCTGATGAGAAATTCAGAAAAAAAGCGGGGGTGAATCACCCTTGGGCAAGCTGCTAGGTGAGAGATTAAGGCCTCTGTAAGCCAAATATCGAAGCGAGAGAGGAAAGGACTGACAAAGGAAAAAGGGTTTCAAAAAAGGAGAAAAGGAGTTTGGTAACTCGTTGAGGGGTCGAGGGGAAAGGGCAAAGCGGGGGGTTGGGTAGGTTTACGGATCAAGAAAGAAGGGGGGGGGGAAAAGCGGGGGGGGTGGGACAGCAAAGATTTCTTGGGGGGTGGACGAAATTCGAGATCGACGAAAAAGGGGAATAACAGAGCAGGGGAGGTTTACACCTGAGCTGACACCGTAGGGTGTGAAACATGAGAGGGATTTGGGGAAAGCTGTGCGTTTCAAAGGTTAAAGAAAAGGAAGGGGTGGGAAACTCACAAGTAGCGAAAGAAGCACGTTCACTCTGTTGAAAAAAATCAAAAAAGGAAGCTTGGTGTAAAGGGGGGGGACCTGGGGAGGAGTCTATGGGAAGGGAAAAGGAGTACTGAAGGAAAAGTGGAGAGGACCGGGGAGGGAAAATCCTCAAAAAACACCAGGGTCTCCCTCAAAAAGTTCACGGGAACCGATGGGAGGTCAGAAAAAGGTTAAAGGAAAAAGGCGGAGGGCCCCATCGGGGCAAGACTAACTCCC
>Ga0179591_1338625_pt1 | contig 13998 bp, 21 predicted proteins | sample CZOMad2_1_08_16f_FD_182891 | JGI IMG/M metagenome (GOLD analysis project Ga0179591, IMG submission 182891) | Vadose zone soil fungal communities from Angelo Coast Range Reserve, California, USA - CZOMad2_1_08_16fungal (PacBio error correction) | ecosystem: Environmental > Terrestrial > Soil >...
TTTAAAAAAAAGGACATCTTAAAAGAGAAAAAAACAGGGGGGCCTAGCCAGCCAGACGAGGAATGTAAAGGCGTTCGAACACGACATGAGGATGACGAAGGGACAAAAAGTGGAAAAAGGTAAAGAGGTTCTGCGTTAAAAAAATTACAGAAAGGGGTAAGGTCCAAGTGGCACCCGGTTGTGGTAAGAAGGGCGGGCACGGGAAGTCAACGGACCTATGATGCCTCCTTGTGAAAAGTATCCCATATATTCAAAGAATGGAGAAACGGGAAGAAAGAAAAAAAAGGACTTCTGAATGAAAATATTAATGTGGATTGGATGTGGGAAAGCGTCAAAAAAAACATCACCTCAGGAGAGTTAAAAAAACGTCAAAACCCAATAAACGAAGAAACAAGGTTCCCCTTTGAATAAACGACAAAAAGATTGGGGGAGTTAAACATTGACGAAGGGGAGGGGGGGGGGTCCGAGAAAAAAAAAAAAATACATAACACGGACCCTACGTCTCAAAACTCGTTCGCAGAACCTAGACTTCACATTTAGGACGAAATCGCATTCCATCACTATAAAGCCGATCCTAAAAAAGGGGGAGAGGGCGTGGGATGAAAAAAGCCTGGTGAGCCCGGGGTATGTTTCTGGGAGGGGGAAAGTTTAAGGGAATACAATCTGGAAAAAACTACGTTGGTAAAAAGGATGGGGGGATGTGAATAACCATGAAAAAAAAAACGCACTAACTGCGGGTCGGTGAACTTGGAGAAAATCAAGCAATTGATCAAGAGTGGGCAAAGAAATGTTGGGAAAGACAAAAAAGACAGGAGGTTTTCCTGGGTGTCCGGACAAGCGGTCCATGACCGCGGATGGAAAACAATTCAGGGGAAGGAAATAACGGAAAAAAAGGAATTGGGAAAAAAATCAGCAGGTGTGGTAGGGAAGCGAGTCGACCTAATCAAAAGGAGTACCTCTCTCGGGAAGGTACGTTGGGAACATGCCCGTTTACGGGAGAACAAATAACTCATGAGGGGAAAAAAGAGGGAAGAAAACACATACTGGACCTAAACTTTTAGATCAGTATGGAACGGTGTTCGAATTCCCCGAAAGAGAGGAGGGAATAGGGGGTTCGGTAACTCCGCCCAAGAAAACCGAGTAATACACGCTGCCAACGGTGCCCCATGACCGACATTTAGACGAAGGAGAGAACACTCAAACAAAAGAAAGGGGGGGTACTGTGGATTGAAGAGGCAACATCGATTGGTAACAGCATCCCCCGCAACTGATTCAGAGAAAAAAAGGGGGGGTCAAGAATTGTATGGAGGCGTGTTCTACACACACTCAAGAAGGAACCGTTGTGCATGGTTAGCCCCCTGCTACAAAGGGAAATTCTATGGTTTGGTTGAAGAGGAGGGGTCTGAAAGAAAACTGAGGGGTTTAAGGTCTTTCAAAAAAAGGGGGGGGGGTATTCAGTACGGAGGGAGTGAATGGGGGGAATTGCCCTAAATGTTAAGGCTCCTACGTTATCAGGGGTTCCAGGAGAAAATTCCCCGAAGCAGTTCATATGTCACCGACGGACAACCAACTCGGGGGGGATCGGTCCACGGCTCTCTTACTTGAAGCCCCGCAGGTAGCACCCCGAGTGCTAAGCCTGACTAACGAGACGGTCACCGGGGCGAAATCACCGGGGGAGGGGCGGGTAATTCTCCAGCCATGCATGGTTGAGGGACGCGTGGGTCTCATGGAGGGTATCGAAAACAAAAGGGTGACACCTGGGAAGTGCAACAGGACGGCTGGAACACGCTTTAACTTGGGTGGGAGAAGAAAAAGAGAGCCAAATCAAATCTCGCACCCACGTTGCGAATGGCATAGCGGAGAAAAAAATTCAAGGGGGGCGGGGGGAAAGCCGAAAAGGGCTCGCACAACACTGTGTTGAGAATCCAAGATCGAACGGGGCATGTGGAAAATGGGGGAAAGGGGGGGAAGGGGAATGGTAAAATCGCATGTTTTCTCATGGTTGGGGGGAAAAAAAAAAAAACCATTCCTCATAAGCCGTCGGGAAGGGACGGGAAAACACGGGGGGAGGGGGGGAGGGAAGCACCCTTTGCGCATTTTAAATTGTCGATAAAAACGACAATGCAGGAAAGGGACAACTCACCGTCGCATCAACGTTTAATTTTGGGGGTCATACAAAGATAGACCCGGGCTTTAGCACGCCCCCCGGTGTAAGTTGGGGGGGGGGGGGGGATTTAAGGGACGAAGATGTGGGGTTTAAAAAAAAAAAAACACAAAAAAAAAAAAAAGAAAAAAAAAAAAAAAAAAAAAAAAAAAAAAAAAAAAAAAAAAAAAAAAAAAAAAAAAAGAAAAAAAAAAAAACAAAAAAAAAAAAAAAAAAAAAAAAAAAAGAAACAAAAACAAAACAAAAAAAAAAAAAAAAAAAAACCAAAACCAACCAGCACCCAACAAAAAAAAGGGACCCCCCCAACCCCAAACCGAAACAAGCCCCACACAACCACCATACCAACAACCCCACACAAACAACCCCCCCCCACCACACACCCAACAAAACAAAAGAAAAACAGACCACCAACCCAAAGCCCCGCCACACACCTACCCACAAGGGTCCATCCATGAAAACCTTCACATCAAAAAAAGAAAAATGAATTAAACTCGACATCCAATCATCCACCGTGGCCCGCGATGGAAAAACTCGTCAAAAAGCAAGACATAAAGGCCAAAGGAAGTAAAAAATAGGTGGGCACAGACTCAGACTGTCAAAACTTGGTTAATTTATGCGTGAAGTCGGTGAGTAGCACAACAAGGGAAGACTCGAAAGAAAAAAGAAAGGAAGAAAGGTTTCATCATTAGAAGAATGGTTTTGGGGTCACTGACCTTTGGTTACAAGGGGAGTGCAGGTGTGGGAGATAGGCAAGAAAGGGGGGGGATTCGGTACCTGTTGACTTAATTTTTTGTCGGGCTCTCAGTGCAGGTTTCGGAAGAGGGGGGGGGGGGGTGGCCTTTGTACGTGGGAAAAAGAGGTGAAAGGGGAAAAACCGAGCCAAGAACTTCAGAAAACCGAAAGAAAGAGTAAACGTGCACTAACGAGAAAAAGAGAGGGGGGGGCTCTAACATATATGAAATGAGGAGAAAGAAAGTGCGCGCTCCCTCTGACCTGTTTCTTGTGAGTTAAACGGGGAAAAAAATGTAAAAAGAAAAGGAGAAGCCAGGGGGACCAGGGGGAATGTTCAGTGGAAAGGGGGGGGAGTAAGTAGTGACAGGCACCGTGGAAAAAAAAAAAAAAATGGCAAAACCACATAGGCGGACAAAAGAGTCAACATCCGAAAAGTAAAGAGACGTAGGAAGCAAAAACGGATTTTCATTGCCAAGCCAAAAAGGGAAAGGGGGGCGCTTCTAAGGTCGAATAAACGCACAGAGAGAAGGAGGGGAAGGCGTCAAGCCAAGGGTCTAACTTCAGCGCAATGGTGAAAGCAGGTGAAAATCAAAACCAGGGGGGACTGTAAAGGGAGGGAGAAAAAGAGAAAGGGAGCAATGTCGGACGAAAGAGAAACGGGACGAAGAAGACTATAGATTCCCGTTGTGCCAAAAGAGACCTCGGGGGGTCGTATATCACGGGGAAAAGGCGAAAAGTTGCTCAGAAGCCCGGGGGAAATTGCCCTCTCGGGACTTGGAACTATAACGAAATAGGTTCAGAGGTTGAAAAAAGGGGACAGTCGGAAAAACCGGAAGTTTAAGGTGGGCAGGGGGTCATCAGAACGTTTGACATCCTAAACATCGCGGTGCCCTGGTGGGGGACAAAAAACGGACTAGAACACGGAAAACGCAAAAGAAAGAAAAAAGGGTGGACCATCGCTAGTCGACCTAAAGAGGGGACAAAGGAGCTAGAAAAGAAAACCAAGACAGTGACATGCCTTGTATCAGAGAAAAAAACAAAAAGCCGCAATTTCTGCGTATGCAGGAGTTCGGGGGGGTTAGAAAGTACTAGTGGTAAAAACCAGAAACTCAATGAAAAACAGAAGAGGGGGAGAAGGAGAACCAAAGGAAGAGGAAGAAAAAGAGAGCTGCGAGCAATTAGTACCCAAGAATCACCAAATCTTCCATAAATGTACGAACTGAAAAGGTTGAAAGATATACCAAAAAGTCCCAAAGAGAAAAAGGAACAAAAAAAAGGGCCAAACGAAGAAAAAAAACCAGTCTCGACTACTCGACAGTTAAAAGTTCTAGGGCCTCCATTGGTGGAAAAAAGGTTAAAAAAAAGAATCATCGGGAAGAAAGGGAAAATTCCGGAAAATGTTTTGTATACGATTTAGTATGGTCTTCCAATGGGGGGGGAAAGGTGGCTGGGGGGGGTGGGGAAGGATATAATCGCCGTGAGTGAAATTGCATAGGCCTTATTCGAGGGGGAGGGGGGAGAGTTTAAAAGGTTTGCGTGGGGTTGACCGTTGGGGGGACTAATTTTTTACCTAACAGAAAAAAAAAAAAAGCTCCTTCAACGAAGGAAAAAAAAGTTACTGGGGGAGTGGGGAAAAACCCAAAAATAAAAAAGGATGAAAAATACCAAAGGGACATAGGCGGGGGCAAATCGCAAAGAAGAAACGGGGGGAAAAAATAGATCTTTTAAGAACGAATGAGGCTGGAGACGTCGGGGCGGGTGTGGGGGCGCGTGACGGGGGGGGTGCTAAAAAGGTGTTGCACCGTACATCTCTTTGGCTTGGGGATTGGGGGGGGCCGGACCCAGGAAGCCTGAGAAGGGATACTTTGCCAAATCCCAAAAATTAAAGGCAATTTTTGGCAAACAGGGGGGGAAAAAAAGGCCTGGGAAGAAGCAAAAACATTGGGCCTTTGTGAGCCATCGGACGCACGAAAAAGCACGAGGGAGAGGACAGTTGAGACAGAAAAACGGGGGGTGAGATTAAGATTGTTGTTTATGGGGATGGACAACGACAAAGGTAAAGAGGGCGCAAATAAAAAAAAAGGCAGAAAGAAGGGGCAAAAATAACCGGTATGCTTGCAGGGGTTTTGTAGCCAATAAAGAAGAGACAGAGACCGACATACGGAAACGGGCTGGGGGGCATTTCATGAATATTTACGGGCAACAGTATGGTGCATTCAAAGGGAAAAGGCGGTGACAAAACGAAGGAACAGAGCGGTGGTCCCTTGCGGGGGAAAAAGAGACTCACCTGCAGGGGAAAAGGATACTTAGGCAGGAGTCCCCTTCAAACGAGAAGGGGAATACTGTACTCCCGGGCCAGCAGAGCATAAAAAGACCCAAAATTGAGATAGGTTCGAAAACAAATTGGACATGTCGAGAGACTTAAAGGGAAAGCCACCCAAACAGGCCTGTCGAAATCTGATGAGGGACATATCTCCCGGAAAACAAGAAGGTGAAGTTCGAAGGGTGATATTCCTATACCATCATCGAAAGGACCACAAGGCATGAGCAATTAAAAAAGGGGAGGGGGACCCTCCACCCGCTAAGGGGAACGCCAAATGAAAAAATTTCCCGTGAAGAAATATTAAGATGGTTCCGTGCTAAAAAAGGGGGGGGAATGGGGAACAAGTTTCCCAGCCGACGTAAAAAAAAAATTGGGAGGACGATGCTCCAGAAGAGGTAAGCTCTTGTCTCATTCGACTGGCGGAAAAGGAAAAGGAACTTTTTACCTAGGAAAAGAAAGGGCCGGCACGCCGCGCCGGCCAACGACGTGGGAGCTAACGAAAGAATTGTGGAACAAAAGAAGTAAAAAAGATCCTCCCACCGGAGGGGAAAGGGGGATGTGAGCCATCGCCCTACCGCGTAAAAAAAACTGAGGCGTGAGTCCGCAGGAGGGGGAAGGTAAGGAAAAAGCCGGGGGGGCCGGAAAAAGGGAAAAACCGCACCCCGGAAGATAGAAAGGGAAATGAAATTAAGTGAAGAAAAGGGGTTTCCGGGGAAGTGGTTCGAAAAGCGGGACCCGCGGAAACCGCAAAACTGGGATGAGGGGGTGAAGGGTGTCATTGAAAACAATCCCCTAGGCAACAATGCCTGGCCGGGGGGGGGGGAAGGTTCGATCCCCCTACTCCCCTTAAGAAGGAGAAAAGAAACGGCTTTCAAACCAGAGCAAAAAAGTCCCTAGGAAAAGAAAAAAAACTCAAGCTATAACTAATCGTTGACTGTAGTGCTTATAGACTTCGTTGACCCAAATGTCCTGAGAGGTCTTTGGTTGGGGGGAAAGAGTTTCTAACAGAAAAGGGACGAATCGAAGGGGAGACCGGAAACAAAAAAAAAGGGGGGGGGAGATAATTTCAAAGAACTATTCCGAGGTTGGGATGGGGGATGTCCTAAAGGGGGATTGGTGGAGGGAAAAAATCAGAGGGATGGTAGGGGGAGGGGGGGCAATTGGCGGAGCGCTCAGGGTACCAAAAAAGAAGAAAAAACCAGTAACTCAATAATATATTTCATAAAAGAGAATATTTTAGTTGAATCAGTAGGACTTCTTGGTGCCTCAAGGAGAGGCAAGAAAGAAAAAACCTTTACGCTGAAAGCCGCAAAGTACCCGGCCTGCAAGGAAGAACGAACTCCCCAGGATTAAAAAACGTATTGTCAAAAAAGCAACCTTGCATTGAAAAAAGGGGGGCCGAGGGGGTGCGGGTTGAACTCCGGGGGTCTCCTGCGTGTGAGAGGGGGTCAAAAAAAACCGAATCCCAAAAAGACTGCGTATCCTTAAGCAGAGGACAAAGCAAAAAATGTGGAAAAGAAAAAAGGGAACTGGATAGCATAAAAACCAACAAAAGAAATTTTACAGAGAGAGAAAGGATATGTCAACAGGGGAGGGCACATCGCAAAACTACCTGAGAAACAGGGACCGAAAAAAAGACAGCAAAGTTAAGGTTGAGGAAGGGAAGAATGGGAAAGCTTTAAAACGCAGTACTTGACGAGAATGGAACGCACTTAATAAAAAGATTAAGGTCTGACGGGCGAACAAAGACGGTTAGGAGAAAAGCCTGGGGTCTGACAGACCTGCAACTTCCTGTCAAGAAATGAGGCTGGGGGGTCAAATCAAAAAAAAAAGGGGGATGAAAATGGAAAAGAAAGGAGTCAAAACAAAGGAGTTCGGAAATTTCCTGAAATGAACGTTCGTCATATAAGCCGAAATCTTCTCGTATGACTGGAAAAGATGGGGGGGGGGTAGGAATGGGGAGGGGTGATGAGCGCTCACACGGCAAAGCGACAAGAAAAGAAAGTCAATCAATTTCTTCACCCCCCCCCGCGCTTCAGAAAATTAAGGGCAGGTAACGGGGGGAGAGTTGTGGGGGGGAAGATGACCATAAAGAGGTTTGGGGGCACGGAGCCCATTAGACCCACTGCGCCAAAATCTAAAACCCAAAATAGAGAATTTCAAAAGGAAGCAAAAACCGAAAAGCGCAATTAGAGTCGATCAAACAGGGGCACAAAAGAGAAAAAAAGGTGCTTCGTTTGAAGAGACGCTCGGTTTGTAAGGTTGGAGATGAGCTAGTAGGTTGGGGGGGGGGGAAAAAAGGGTAGAATAAAAAGGATTGTTCAAAAAAAAAAGCAAGTGTGTGGGATGTTTGAAAAAGAGGGCAAAAAAACCAGAAAAAAAAGACGGAAGGTCGGTTTATCTCGTTTGTCTGTTGAATCAGCAGCCATTAGAAAAAAAACCTGGCATAAATTTTGTTAAAAGTGGACAAAAGAATGTTCCTTGAAGGTATGGGAAAAGCAGTGAAGTACCCGGTTACTAAATCAAAAACTGGGGACTGAAGAGACTTAAGAGGAAAAAAAAGAAAGGGCCCTGATTGCGCGCCACCGTTGGTAATTGAGAAGGTGAGAATAATACCCCAGGAAAGCACGAAGGTCTGACCAGTTGGGGAAAGAGGGGGGTTGTACATGTAGGCCAAGAAGCAAGGGGGGAGACGGTTCCACACTCGACGTGTTTACCAAATAGGCGCTTCCCTTATCCCAATAAAAAAAAAAAAGGGGGTAAGAAAACATGTGGTCGGAAAAGTTCATGCGAAAATATAAATCGGGGAAAAAAGGGGTTACCTCAAAAAAACATGTGGGGTGTGTAAGGGGAAAGGGCTGGGACACAACCACCAAGTGAGGGGAAAAAAACAAAAGGGAAAGACGAAAGGAAAAGAAGGGGGCAACCATAGAAAACAAGGGGTTCTTGGGGATGGAAAAGAGGAGGGACGGGGGTTTTTTTTAACGTTAAAAGCTGAGCGAAGGGGTCATGTAAAGGGGGGAAAGGCAAGGGGGGGGGAAGGGGAAAACGCCTGAGTACCATCAAAAACCATAATAAAGAAACCAAAGAGGCCGGAAATCTCGGAAAGGGACATAAACAAATATTCTACGAGGGTTTGGGTGTTATAATAACGGGAAGAGAATTTGACAAAGGCCCAAGACTGGGAACAGAAATGATGAAACTTTGTAAAAGGCACAAAAGCTGCGGGCTGACAGACTATTTACAGGCACTTGGATTGAAGGGAAAGACGGAGACCTAGGATAGAAGGTTTTCCAGGTCGGATATACGTTACCGTCATAACGAAAATAACCAACTTTGTGGAAGCAAGATGGAAAAATAATGTGGACGTGGAAAAATCAAGGTATCAAATGAACCTAATAAAGGGCACAGCTGCATCCGGGGGAAAGATTGAACCGGATGTTTTTTGGTTCAAGGGGCAGATTAGTAGTCAGCATCCAGACAAAAAAGGGGGAAAACTGACTTTGTGCCGAGAGGGGGAAAAGGGGCGTCTGTTTTTAAGAAGTCAGTGTAACCTAGAGACAGACTCGATCTTTTGAAAAGAAGTCCATAAAAATTCTGGGAGAAATCTGAAAACCTTACGGGTAAGGGAACTGCAATGCGGACACCAAGGTGGGTGCATTGGGGGGGGAAAGGCCGAGGCGACAAAGCACGTTGGTCCGTCGTTCCCTACTTGTTGGGGACCAGGGATACCGGGAGTTGAACAAAGGGAAGATAAAAAAATACTTTCGAGGTTCTTTCTGTCAAGAAAAAGACAAGCCATCACGTCCAGAAGACAAAAAAGGGGTGCTGCGTACCCTAAAGTGGATGCCGTCTTGCGGGGAGTTTTAAAAGATCGCGCTACGAAAGGCAATTATTCACAAGCGACTCTGATCAAGCTTGATCATTTGTTGGAAGAGATGGAGACGGTGCCTGGACGCCAACAAGGGGAGAACTGTTTCAAGTTGGTATTTTTGGGGGGCGCAGGTCTCAGTTGTTGGGAGGGATGGGGGAAAAGAAACTCAAAGGCACAAAAAACCAAAAAACCACGGGAAGTAAATGCAAAAAAAATCACCCCGCACTTCACGGACCGGGGAGGAAGAGAACAAACCCCAAAAGAAGGCAGAAAGGGAAAAGACTTGTACTAACACCCACTCGCGAAGTTGGACCCCACATTGGGATGCGGATCCATTTCCTGCATACTGGGGGGGGGAGGGAGAAGAAAAATTAATTAACACAACATGTCAGCAAAAGACTAAGCATGGGAGAAACGGGGTCGAGGGCTTGGGGAGTCGAGACCTGGGGTTCTTCACCTGGTCGTTGTGCCATGTATGGGGGGTGAGGCGCTGTTAGGGGGTGACAAAAGGCTCAAAAAGAACTGTGAGGTACTAACCACCTTTCAGTTTGTTAAGTTGGGTTGATGGCGGGGGTTAAACGCAAAAAAAAGGGCAAGGGCAGGTAGTCGGCCTAAATTTGGACCTTTTGTATTTAATATAGGCAGGAAAAAAATGGCAACGCACGGCCAGCATCCCGAGACGGGCGGGTGTAAGGGGCCTGATTGGTCACTGCTCAACTAGAATCAAGCAAAAATCTGTGGGGACAAGCTCGGGCAACGGAAGAGAAAGACGGAAAAATGATGGGAGCCGCAAGACCTGTTTCCCCATCTCCTGTGGGAGGGTAGGGATGGGTCAAAAACGAGGGGAAGATAACACCGTATAATTTTCACAAAAGGCAAAAATTGAAGAAAAAGAAATGGTGCTGGGCCAAAAAAGTTGGGTGCCCGAACAGGGACCAGTGTAAAAAAAAGAACAGGAAGAAAAGGGGGACTCACACCCGGAGGTAACGGGTGAAAACAGAGTCAGGAGCGGCAATCCAAAACGTGACAGTCCCCTGGAGGAAAGGTCGAAGATAGGGTCTGCTCACTGACGTCGAGTACTCTGGTAACCGAGGAACACAGCTCCCGTCAAAGGAGGACATGGGGAGCCATAGATGAGGCGTGGGTTAGTCGAATAGAGAGGTTTTAAGCTCTGGCCTCAAAAAGTTATTGAGGAAAAACAATTAATTAAAAGGGCGGCGGGAAAGACAAAGCTGAGAGGAATTAGAGTGGCCTTTGACTCCGGCAAATGCCTAAAAAAAAATCGTCTCTTCGGATCGGCGAAAAAGTCAAAAAAAAGAGGGAATTTCTCAGGAAGATGGACGCAGTTGCTGGCCGCATACGGACCGGGGAAAAAAACTCCAAAAACGGTCGAACAAGGGGGGGAAAGGGGGGAAAAACTGGGAAAAGCCATCGGGACCAAGCCGGAATGCTACTTCGGCGGGGGGCCAAGACATTTAAAACTGAATTGAACAATGGGGGAAGTAGAAGTGGCCCGCGAAAGTAGCTTACACACAAATAGTGGGAAAGCAAGGAGCTATCACGGCTCTATAACTGGGAAGGTGAAATAGAGAGCGAAAAACCCAGGCAGTGCTGCGAGTGTTTAGCAGAACAATTCAAGGGAAACAACAGGTCTAATTTAGGCAGGGGTGAGGATTAAAGGGGGGTCGGAAGAGAAACTCTAAACAAAGCAAGAAAGAATAAAATAGGGAATAACCTTCGGGATACATGAGAACAAAAAAAACAGTCCAACAAAGGGGAAGAATTCCAATTGATGAACGCATCACCAAAGAATTTCGCAAACAAAGTCAAAAGACAAAAGGAGAGAATAGAAACGCTGAAGAAATTCACGTCCCTTAGAAAGGCACGTACGCGAAAGGGGTTGGGGGAATTAATGGCTCAGAAGGGGTACCGGAATGACTCTTCAAGTGTTGAAGGGACGTGGGGGGGTAACCAAATGGGGTACCGACCCCGGTTGGACAGTAGAGTTGGTGGTGGAAAAAACAAGGAATCCAGCTTTAGGCGGGGGGGGGGAAAAAAAATTAGGGGGATCGAACCAGAAAAATGCAAACATGGCGCGGGTGGGCGGTTTTATTTTTTTGTAAAACCTGTTGGGGGGGTTGCGGGGGGAGAATGTGACCACTGGGGGAAAACTAACTGCCAAAAACGAAACGGCCCGAAAAGGAAAAAAAACGAGGGAAAATGTTAGTGCAAAAAAAAGACAAAAAATGGGCCGGTAGAGGGGGGGAAGAAAAAAAAGTGGGGGACTCCCGCAGAATGGGGCAGACCTATTGGTTCGGGGAAATCATAATAGAGGAGCAAGAGAGAAGTAACGAGCAGAGGTCTCGCCCCAGAATCAAAAAAAAGATGTCCAAAAAGACAAAAAACGAAAACAATACAACAACAAAACAAAAACCACAGAAAGACGGGGGCATCGGAGGGTTATGACGTGTTGTGGGAGGGAGGGGATGGGGGTTGGGGGGAGGGTTGGTTCCGGTGGTGGCTGGGTGTGTTGTGTTGGTTTTTGGTGTTTGTTGCTTGTTGTTTAAGTGTGTGGTGGTTGTGTATTTGATTAGGGGGTGTAGATGGGCGAGCGGGGTTTTTGTTGGGGTTGTTGTTCATCTTGTGGGTTGTCTTTCTTGGGGGGTACTGATATGTGTGTTTTTTTGGGTGTTGGTTTTGGTGGGGTGTTTAAGGTTTGCTGTGGGTTGTGAAGGTATGGGTGGATGCGCACATGTGTCTTCTTTTTTTGTTCTTTTTGTAAAGGTGTGTTATGTGTGTGTTTAGAACCTTTGCCAAGAGAAAAATGGGGAGTGTTCAGAAGAGCAGCAAGAGGAGGGCCGAGCCGGCGGAAAACTGGGTTTTTGAGAAGCAGGTGCACATGACGCCACAAGGGACTTCAAAAGAATATTACAGTTGGGGGAAAAAACACGTCACCGGGGGGATTTTAAAGAAGCGGGATGGGTAAGAAAAAAACGACTGGACGAAAGAGTGACTAGGATGTGCCAGACTCCAAAGGACAGAACGTAAAAGCATATAAGGGGGGGGAAGGCGTATCAATGAACCAAAAAAATACCGCCAAAAAACTTTACTTCGGTCTGTATGAGGGGGGGGGTCGTTGCTAAAAACATTGAAGGGGGGGGAAAAAGGAACAGAAGTTTTTTTTCAACACAAACCCTAGTGTGGGGTCCGGATTGACGAAAGCGAACCGCGAAGAAGAGACGTATGGAAACGGGTAGGACTTCACGAGGATCCGGGGAATGGGATACAAGAAACAGGGAACACTCATCGGGGGTGCCTTAAAAAAATGGAAAGTCTTAATCGCGTCAACCAATAAGGGGAAAGGAGAAGAGATCCCGTGGGTAAAAATTTGCGCACCACAAGAAAAAAACAGGACCTTCATCTTGTAGATGTCAGGTAAAACCAGTACGGACGCAAAGAAAGGAGGAAAAAGGTCACAGAGGGATGACCAGTATAAAGAAATAAAAAGGATAATGGAGCATAGCAATGCCAGGAAGGTACGATTGTGACCCGTTCCCTTCCGAGGCTAAAAAAAAGAAAGAAAATGGGCAAAACTGGGGAATCGAGGCGCTGAACCGGGTTCGGATAAAGGAGGTTGGCAGAGCAGCCAAGGTTGTGGCCATCTCAATGCTCAGGGAAAAAAGAAACCAAATGTTGAGGAAGGCTCACCGAAAAAAATAAAATATCGAGGGTCAAGGGAAATTGAGAAACCTCAACTGGACGTTGTAGGACGTTGGGGCTCTCAAGTCCCTTGGTGCACGCGCGTTACCCTGCCTAAAAAAAAAGACCCCGTCCTGATCTTAACAATATGTCAAAAAGGAATGGGGAACGCAACTTAGAAAAGTAAGGGGTGGCAGAATCCGCTACCAACCTGCAACAAATCATCAGGTACGGTCTCAGCGAGGAAGGGGAAGGGTTACCGGGCAAAGGGAAAAGGAAAAAAAGAAAAACCAGGTCTTAAGGAGGGGGCCAAATGAAAAAGGTCGGCCCCGTTGAGTTTGAAGGGGGGAAAGGCTGGGGTCCTGAAGGGGAAAAAACCAGCGATCAACCGACCGCCCCAAGGGGAGAAAGTGGGGAAAAAGGGGAAGGAACCAAAAACCCCCAACAACGACGGTACGATTAAAGGGGGGGAAGGGGACAAAAACCGATCCTGCAACAGGAACCTTAAAAGATAAAGAACCGCTTCACCGAGCGTGGCGACGTCAAATAAACGCCTAAGCAGAAATCTGAGATCGGGGGGGTAGAAAGACGCCAGTTTCGTGAAACAGAATGGTTTTATAGTGAGGGGGTGTGGGGGAAAGGGGGGAATGCGACGGTCGGGTCAAGGGCGAGAGGGGGAGAACACCACAAAAAAGGGGGATTGAAATAAATTGTTCATACGACACATTCAACTTATTTGTTCAGGGAAGGGAAAAAAGGGAAGGGGGGTGAGGGGGAGGAGAAGCGGAGTAATTGGAGTGGATGGAAGCTTGGACAGGGAGCTATGGAAGAAAAACATCCACTCCTGGGAAATCCAGATTTACAGAAAGGAACCAATATAATTTTCGGGTGGAGGAAGACGGAGACAGTAATAGGGAAGAAATCTTGATCAGTACGGGTCAAAAGGGAAAATCATAAAGCTGAATCATGACAAAAGCCTCATACCCTGAGAACAAAATAAAATAAAAAACTCCCTCGCAGAAAAACGTATGGAAGGGGTGAGTCAAAGGAAGGGGACTTGAAAGCTCAAAGTAAGGGGTTGTCTACACTTAAACACATGAGCGTGTGGTCATCTTTTTTAATCCCTAGAAGGGAAATGAAAACTGAGACTTCTTGTTAAGGGGAGGCAGAGAAGAAAAGCCAAGGAGAAACAATAAACTGAAGATT
>Ga0179591_1224162_pt1 | contig 13997 bp, 18 predicted proteins | sample CZOMad2_1_08_16f_FD_182891 | JGI IMG/M metagenome (GOLD analysis project Ga0179591, IMG submission 182891) | Vadose zone soil fungal communities from Angelo Coast Range Reserve, California, USA - CZOMad2_1_08_16fungal (PacBio error correction) | ecosystem: Environmental > Terrestrial > Soil >...
CGTTCTTGCTCCTTCTCATCGAGACGAGAAAAACACAGGTGGGGAAAGCGAGTGAGTAACAAAGAAGGAGACTCACGACCGTGGAAATCGAAATCGACGACGCCTAATTAAGGAGAGGAAGTACAGGAAACTCTACTGCAATCCGCAAATACATTATTACAACTAAATGGGAGGTCCATTAAAAAAGGGGGTAAATAGCGAAAAGACGAAATAAAAGGCATACTCCTACCTCACCACTTCTGGACACTTGCGGCGCAACGGGGAGATGTTCAGATCGTCGGAGTACAGGCGGCAGAATCAATCGCGAATCATCTAAAAGAGAGAAAATCCAACTGCTTTCTCAGGCAAAAACAGGTATCACCAGGGGGCGACCGGACTACTACACGTTGGGAGAGGGAGGAATGAAACGGCAGGTCATCAGAAATCAAAAGACTAGGGGCAGATGAAGGGGGAAAGGGCACGACTTCTGGCACTGAAAAGCGAGGGGAGATGCAATGGAAAGACCCGCTTTTCGAAAAGTCACCCAAAAGGGGGGAGGGAAGCGCATCTGCGAACAGAAGGAAATAGTAGAGGAGTCTGATGGGGAAGATCTTACTGACAAACGCAAAAACGGTTTTGGGCCACTATAGGAGCATAGTTCAGAGCAGAGAGGAAAAACCATCAACGCCGGTAGAAAGTTAAACGGATTGAGATAGCGCATGGTCTCGGGCCTCAGCAAGGGACAGACAGATAAACCTTACATACGGATCCGTTGAACCGGGAAAGAAGACATCTAGTGGATTTCTACCCACAATAGGGGCCCCGTTTCATAGGGTTCGACGGCATCCGACCGAAAAACTCGAAAGAAGGGGACTTTCGTCACTCCCATCACTTAAGTGGGGAGAAGAAGAGGCGAGTCTTCTACTTGCGAAAATCTGTTTTAAGCTGGGCGCTGTGTCTCGACGCTCACAAGATGAGATGCTTACGTTGTTCGCACAAAAGTCTAATCATACGAAAGAGGAATGGAGCGGGTTTGTCTGCCTCCACCTACATAAAATAGTGGTGATAGGGGTTCCCGCCGAAGATGAAAATGAGGAGCCGACCTCATTTCGAGGGAGGGAAGGCATTCTCTATCTTCACCAAAAAGACCTCATCAGACGACGCTCGCCGCGGACCTGGGAAAACGAGAAGGGGGAGTAACCGCTACAAGAAAGTCCCATCCGGAAGTTTCGCATTGGAAACTGTCCATAGAAAAGCGGCCAGAAAAGGCGGGCATCGAAAGACCTTGGGGCTTCGTAGTGGGCGGCCGGACTATCGCGGCCCGAGGCATACATCGGGCCTCTTAAGGCTGACGGATTTCCTTTAAAAAGCCTGATTAGGGTGCCGGAGGGGAAAAAGACTGGGAGAGAACAAAAAAAAGGGAAGGAACAGCTCTTCAAGGAAAGCCGTACAAGTTAGAATGGAAATTAAAACGCACGTACGCTAGGAATCAAAAAAAACTGTCGGAAAGAAAGGAGGTCTCGAGAACTTCTTCCTCTTACCAAGCCTGACCCGCATTCCAAGTTAAGAAAAAAACGTTCCCAAACACAAAGAAGGAGCCTAATTTCGAAAAACGCGAATAAGCAGAAACCAGAAGCCTCAGTATGGTACTTCTGGTCGAAAGGCACCGAAGACAAAGGGAGCACCCCTACCGTCTAAAAGGCAACAGACTCCGCACAAGAAAGGGAACAAGAAGCCGGCAGAAAATCACTCCTGGGTTAAGCCGCCCCATAGAAAAAGACGATAAAAGACAAGAACTGGGGGGGGTGGTGTGCGAAAAAGAACACAGGAAATTACTTAGGGGGCAGGAGGAGACTCCTTTCGAGCGAACTCTACGACGGTTGATAGTGCGCGACAAAGAAGGTAAGGACAGTGGAGGGGCGCACAAAAATAGACTGACCGAAAAGAAACCGGGCCATCTCACCGAGACCATCCCTGTCACATACTATGAAACGCCAAGGACAAGAGGGGAGCTTAGAAAAATAGGAACTTCAACAAGTTATTTTTTATCAACCCACGAAAGGAATAAGGTCGTAAGCTTTGGAGCAGAAAGCTGGACGGCTGGGTGTCAGAATGATGAGGAAATATCGGAGGAAGGCTTAAAAGGAAATTTGTAAAAGACCATGGCGGAGCACTACATTCTAAGAGCGAGGGATCCAAGAAGGAGAATACCCATGGTCAGGAAGGGATGCGTTTTCAGTACAGGGGAAGCTCAAAAGATCAGCGTCAGAAAAATAAAGATGGGGCGATTCATACCCCGGGGGGAAGGATTGAGGCTTTTCCCGTAGGAAACTGACAGGAGGCGGGGACCCTGCAGGGCGGGCTCCGGGAGGTCCTGAGGTTACAACTCTAGCCAAAGCCGGAACACAAACAAGACGGTCGGGGGGGGGGGCCGGAAGATAGGTTACCACCGATACGGAAAGGGGGTGTTCTCACACTAAACTCTACGATCTGACTCGGACTGTTCTTCAAAATTACGATCGAAGAAAAACATGGGTTTTGAGGACAGCATGGGGACATGTGTTTCTCACCAACAGACATAAATATAAAATGAGCAGTCCAAAAAGCGAAAAAGCCGCGAGTGGGGAGAAAAGATTCTGGTTCCAAAGGTGTAAGAGCTTCTTGTTTATTCCTATGCGGAGGGAGGATCGCTCTGGGCTGGCTTATACTGCATGACATGCAAGAAATCAAAGAGGGGGGTGGAGGGGTGGGCCCGGAACAAAAAAAGAAAACCACTTCCGTTAAGGTGAAAGACTTCGACTTCTTTCGAACCGGCCGTTGGGTGGAGGGGGAGAAAGGTAGTTCTCACGGAACGGCGGACTGGTGTCGACCGGAGGGGGGACCTCGTTTCTTCGAAGAAGAGGAGAGGGTTGACCTCCAGTCTATTAAAAGTTATTGGGAAAATCATGGTTGGTTCAAAAGGAGCTTCTAAGAGTGCCGACCAGGCCCGGGATATCAGCACGGCCAGGCTAAAGAATTAAGGTCCTCACGAAGAGACGAAAGGATTGACTCGAGATCTTCTCCATCTTCATAAGGTAAAGCGAGGAGACCTGTTGGGAGAGAGATAATATCCGAGCAAGGAAAATCCGACGCCACCCTGAAAAGGGATGCAACTCACTTCTCTTAGACGAAGAGTCATCGCTACTTCACGTAGCTATGTTTGAGGGGATAAGAGTAAGGAAAGCCCAAAATCTTGAAACTGGAATTCAACGGAGTAAAAAGGAAAAGGTTCTTCTGACGTATTTTGCGGCGGAGCAAAGGGGAGCGGACGTCGACCTCGTGTCCCAGCTAAAAGCGAAACTGGGGTACCTCAAAGAGAGAGGGATCGATAGGTAGCTAAAGGAGATAAGGACTATCTCACACCACGGAAGGAAGGGAGGTAGATTGCAAGGATCGCACGAAAAGGACATTCGGTCTAATTTCTATTGGGGACCCTGCGCCCTCGGAGCGTTTAACAAAATCTAGGCTCAAGGAGTAGACGTCAAAACAGACGACGTCAGCACAAAATAAAGGACTTATTTCCGCGGATTGAACAGATAGGGGGACAGATGTTTTTCGTTCCTTCCGAAGAGGAACTCCAAAGACGCTGACGTGAGAAGTCGCGGCGAGAGGAGTTGTAGGGCTAATGAGGGGCAAGTCCACTTTCATTGGTGAGAGGGAGGACCAGGAATGTCTGTTAAGTCACAGATCTCCCCCAGGAGGGGGGAGAAAATGGAAAATCTTACAATGCTCGATCTAGTAAGGTCATTAGTAGAAAAGAGCGGGGGAACTGAGGCCAAGAAGGACCTTGCGCTCAGCCGCGTTTCTTCGGTTAAGAGGATAATGGGAACTATTTGGTGCACCAATCTATGAAGAGGAAAGAATAGCCCTTTGAAAGGAAATTGCGGGCCACAAGTGCGAATGTCGTGAGAAAGCTAAAAACGGGGTAAGCCGGGGGGAAAAAATCCCCAACCTCTACCAAGAAAGCGCCTGTCTACTAAATGTCTCCAACTAAAAACAAGAAAAATGTCAAGCCACGAAGGGAGCCGGAAAAAGAACAGGGCCGCTAAAAACCAAGAATCAATTATCACGAGAAGAGTGATGCCCTATCATCATAACGATCAACTATACTTACGCAAAGAAGGGATCCCAAAGAAGCGTGACAAAAAAGGTTGTGAACCCTAAATCAAAGACCATCACGAGCAGAAGTGGAAGTGAGGATTGACGAATCTTTTTTTTTTTTTTCGGCCTTTGGGTGTAGCACCCAAATGGAGGCACATCATCCGGGAAGCTCAGAACAGGGGAAGTACAGCGAGCATAGTGGACACAAAAGGGGAGGAAAGTTAGACGCAGTATCGGTCGTGGAGGGCACATCCCGAAACTTTTGGGGGGACGACAGATGGGAGGATGAAATCTAGTACTGTGTTGTCCTTCTTCTGAGATGTTTCTCTTGGGACCATGTAGGAGACAGGGAAACCAAAAGTCAGGGTCCCCTCCCTCCTGAAGGACTCATTGTAAATCCTCATCTCAAATCTGGGGGAAACGCGGAAGAGAAATTTAGGTTGGCATCTTATCAGGAAAGGGAAAAACCTAGTTTACCTTGTCTTCGAGTCTCAGAGGAGCTCAGGAGAAAAGGGAGAAGAGAAGGATTCGAGATCAACCCGATAAAAAAATCTTCGAAGAAATTTCCTCACTAAAGGATCCACAATTATGTGATAGCCCAAGGACTCCTATTTAAAGGAAAGTTGGGGATTCACCCCACGAAGGGCCAAGTGAAACATTCTCCTTCCACCGAAGTGGCCTCTGGCGTCCGCCGGCTGGGGAAGGGATGGGAGAAGGTTGTAGGGGACCGTGACAAGGTGCAGGACGTATCGTGGTTGGGGAAAGCCCTCCAAAGGCTAACCCTTCGTTGGGAGCCTAAAGAAAGGGATGGGGAGAGAGAAGGAAAGGATACCGGGGTATTGATAATGCTAACAGAAGAATCTTCCTCCTTGAGATAACAACACAAAACTAAGTCTCTTGAGGGCGGAGCGGGGGGGAGAGTTGGAGGGGAACTTAGCCTGAGGTTTCCTGAGTCTTTGTCTTCTCTGGGGTTACTTAATGACTGGGTGATGAAGAAATTTGGGGAGAAGTGGGCGGATGGAGGAAGGGGGAATCACGTCCGGTTCATCCCTACTTCTTCTAGGTTAGAAAAACTTAAATGTGAAAGGAGTGCCGGAGGGGGGAGGGTTGTGGGGTTGGGGCACAACGGTTGTTTGGTTCTGAGGGTCCTTGGAATGTCTATGAAGTCCGTCCTGCTTCAGAAGGAGATCCAATTAAGTACTGCTCGAAATGGGGAGATTAAAAAAACCGAAAACGAGCAGTGCGAAAATTCCCGGGTCGCGAGGGGGAAGCTCTGAATCATCGAAGCAGGATGAAGGTATTGTCTACTGACCAATAATCGGCAAGAAAGGAAATCAGAAGAAGACCTGGGGGGACGCTAGGAAAGGGTCTTCGAGGCGCTCGTCATCAGCATCAGTGATCCGACATTCTTATCGAGCCCCTCCCGAGTGACTGTCGATGACGAAAGAAGCAAAGCGAAGTTGATGATGGCAAGGTATATGTCCGCCAAAATTGAACTTCGGTGGGGAAGGTCGACGGAGAAGAAGGGAGTACTATGGAAGGATTTGTGATTGGGTGGGGGGACGACGAGAAAACTGAAACCGACAACCATTCATGGGATTCTAGATGGGAGGGATGCTTTCCACATCTCTCAGAAAAAAAAAAAGGATATGTCAGTAAAAGTGGTGGGAAGGGGGGTTCATCCCCTCTAAGACTACAAGATCGTGTCTACGAATCTTCTAACGAAAGTAAAAGAGGAAGTCTAAAAGAGTAGGTCGTATCGTCTGAGAAGGAAAGCGGCAAACAAATCAACCCATTCCTCGGGAAGCAACGAAAGTAGGCACACCTCACTGGAGGGAAGACGTCCTGCAAAGATTTGGGAGGGCGTGATTCCAGCAAAGAAGGCAGCCGGGTTGTAATCGTTTTTCTCCAAAGAACCTCTATTGAGGGGGGTGCGGAAGAAAATGTCTTAGAAAGTAAGGATTAGATGAGCCCTGGGCTTAGAGGATGGAATCACAGCCTAATGTTATGAAAATCCCAGGGGTGTAGCCTCGTCGCAGAGTAGTGGCAGAAGTAATCCTATTGATAAACTCCTAAGGAGAGAGTCCGACAACGGAGTTGAGGGGGCCCGGAGCTAACCCTCAGATCTCGTCCGACTTGGAAGGAGGAATGTTCTCAAGGTCTGCTGGGGATGCCAAAAGGCAAGCGCTTTGGTGTTGTAGAGAAAACTGTAGACGTCATATACGCATCTAGAAAGCTTCATTTCCAGCAAGGGAGGGAAGGTACAGGGGGAGAAATCTGTCTGGTGGGGTGTAGGAGGAACTTGAGTTATACCCGTCTACTAGCAAGAAAACATTTCGTAACGGGGATTCAGGACCCTTGGATAAAGGTTGGCTGATAAAGGGTTGGTGTTTATAGGAAAAGAGGGGCTATGTCTGTCTTAATTTTCGTTGCAAGTCCTCAACCGATACTAATTACCCGTGACAATCCAGGACGAAAAAAGGAGAAACGGTTTCCATACTTTTTGATTGTAGTACTTAGACTATATTAAATGACCCCAAAAGATACATGAAAATTAGTGAGTTGAAAGACCACTTGAGGAGACTCATGGAGTAGGGGGAGGGGAATAAAGGGGGTCAGGTAGGCCTCTCCGCGCCAGTAAGGGGCTTCGTATATCTGGGTAGAAAGGTAGGGTACTAACCGAGGAGGTAGTTTAAGACCCAATCAAGACTCTGGTGAAAGCGGCCCGGAAAGTCGCTCAGGAAGGGGAAAAAAAGGAAGAAGAAGTCTCTAAAACCAAAAAAGAAGGAGGGGAGGTGTAAATAGAGAAAAAGGAAGGGATCAGTTCGTTCCAAGATCTCATCTAGGGGGGAGGAATCACGAAAAAAGACGGGTGCGCTGGGATCCAAAACAAGAAAAGACGATGGAGTCTCTTCCGGAAACGTTGGTAGAGTAGAGATCGAACTAAGACCTAAGTAATTGAGCGTAAAGAAGAATGACGTACGCAAAGAAGGGCAAAATCAGAATTTGGGAAAAGAAGGGCCTCACAGCAACTAAAAAGAAGTATCTTTGGAGAAGAAATCAGAGGAACGAACACTACCGAACCCAATTCTTACAAGGGTGAGCGCGGGAAGGGAATAGGAAATGAGGATGGCATCGGGAGGAGGGAACCTCACATACGAGGAATCGCACTGCCTCAAAAAAAGAGTGACAACAAAACACACTCTGCTCAACTAACCGATTCTCCTTCATAAAGACATGGGGGAAGAAAAGGATGCGGAAACAGGCGCGACAGTCGACTGGGAAGTCACGGGTCATAAGACTAAATAAAAATACTATTATAAATGGAATTACACAAGGGGGGGGGGGAATTAGGAAACCGCACATACAGCTACTCGAGATGCTGGGGGGGTAAAAGAAAAAAAAAGCGAAAGAAGTCACCCGAGAACGAGTGCGTATCAGAGAACTTCAGGTCTACCTCTAAAATTCCAACTTTAATATGCGGTAGGGGGAAGCTTGCCGAATGGGGTGGGGGGGGGGAAAGAGAACGTTCGAGTTCCTCTACAAGCGAGAAGAGCCCTCACATTCAGTAACCGAGGAGGACAAAGGGAATAGAAGCAATCGGTCGGTTCCAGAAGGGCCGCGCACGGGAAAAAAAAGCGATCATAAAAAGAAGAGAAAGGACACCGCAAGAGAGGCCAAGCAAAGGGTATTTGAGAAAAAGAGTAAACAAAGGTTTGAGAAGGCCTGACTCGGAAGAGGGCCGAAAAACCTAGAAAGACAGGGAATCTTCAATACCAAGCTTCTTGGGGCGGAACCGGGGGGGGCAGAGCTTCTACGGCGACTAGGGTTTTTCGACGGGAGGAGAAGAGAGGATATCTGCAACTGATGAAGGGAAGAGAACGCCGATATATTCTCCGAGAAAAGGAAGAGGTTCTTAGCAAGCAACTAAAACATGGTAGGGGGGAAAATCTGTTAACCGCGCCTACTGGTCGCGCCTACATCAGGGAGAGGAGGAACTTACTTATCGATAGGAAAACAACGACCTCATCCAGGACTCGCGAGGAATGCTACCTCAACAATATCAAAAGGGGAAAGCGCCTACGCAACAAAGCCGTCCATGGTGTCTGCATGAGGAGATCTTCAGCGACATCGGGACCGCGCGGCTGGGTAGACTGTGAGAAGACTGAGGAGATATGGATCTGACAAGAGCAGAGTGGCGCCGCTGGAGAAGCTGAAGAGGAATGAAGATCTTGCTGTCGTCACCGCGGATGGTTCCGGCTATCAAGCCCGCATCCTAGGAGCTCGGCTACATATCATGACAGAATATCAAACTCAGTGGAGTGACATGAAAAGTACTCGATTTTAGCGCCAACTGTCTATGAGCTACAAAGGTATGGGTGGAGACTAACTCAATCAGGAGGGGACCAGATAAACAATTGAATAAGAGGAAAAATGTGAAGATACAACACCTTGCACCACAGACGGGTATGCCTACTTGCCTCCTGGAAGAAAAAAGAGACATGAAAAAAAAGAAGACAAAAGCTACTTTGAAGGGGAGGAGGAAACTTCAGAAAAACACTCCTCCAATGCGGCAAAAAACTCCGGCTGAGTAAGCAACCGTTCCGCCTCCGACCCCTAACCCCCAAGGACCCCGGCAGAGAAGGGTTCCCCTTCCCCGATCAAAGCAAGAGGAAGAAAAAAAGACGGTATGGGTGGTTGGTGTTCAAAAAAAGTTGGGGGGGGGGGGGGGGGGGGGGGGGGGGGGGGGGGGGGAGAAAATGCTTAGGTCCATTGGAGGAAAAACCGAAGATCTAGATACGAACGGGCGCGAAGAGTACCCACGCAGTTTTAGCCAATTGGAGGGGATCAACAAAAGACCTAAGGAAAGAAGAAGGGCCATCTCAAACTGCGCCCAACGCGTAAACTACAACGACAAGGAAGGATTCCTTATAGGGATGGAAGGAGAACATGGCTTTGGCCCCACGACTCAAGCCTACGGTGGATTAAAGGTAGAGGAATCCGATCTTCTTGGCGGCACGGCGAAAAAAGATCTCTCGAAGCTGGAGAATTCCACTTCCGCTGTTCAGGGGAGGAACTCGCTACTCATATATATGTACAGATCTCTCTACCCTCAAAAGGGGTAACCTGAGTGATCGGTTCTCGAATATAATTTAGCAGAAGTATGGCGGGAGGGTCTCCTCCATATTGGAAGGTGTAATTCGTTTACAAGGAGGGAGGACGTCATCGGTTCGGTTTACACCTCCTTGTGAGGTCACGAGGAAGGGAGAAGATGGAAAATCGCAGCAGACGCCTAAAAGCCAACCCCACCGATCGAATCGTATCCTAAAAGGCTCGCCAAAACACATCCCAGGAGGGGGTTGATGGGTCTCAACTAACATCTGGAAGTAGTACGAAAAGAAAATAATGATAACTGTTCTGTCACCGAGGGAAAGGTCTTTAAACCATCGCATGGTCGTTAAAGCTGTGGAAAACGTAGAATCAACAACAAAGGGACACCTAGATGAGGACCTTAATACCCGACGAAAAGCATGCATTCTTTCATGGGAGCGGTGCAAAATGTACGCAGGTCTGGGAAGTTAAATTCAGGGTAACGGGGAAGAGCTCGCGGGAAGTGCTTTCGGTCCAAACTGCGGATGTATTCTGCGCAAAGTGGGGGGGTCGCCCTGGGGAGGGTTTCAAAAAAAAAAAATACGGGTTTCCCACACCAAGTAGAAGGCCAGATCGTCCAAAAACTCACAAACCCCAGGTTAGTGGAGAGGGACGAAGAACCGGGGTGGTAGACTGGGGGGTTGCGACCGGTTCTTCCCAAAGCGGGCGTACACAATCAGTGCTGCGGTGGAAGAAAGGTCTAAAAATTGGTTATGGTTAAAATCAAGTCAAACAATATCAGGGACTTCGGAATCTTTCCATAAATAAAAAGGCCCGGAGCGCCTCCGGAAATGGAAACGTCCTTACAGCGAGTCAGGAAAAACCGAAACAACGACACTTCTCTGAGATCGGGCTAGACGTAAAGTGAAAAACTGGCTCAAGGGAAATAAGATTACTTCAAAGACCGGGAGAAGGAAAACCTTCCCGGTCTGGGGGAAACTGCAAAGGGAAAGTCAACCTACCTATCCAAAAGAACTTCAAGCCGAGATTGGGAGGAAAAAGTCGTCAAAATACACTAAAAAAGATACCCCGTAGAACCTAATGAAAGAAGGGAGAAAGCTGCTCGTATGGGTGGTTCTCAGGGGATCAAGAGCGCAGTACGTCGAACTCTGGGTAAAGCTCCGCCGGTAGAGGCGCAATCAACTAGAAAGATCAGGCGTACAAAAAAGGGGGGGAACTAACTGGAAAGAGTATCAAAGCACAACACCAAGGGAGAGGATTGGAAGGTCAGAGGGGGAAGGAAAGAAAGGAAGAGTTCGAGAGGTCTATTTGCCACACAACACGGCGGAGCTGGTAAAAGATGTCGACGTACTGGGAAAGTCTTGTAATCCGAGAAAAGCCATAAGCAGCAGTGACCTATCAATGTGAAAACCCTCAGTGGAAGAGGGGGGTGGAAGATGTTGTCTTTGAAGAGAAAAATCTGCTCCACAGTCGAGTTGTGCAAAACGTAGGGAGGGGAATAAGCAACGGAGGCATGTGCAGGCTTCAAGGCAGGGTGGAGAAAAAAAAGGACGTCCATTAGGTCCTTCTAATGACCGGTGAAAAAAAAAAAAGCCGCGCCAAAATTTTTCACAGTCTGCCCTCAGAGAGAGAGAAAGGACCGTAGTAGGATTATGGGGAGTGACCCTAGAGAAGCTGAAAACTTCCGGCTGCTACTTACATTCAAGAGGAGGAGGGGACGAATTCGAATTACCGCAAAGGTTGCAACCCATCGAGGAGAGCACCAGACAATTGTACTCGACCCATAAAAAAAATCGTATATGTCGGAAAAGGGAGCAGTTTTCGATCCATACACCCTCAAACCACCCGGAGCCGAGGTACGACCGACGCCAACGCCCAAAACAATACAGGTAACTATCACTAAAGTCGTACAGATGACAGGGAACCGCAAAAGAAGGAGGAGCGAAACAGCCGTCATCTCCCGAAGCACTTCCGCGGGGGGACGCAGTCCGCAACCAAAGCCTTACTATAAAACAACTCTCTAAAAAGTTGGAAAAAAGGAGACGCACGCTGCATGAGTTTAGGAGGAATCGCGACCTTTCCGGGGCCTGTGTTTATCACCCCATGATGAGGCGCTGAAAAATGAGGGGAAGGGTCCATCTCAATTCATAAGGGTAAAAAGGGCTCTATTAGGGACTCGTTCTCGGGTAGCACATCCCTCATGGGGTGGGGAATCAGAGGACGGCTCAACGAGAGGGGGGGGGGGGGGTTGGCCTTCAGGAGGAAGGCGTACTAGGTTCAAAGGCGGTAACCCTCCCTTGATCCAAAATTCGGGGGACACACATCACTCACTGCCTTAAGAAGAAGAAAAATCTCCCGCTGTTGGAAGAAGAAAACTCCTCTTTCTTTTGGAAGGGGCAGCTATCGAGACGCCAGATCCCAATCAGTCTTGAACCTGGCTAGCAGGCAAAGGGAGGGGGTCCTCAAAAGTATGAAAAGGGAAAGCCAGTTCCGGAAATCCGACTCTCATCTCGAGAGAGGACAGAAGACAAAACATGTCCGGGAGGGAGGAACCCGAGAGGAGGAGCCATTAGTGCCGGATCATGGGCTACCACCAATACAATTGGCCGACTGTCCAAAGGGGACTCAGGACCAAGAATTTTGGAAGGGGAAGGGGAAGCGTCTTTGTACCTGGAGGCGTAGGTTAATTCTGGTCCTTTCGAATTGCTAAAAAGGAGGGTTTGGGGGATAAAGACTACCAAAACAAGGAAAAAAAAACAGGGGAGTGGTCTCTCCGAAGAACCGTTCTGGCGGAAAGCTGAAGCACTCGACAAGTTGTAGGAGGGGGGGTTCTCTCAGAAGAGGTCGCCGGGTCGGAAACACCCCACCCAGACCTTCCTTTGCTAATCGAGGTTATCAGGGGGGGACTGGGCCTATCTCGGGGCAGGAGCGTCGGCTCTTGGAGATACGGCCGTGCTTAACGCAGCCTAGGTCAGTCAAAGGGTGAGGGACGTCAGGGGTAGCAGGCCGGTCAAAAAAGAAAGACTGTCAGGTAGTAGGGAGGAGCCTCCTAGAGTAGTAAATTTGCCAGTAGGCATGGGATTTTTTTGGTGTGTCAGGGGGGGGTTGCAGAGGACAGGTAATTCTGGGCATTGCCGGACGGGAAGAAAAAGGGGAAGAGCTCCCCTTCCCTTTATCAGAAAAACTCGACGTGGCTCGGGAACTCCGAGTAAGTCTGGGAAAAGGAAATGTTTAGGCTAGCTTCGAAGATTCTGGCCGCGATCTCCGCGGATGAGTTGAGGGAAAGAGTCGGAACCAAAAAGAAAAGTCTACACGAAAACTCCAACATAAAAGTCACGGTTAAAAAGGGAAAGCTCGTCTTAAGAAACGCCAATCCCTAATATCAAAAAATCTTGGAGAGAGGGGAGACCCGCCTCGAGGGCGGCGGTCGAGGAAGAAGAGATCGTCAGAATGTGAAAACGGGGGAGCTTACTTTAGGGAAAGAAAAGTGATAATTGTGCGTTCTGGGGAGCAGGACTATTACTGTATGGGTCTTGGTGAACCGATCGAGGGAAGATTAGACTCCTTCAGAAAGGGAAAAGAGATCAAAAGTCGTGCGAGTGACTACTAGAATGAAACCCTCTTAGGGGCTGGACGGAATTCATCAAAGCGCTCTAAGAGAGGAGGAAGTCTCGTCTTCTAAAGAGGGGGCAGATAAATGCGAGCTCGTCGGGATCGGGGTGAAAAACTTCCAGAAACAAAAAAGGGTCGCCTTAGAAAGACGACCCTGTATGGCCCCAAGCATATGGAAAAAGGAGACGTCCTGGAAGTTCTTTGGGGGTATTAATGAAAGGGGAAAGTGCAAGCACATTGTTGTACATATGTTTATCCATAACCCCGACGTCGGGGTCTGAGCTTTAGGGGGGTCCGCCCATTTAGGGAGGAAAGCTCAGGGTGAAAGCTGGTAGGGAACAAAAACGAGAGAGAATCCATTTTTGAAGAAGCGTCTCAAGGTGGAAAAAACTTCTCAGATGGAGAGTAACTCCGCTCCAGATATATGCCAAACCAAAGGGCAGGGGGATCTAAAAAACAAAACTAATAAGAGCGTCATGGCGATGTTCTAAAGGGGCGCGAGACCAATCAGTAGCGGGTTAAGGGGGGGTACCAAAAGAAAGTCTCGGGGGTGAGCCAAAAGGGAAGAGTGGGGACAGAGCGAGGGATTCCAAGGCCGCCTGCGGTAGTGACTCTGCGGAAGGACATCGGTCGGGTGGAAAAGGGGGGGGTATGACGTTCGTTAGACTCAGAAAACCTCGAATAAGAAGGGGGGGTCGTGAGTAATCAGCACGAAGGGTTTATCCCGGGTAGTGGAAGGGGTACACAAACAAGATGTGGAGAGAATTAGGGAGTGATCTTCTTAGGGGAAGGTCATCCGCAAATAATCGAGAAAAAAAAAAAAAAAAAAAAACAAACTGGAAAAAGACCGGGGGGGGTCCGGAATACACCGGTAAAGAGGGGGGATTCTTCCGGGATACTATGAAGTGGTCGAAAGGGAAAAAATATCATGAAGGGACGTTTTCTAGCAAAAGGGGAAGAGAATCATCTTTTGGAGCTAGGGAAGGGGGTCAGGGTCTTCGGCTCAAATCCCTTTAAGGACGGAGTCGGATGCGCTCAAAGGGACGTCTCTCTCCTCGCTTGATTGGGGGGAACCGGGAAAAATCGGCGTTGAAAAAAACCCCGCATGGGTGCATCGGCCAGATATTTCGATTACGGGGCTAAAAGGAAAAAGA
>Ga0179591_1251392_pt1 | contig 13997 bp, 24 predicted proteins | sample CZOMad2_1_08_16f_FD_182891 | JGI IMG/M metagenome (GOLD analysis project Ga0179591, IMG submission 182891) | Vadose zone soil fungal communities from Angelo Coast Range Reserve, California, USA - CZOMad2_1_08_16fungal (PacBio error correction) | ecosystem: Environmental > Terrestrial > Soil >...
GTGGGTTTCAGAGGGGGGGATCTGGAACTTTTGAGACCTCACATTGCTTGACCAGGTAGTGAAATATAGATGTCAGGAGGGATTAGGGGGGTCATATTAAAAACCGCCGGGGTAGGGAGAAAATCAACGAGAAAACCACAGTGGTAAAAATAAGTTCGTGCTGTAGTTCGTCCGCATGTTGTTCGCAAGCGTGTTGGGGTAGCTTGGAGGGAACATCAGGCCACCGGAAAACAGTGGTTTGGGAAGAAACACCACCACTAGAAGGGAAAAGGGGGCTAGACAAGGAAAGAACGAGGATTGGCTTCATTGTGGGTTGGTTTCCTGACCTGTACGAGAAGGGAAGAGGGACAAAACTAAGAGGGAAACTAGGGAACGTTTTTTTGGGTTCAAAACTCATCATGTGGGGGAAGGAAGAAATACCGGAGGCTTGACATGGTACACCCCATACCTCGCGGGAGCGGTGGTAATAAAGAGTGGGGGAAGGTTGCAAGGGCAGGTTCCAGGGTGCTGGGGGGGGGGGGGGGGGGGGGGGGGGGGGGGGGGGGGGGGGGGGGTGGGGGGGGGGGGGGGGGGGGGGGGGGGGGGGGGGGGGGGGGGGGGGGGGGGGGGGGGGGGGGGGGGGGTGAGAGGAAGGAGGGATATGGGGGGGGAAAACCAAAAGGTAGAGAAGAAATGCTGGGTCAATCCTCAGGCCAACCGATTTCTCTAGGGGGACTGACATCATGACGCCTTGGGGATGAAGGGGTGGAAACGTAAAATCATAGCGCTGCAATTCATTATCAAGGAAATGTGCTTGAAAATAAAAGGGGGGGCCAAGGACATCAGTCAAGACTAAGACAAGCTTGCAATATTCTTCAGATACAATATCAAAAACCTCCAAGGAGAAAAGGAAACCTGGCCTACTTTGGCATAGGGAAAAGCTCGAGGGGGAGAAAAACCATCGTAATACTTATTAGGAAGGGGGAAGAATTCATAGAGATGGAGGAGGGATTGGAAATAGGGGAAAGTCGTTGTGATACTTAAAACTTATCAATGCGTGTTGCTCTGGCCTAGGCCGAACGGACAACAGAATTTCCTGAGTTGACCTTAAAATAAGGGAGGGGAATGAAGACAAAGGGAGAAAGGATTCAATAGTCTATTGAATGTATGTTCCTATTGGCGGGGTTAAACTCTCAAAAGGAAACCGACGTTCGCAGGCAGTCTGGAACTTAAAAGGCTATAACAAAAAAAATTACATTAGTTGCAGAGTAAGGAGAAAGTAACATGCGACTCTGTTGGGATGAAGGGGGGTAATTGACAAGATGAATCGGGGCGTGCCAGACGGTCGGGGAGGGTGGGCCTTCACGGAGAGTAAGGGAAGGGGAAAACGCGGAAGGGATAAAGATCTCGCATCAAGGCATTCCGAAAAAGGGACCACTAAGAAAGGGGAGGGCGGGCACTCCAATTATGTTTAGAGTAAAGAGGTAATATAAGCGAAGAAGAAAAAAAAAGCGATCGACGTAAGAAGGGAAAAAACCCCGAAGCGACGATTTAAATAACATGAATTTCAAAGCAACTATTCCTCGTTGAAACCTTAATTCTCATCTCTCTATAACAGTCTGGAAATAGCAGGGTCTCAGAAAGAGGGGGAATCAAATCGGGAGAAGTTACCATAATACTTGAAGGAAGGGAGGAAAGGGGAAGCTCTGAGTAACGACTAGCGAAAGTTCTTCCGAGGTATACTAAAACAACGAGCAGTCATGACACAGAATGAGGAAGTGTTTAGTCGCGCGAGAGAAAACGGTAGCCGTGGGAGAAAAAGAGGGAGTGAAAACACTCACGCTCAAGAGGGTTTCCTTTAAGGGAAAAAGGAAGGACCGGAAAGCAGGGAGGAAAAAAAGGGAAAAAAAAAAAACATTATGACCTGTGAAGTTGGAGGGGAATGTTGTAAGGAGGCATAAGAGAGGGAAGGGTAAACTGCCTTTCAATCATCTCGACCTCCTCAGAAAGCGAAATGGTTTAGAGAAAGAAGAAGGGGATTGATATTTTCGCGCAGGTGATAAATATTTTTGCAAGAGCGGGGGACGATAGGGTCAAACCCCATGTACTTGTTTGGTATTTGCGTACAGGGATTCATAGTTTTTGAAACGGAACCGTAGACGGAGAGACCCACCCGACTGAACATGTCCTGGGGCGGGGAAGCTCAGAGGAAAGTAGAAAAAAAAAAAAGAAAGGAAGTGAAACCAGGGGCCTAAAATCTCTCGCTTCCAACAATGCCCGTTTGGAAGGGAAAAGGAAAATAAGAAAGATAAAGAAAAACCCGGTCTTCAGAGGAGTAAGGAGATGAGGAACAAAAAAGAGAAAAGAACGAGATCTTTTTAGAGAGGAAAAGAAGGGGACGAAGCACCGGTTCATGGGGTGGGGGAGAAAGGAACAGGAAAGGGAAGGAAAGAGGGAAAGAAATACATAAAAGGTATACATAAAAAAGCAGGTCCAATCTTGAGATGAAAAAGGCGATGGGGGACGACCATGGAAGTGCGACTTCGTCTACAAAGGAGTTACATCGGGATCTGTGGGAAGAAAAGTGCCGGAAAGGGGAGATTTGGGACAGGGCAAAGGAGTGGCTGTTTTCTGCATTGAATCAGCGTCAAGGGGGAAAAAAGGGGGCAGACGGGGGAGGTTTCTCCTAAAAGAAATTCTATCCAGTTTTATTAAGCGGATGAAAGGGAGAGCATGTAAAAAGCCAAAAGAAGGTCCATAGGGGTGCCAAACCATATCTTGTGACAATCCGCTGCAGGTGTTAGGAAGAAAAAAGCAACCAACTCTCCAGATTCATATAGCTAGAAAAAAAAAAACTGTGAGGGAGGAGAGATATGTCGGGGAAGGTTGGGGGTGAAGTGGAGGAAAAAAAAAGCAGCGATGGAAACAATTGGTCTGGGGGGTAAAAAGAAGGGGAAGGCGGTTTGACGCAGCGTAAATGAAGAGAAAGAACGCTAAAGGAAAAACGGGGCTTAGGGGGGGGAATGTATTGAGGAAAAACAGAAATTGAATACAATTGGAGAGGTAACGAAAGATCTCCTGGGCACAACACTCTACAAAGAGAGGTGTCCTCTGGAAAGAGAAAAACTTGAAAACTTGGAAAGGTACGAATAGGATTTCACTCAGGAGTCGAAGAAGGACGCAAGGGAGAGGGGGGTCAAAGCTCAAGTTTAATCTTTACACGATGCACTCGGTAGGGAGAAACAGGGAAAAAGGGGACAGTCCAGATTGAGAGTAATCAAGTCGGAAAGGGGAGGAGACGTTCCGGCCGTTTTGAACCGATCACTGACAGGGGGTTCTATCTACACACGAGAAAACAACCGCCGAGGGGGAAGGGCTTGTAGTTGGGGATAGACTGAATGGAAAAAGACTGGGGGATGGGAGAGAGGGCGAAGCATGAAAAGAGGCATTGGCGTGCACAGAAGAGGGAGGAAAATAATGGGAGGAATAGTCACTGAGAGGAGGGAGGCAAAAAGGACCATTCTTTTTTGGAACTCTAACTAAATAGGGAAAAAAAGAGGGACGAAATGTCAGAAAAAAAACTAAAAAATCACGTTTTAAGTTTTGGAGACAAACCAAGAGATGAAAACAAAGGTGTAGGAAAAAGAGACCGAAATCAATCCAAATTTCTTTTCGTACCCGTAGCCAGCGAGGAGGGGGGGAGCGCGATATTCAAAGGAAGAGGATGAAGGGGCTGGACGAGCACAGGAAAAGATGAAAGTGGGAACGAATAATGGTTAAGCATTTTGGTCCGACAGCTGCTTTAACGAAAGACGAGAAGTCTTCCACAGACGCGCTCGATGTTGGGGGTGGTTTTTTTTGTTGGGGTCACGAAAAAAGAATCTCAAACGGCGCAAATGTCAAAAAATCGCCGAGCGCCGGGGGGGAAATAAACGCGGTCGTCAGGAACCGGCTCGTGGTGGGTAGGGAGAAGCCCGGGCACGCGGAAGCCCTTCGAATCGAGGTAAAACAGAATAAGGAGTCAAGGTAGAGGGTTCAATTCTCTACTGTACCCTGCCGTTCGAGGAAAGGGGAAAAGAAAAGGAAGACGTAGAGAGAGCTTATAAACAGGCTCTGAAGCCATCGGAGAAGCGTGGGAGAATGAAGAGAAGGGAGGGCAACGTGGGGGGGTGACGGTGTCTCTAATCGAGTGAGCTTTTTCAAAACAATTGGAACTCTTGATCAGGACAGGAGACTTGGACTCAAACGGGTATCCTGACTTTCGTACGCTGGGGGAAGGGAGTCGCACGAGGGGTTCGAGAGCTGCTAGAACCTGGAATCCCTTGATCTCGTTTCTCTTCAAGCCGCAAGGAAAGGCAAAAGCTAAGGGAAAGTGTATAACCATGAGGTTATCTGGAAGAAAATGCAGCAGCAGAGAAGGGGGCAGGGGAAGGATTAATGAAACCACTGGTCAGGTGTTGGGGGGGGTACATGAAGAATTGAATAAAGACCGAGTGGTCTCCAGAGCGGGGAAAAAGGAGGGTTTTCAGTGAAGCGGTGACCAAATAAACGACGGCACCGGACCAAGGGCCGTAGATAGGGAGATCATCGCGTCGGAAAATCCAGGAAGTAGGGAAGGATAAGCTCCAGGGGAATAGGGAGTGGGAAAATCTGGCCTCTGCCATCTCGCCAACAGCCTCGCGAGGGGCATGCAGATAAGGGGTAAACGAAGGTCCCAAGACTCCATGTAGAATAAAGGAAGAATCATCGGAGGAAAGCAGAAAAGGGATATTGGTAGTCCCTCTAAGATTTTAGCAGGAAGGAGGAGGAACCAGGGGCAAGAAGAAACAGGTGGGGTGTGCAGCTGATTGAAAGGGGTATTTGTGGAGGAAAGCTTAAATGTATTTCGTTGGCCAGGGGATTGCAAGAAATTGACGAAAGGGGGGGGTGAAAGGACGTGAAAAAGTTCTGCCTCCAAGGGGGGGAGGAGGTCGGAAAAAATCTCGCGCCAGAGGGGGGTGGAAGGATTTTGGTGTGTTTTGTTTTTTGGGGTGTTGGTTGGGTGGGTTTTGGGGGGGGGGGGTTGGTGGGTAAAATATATATGGGGGGGGGGGGGGGGTGGGTTGGGGTTTTTGGTGGGTTGGGGGTTTTTGGTGTTGTTTGGGGGTTGTTTTTGTTGTGTTTGTAAGGCCAATGGGAGAAAAAAGAGGGGGACCGGGGAGGAAGAGTTGCTTGGTTTCCCACCACAATGGGCAGCGGAAAAATTGCAAAACCATGATGAGGGGGGGGGAAAACACCGATAAACCTAGAAGGGGTGATGGGAAAGCATCCGCAGACGGGAAGGGTTCTTGTAGGAGGTAAATTGAATTTATTTGGGCAAAAAGGAACCGCGCATGAGGTTAAAGAGTAGGGAATCGTATATAAAAGGGGGGTCTTAAACAAACCCAGGAAGAAAAAGAGAGGAATGGAATGTGCTGGGAAGGGCAAGGGAATATTTCTTGTTTTGGGAAGGGGGACACAAACAGGGCGTGGAATGGGAGGGGACCTCTGTCAAACATCACTAGCGAAAAAAAAAAAAGGGGGAAAAACAGTGAGCGAAAAAGAAATCCTCAATAAATAAATACGAACGGCGGCTGGGGAGGAGGGAGGGGGTGGAGGGTCGAAGGAAATAAAATGGAATTTGGAAAATGGGGAAACCTACACACTAAGACAACAGAAGCTATATTAAAAGGGGAAAGCCACAGGATGTTTATAACCCTACGTGAAGAGGAAAATCGAAAAAAACTATCGAAAAAAACAAACATGAGGGGAGGGAAGTTGTGGGGAAGATGTGGAAGAGGACAGGAGGGGGAAAAGACCTGAGGGAAAACAGTGGCGGGGGTCAATGATATATGGGGGGCGTATTGGCGTTGGGAGGTGTCTCTTGAAAAGCAAGGGAGGACTGAAGAAACTCCACACTCTCTCCAGACAGAAATTTGAGGGGAGGGGACGGAGGGAGGAGAAAAAGGGGGAGACGATTGTGGTCATAGGTAGGGCCCTATTCCACTCCACGGAACAGGGGTGTTTGAAACGCAACACAAAAACGCAATGAAGGAAAAAGTCTATCAGGAAAAGAAAGGGATAGGGGAGGCAGGTGTTTTTTAAGACTTTCGAAGTTAAATGACAGAAAGTTACGGGGGCTCGGCAGGGGTGGTTCACATAATGAAAGGGGTGAAGGAAAAAGGAAAAAAGGGAGAGGGGGGTGCGGTGCCTCACACCACCGCTCAGGGATTTTGGGTCAATAAAAGGGGGGAAGGTTTGGGCAAAAAAATGACGGTGCCAATTTTTCTTTTGGTCAAACTAAAGCAGGGAATCTTAGGAAAAAATGGCATCATCTTACCCACCACGAGGGGAGGACTTTGGGGGGACGGACCCTGAAGGAAAAAACTTGCAGAAGGGGAAGTCAGAAATATCTCTTCATCCGTATCCCTGGTAGTGAGGGGACATAACCAGTGTCAAACGAAAGCTCAAGACGAAAATCAAAAAAGTCATAGGATGAATGGGCAAGAGACAAAAACAAAGGTGAAAAGGGACGGACCTGGGAGACTTGGGTAAGAATGCTGTAAAAATATTCGAGTGAGACGACCCCCTATGAAAGTTGGATTCAGGCAATGACTCGCTATTTAAGGCGAAGGGGGAGGGGAGAACTCGTGTTGTGGAGAAAAATCTTAAAAACGAGAGAGAGGCGGGGGAGAAAAGACGCCTCAAAATCCCCCAGGGATGGGGATTTGGAAAAATCGGCCATAAGGGTGAAGACCGAAAGGGATTCCGATAACGAAACTTCTGGGTGGGAAGGGGGAGGAGAGGGACACGAGAAAAGGAACCGGCTTCAGAGGGGGACCAAAGGAGGTCGGATTCACTTGAGTTATTTGAAAAAAAAAGGAGGGGGGGCATGGAGTAGAGAAATCAGTCACTGCTCTTGAGGGGAGGAACTGGGGTGGGAGGGAAAAAGGAAGGAAACTAAGGGGTGTTAAGAACGGGGTAGGGGGCCGCTGAGTTACAAGAGGTCTCAATGGAAATAGAGTAGCGAAAGATCGAAAGTAGAGGGACTGACAACAAAGAAGGAAAAAAGGTAACGGAGGACATCAAGGTTTTGTGATCATAGCAGACTGAGAAGAACTGAAAAAAAAAAAGCTACACGCGTTCCCGAAAAAAAAGAACAAGGGAAGAAAATTTACCGAAGGCCGGGAAGAAACGAGGAAAGATGAACAAGGAAATCGGAAATACTCACTCTCTAAAACGTCTGTCATCAGAAGGTAGACTCTACGGCATTGGGGACAAGAGGGGGAACTATACTTAACGGGATACTGTCAGTTCAATACTCTTGGGAAGGGACTTGGGGCGCGCGGGGGGAGGAAGGGGGGGAGAATACACAAAGGGAAAAGGAGGACGAAGTCTCTGCGGGAAGTTTCCTCGCTCTCGAGATGGGGGTTGCTCCAGGTGTAGGAGGGTAAGGTGACCACAAAGAAGCGCTATTTGGGGGTGAAGTTAATGTCTTTCAAGGTAAAAGGATCTTTAGAGAAAAAGTAGCGAAAATGAGGGAGGACAAAGGAAAAAGGGAGCATTGGAAAATGGTCCTTCATGAACCCTTCATGAATGAGAGAAGGGCAATAGCGAACCGGGTAAGGCATAGTCTCATTTTTCTAGCAACAAAGACGGGAGGATAGTTGGGACGGCGCCTTGTGCGAAAAAGGGAAGGGTAAAGAAGAGAGGGGGAAACTAAAAAGGGAAAAACGGACTTGTGGGGGGGGGTATGGACTAAATTTCGGGGGCAGAGGGTTTCACGGAAAAAAGGAAATCGGGGCAAACCAACCCTCCTCCGTTTGCGACATAGGAGAAGCGATAAAAATAGGGACCTTGGGGCCCAAATTTCAGGAAAAAGCTAGAGAGGACACGCCAATGAAGGGGAAGGGGAAGGATCGAAAAGAGAAAAAAACATTCGGAGTGGGCGATATTCTTCCAACTACAATTGAACTCGTCGCTGGGGGTGATCGTTGGGGGAATCACGAAGGAAAACTTTAGACTTACGAGGGGGGGGAAAAAGTTCCTGGGAAAGGGAAGCGGAAAAGGAAATCAAGGCATTACGGTCCTCTGACAATCAGAAGGAAAACGCTAGTTGAAGCAGTTCGCCTTTAGGTTACTACCAGGTGTGCCTTCGCGTAGGAAGAGAAGAAGACCGGAGGGACATAGAGTTATTTGACAACTCGTCCGTCACGTTGATTTGGGGAAGAGAAAGGGAAGATGTATAGGGGGGGGGGAGGAAAGGAGATAAAGAGATGTCGCGAAAAGTTGGCAAGAGGGGAGGGGTGAGACTCAGAAAGGAGACGAAATTGTCAGGGGTTCCTTGATATCCAGTAACAGCCAAACACGCCGCTTGGTGCCAGAAAAAGGATTTTTGCCATAAGCAGGGGAAAGGGGTGGGAATCACCGAAAACCTCAGAGATCTAGCAAAAAAAAAAAAGGGGGGGGGGGAAGGAAGAAAAGAGAGAGGGAGGGGGAGGGCAGGGGGTTGCATGGTGAGACGAAAAAAAGTGTGCATGCTTATTTAAAACAATTGGGGGGTAGGGGGGTCAAAAAAAGACCGCGTTTGGGGCGCGCATGAGGCACAAAATAATGAAAGTCTGAAGAGTTATGGAGGGAAGAACAGAAGAAGATGAGACAACGTTAATCGACTCTTAATATCAGTTTCCCAAACGAGATACCGCATTTTTGAGATTCCAAGAGGAAAAAGGGGCGGCGACGGGGAGGGGGAAAAAGAAAAAGAGAGGAGGAAACCCGAGGAAGGGGAGGAATTCTCAATGTAAAAATGACCTTCAAATCAAGATTGAGAGGGACTGGAGAGATCGGGAGGGAATAGAAAAGAAAGAGGTCTTCGGTCATTGAAGGACTAGTATAAGTGAATCAGGTCCGGAACACTTTGAGACCATTTCCTAGACAAGGGGAAGGGGTGAACGAGCGACACACGATGAACAACAGGGAACGAGGGGTATGTGGGAAAATATGGGAAGTGAAGGAAAGGAAAAGGGGCGTTGAAGGAGGGAGGGAAAGTAAAAGGAACGTCAAAAAGGGAAGTTGTTCAGCAGAAAGAGATGGTCCCGACAAGAGGGGGGGAGGACAGATTTTTGGGGTTGAAAGGACTGGGAGAGAAGGTCGTACCACCGGGGGAAAAGGAGGGGGTTGGGAGAAACTGATAGTGAGTTACCCAACATCTTCGTGGAGGGGGGGACTAAAACATTAAGAAGGGGGGATCCCTTGTGTTCGGAAAGAAAAAAGAAGAGAAAAAAAAACTCGGGGGTTTAGGTTCAAAAGTCCTAAATCCATCATAGTGGCTATAAACCTTTCTCCTCAAAGGCTTGGGCAAGGGGAGAGGTAAAGGAGGAGCTGCAAAGGAAGAGTGAGATGCAGAAGCCAAAAGGAGAAAAAGCTTAAGTTCCACTACAGTACATTTTCGCGCAAGGGGTGGAAGAAAAGGGGAGGACAGGGGCACTCACCTAGCCAGGAGAAAACAAATCGCGCAGCAGGGGGGGGGGAAATAAGCTTTATACCTAGAAGGTTTCAAAAATTTTTTCAGGCCGGGAGGAAAAGGGAACAAAGGGAAAAAGGGGGAAGGGGGAAATTCATAAGGGGTTGAAAAAAACCCGAGAATCAACGCACAGCGAAATAAAGGGGGGAAAAAAAGATCAGTCAAAAGTGGACTTTCAAAAGGATCACTTTTTACCCGCAAGGGAAGGAAGAACCGGAGTATGGTACATACTGCTCGATGAGAGGAAAGTCCGCAGAGGAAGTTTTCAAATCTTATATAGGGGCTTAAATCAGGCGGGGATCTGAAGTTTTAGGGTTTTCGTCGAAGTCGGGGGAGGTGGAGGGCAAACCTTTGGAATCTAAGAGGGGGAAGAGAAACGTTGATTGAGAAGAAAGGGACGGAGAGGGGGGGTACCGTTTATAGAAAAGGGGTCGTCTATCTCGATAATAGTTTCCTTTGAGACAGTTTCAGGTCAGGAAAGCGCGAAGTCAAAAAGGCAAAAAGAAAGAAGACAAGAGTACTCTTTCCATAAAAAATCCAGAGCGAAAAGGAATTTGATGATTTCAATGTGAAAAGCAAAGGCGTTGGGGTTTGGGGGGGGGAAAGGACGCATTGAAAAAAAAGAACGGGGAGGGGCGAAAAACGAGAAATCGGGGGGGTGCCTGGGGACGTTACCAGGGCGGATAATAGGGGGAAAAGGGGCCAAGAGGATCTCTTGAGAACACTCTAGGTGGAGGAAGAAGGAAGAAAGGAGGGAAGGGAAAAAGCCATGTCAGAATGAGGTCGTTTGTCTGTGTAGGACTCGGGACCTCTGCACACATACTCAGGATCGGTTGTTCATCTGAGACAAATAATGGAAAGAGGGAAGAAAAAAAGACCAGTAGAAGGAAAAGCGAAGAAGAGGGAGAATAAACGTTATTGGGAGAAAAAAAAGACTCCTAGATTGGTTCCGACAATGAGGAAAAAGACAAAGGTCAAGCAAAACGTGGGGGGGGGGGGCGCTTGCTTTCTAAGGTTGCTTTTGGGGGGTCCTTGTAATTGTATGGGAGGGGCCAAAGGTTTTATTGGGCAAGAAAATTCTAAACGGGAATAAGGAAGGCATCGGAAGGGTGGGAAAGGAACAGGATTGGCTCCAGGAGGTCAGTACAACAGAAAAAACAGATGGGGTTGTAAGGATTGACAATGGTACAGGGGAAGAGTTTCCGAGGGGGGGCTTTGAACCAAAAGCAATTTGGATCGGGAAAATGGCCAACCGTATAGGGAAACCACCCGCTAAAGTAGAGGGGTTGGTGGGGAGGAAAAGAAGGCAGACAGGTAAATTGTAAAGGGTCTTAAAAATTGAATTGTAGTGGTACAAACTTCGCCAGGGGGACGCATCGGTGAAAGGGAGGAGGGGGGAAGAACGGCTCGAGGTCTTCAAAACAACACAGTAAGGAAAAGAAAAGACTGAAATTGGGACCGTTGAGGTCAATTGATGTATTCGTGGGGGTTGGGTCACACCCAATTCTATTATGGACCGAGGGAACAAATAGCGACAAAAAAGAGGGAGAAAAAAAGGAGCGCAAATCCTCCAGAAAGACCTTTCTTCTTTCGACTTGTTGGAGTGAGACAGCTAAACGGGGAATGGGGGGGAGGGAATTGAAACCATCACACCCAATCAAAAAAAAAAAGGAAGAGAAATATTGAAAAAAAGGGGGAAAAACAGGAATTCGACTAAGGGAAAGATGACAATCTAAAACCAAGACTCGAACAAACAAAAGGTGATAAAAGAAAAATAAAGATTGGTTCGAAATTGTGCCTCGGCATGAGGGGGGTAAAGGAAAACTCCTGTAGGTTAAGGGGGGGGGGCGTAAGGAGGGCAGTCGGAAATGCTTTTGGTCAATCTGACCTACAGGGAAATGCAGGGGTGAATACACACGAATCACGAATCCAGTGGTAGGGAGGGGGAGGTCGGAAGCCACGGGGGGAGCCTCTTGTGTGCTCTATTTTTAAAGGAAAGCCGTCAGGGACGGAAAAGGGGTTTGACTCACCACCAAAGAATACGGCATGGAGAAACGACAAGAAGGGGGTGTCTTCAGGGTGTTTTTACCCTGAAAACCGGGAGGGGGAAATTGTCAGAGGAAAGCATGGACGAGAACAGGTGGGTTGGGGGGGGGAAAACTCAAGGAAAGGGGGGAAGGGAGAAGTAAAGAAGAATTATTTCAGAGCAAACACCTCGCTTAGAAGGGGGGGGGACTAACTAGTTGGAGGGGTGAAAAAATTGGACTGGTCAACTGTTTATGGGGGGAACGGGACAAATCAAGCGGAGAGAAATTTGGCAACGAAGGCCCACAAAGAGGCGAAAGTTGGGGAACTGCACATCTCCAAGGAGGGTTAAAGAAGGGTAAAGTATAATCGCTGCAAATCAGTAGACAAAAGGGCAGAAATTGGAGGAAAAAAAGACACTGGGCCCAAGAAAGCATTCAAGGAAGTAATCCAACTGAGGGATTTCTGGCATAATCAGACAACCCAAAGGGGTATTCGACAGTCCATCGTTACCAAGAGGGGGGGAACAGTGAAAATATAAACCGAAGTCAGATGGGGGGGAGAATTCAGAAGAAAGAGCGAGAGGGGATGCGAAGGGAGTGAGGAAAGAGGTGAACGGATGTAGTGAGAAATGAAACTGAAGCGGAAGGCTTTGGAGGTGGCCGGCCGACTAAAGCAGTAACGGGTAAATTGGAAAATACGGGGAAAAGAAGGGATGGGATGGGAATCCACCGCGGGGAAGTCCGCAATACTGTACGTCCTTGTATGGGGTCAATGATGGATGGGGGTAACCTAGAAGGCCGCTTGGTCAGACTCGAGCAACATAGGGGGCGGAGGACATGCTTCTGGGAAAAAAAAAAAAGAAAAGGGGGGGGGGGTTTCGCTTGTAACTCAAGCCTTCTCGATGGGAGGAAGGGGGTGTATGGACCAGGGAAGAAAGGGGAGTGAGAAATGGGTATTTCGTTGGGCAGGAGGGAGAGGAAAAAAAGGAAGAGGGAAGAAAGGGGATTACAATCGTAGGAAGGCGAAATCGGAGGGACAATCGCAACGGACCAAAAGCGCCGACATTTCCGGAAACTCAAAAAAAAGTTGGGAGCTAGACGATCATTACTGTCAAAAGAAACTTAAAAACTACTAGATGGAGAGAAGAAAAACCAAGAACAAGATGACAAGAGGGGTTCAGCAACTGCACCTTTCTAGGGGTAGAAGAAAGGGGGGGAAAGGTAAAAAAGAGGCAGGGGGGGATCAGCGCTCTAGGAACTTCTTTCATCTGAAGGGAATCCGGAAAGGCAGGGTTAAAAGAGAAGAATTTAACGCTATGTCAAACTTAGCGGTATCTGAGGGGTAGAAGGGGGAGCAGAGGTTAGGTCAGGGGGGCGACTACCAAAAAATATCCCAGAAACCGTCAGAGGGGTTCCTGTCAGGGGGGCAAACCGTCTCTCGGAGGAGAAGAAAGTGGAGGGAGGTGGGAAAACTTACTCGATGGTTCAGTGAGATCGTGATATCAACTTGACGGGCGGAAAAAATTCAAAAAGGATGAGGGGGGGCAAACCTTAAGATTTTCTCAATTTGGAGGATGCAACAGAAGGAGGAAAGGGGAGGACTCCGAAAATAGCTCAAAAAAGAACCGAAGAAAAGAAAAGTTTTAGAAGCGAGTTTTATGGATCGTTGGGGCGTGAAATTGCCTGAAAACCATTGTTGAAAAAAAAAAAGGAGATCTCAAAACATTGAGGCCCAAACGGGGAAGGTGTTTAGTGACATGTTAGGCATCTGGGTCACAGTAAAATCGTAGCTACACAAACCACCTGCTGCAGGCGAAGCGCTCCATTAAGCTCACAAAAGGAGGAAGGAAAAAAAAAGAGGGGACGGAACCAGCTTCTAAGGTGGCATACCACAATTCGGCCTTTAGAGAAAAGCAAACTCACAGTCTTCTTTTAATGGAGGTCAATATATTTCTGACGAACCGGAAAAAAGAGAGAGGGGGGAAGTGTGTGTAGAGAAAAGCAAGTAAGGGGGCGAGATGAAAAAGTTTGAAGGGGGGCGAAATTAAAATCAAGTCAGAATGACCAGTCGCAAGGGGGTGGACTACTAAACTAGGTCCAGGGGAAAAGATAAATGAGAATTGAGTGTGAAATACAATGAAAGGACCTTCTGATAAAAGAACGTGAAATCGAATTTAGTTAACGAAGGGAAGTACGTTTGCGGGGTGGAGAAAAAATTAAGGAGAGGTGTATCTTGGTCTAAAAAGGGGAGATAAGAGAACTAGAAAAGTGGGAGAAATCTGTGGGGTGGAACTCCTCCAGAACTTCGCAGCCAGTTGTCATTCTCCTTATCCATTGTAATCAGAAAAAAAAAAAAAAAAAACATTTGGAAACCGACAAATAGGGGGGCATCAAACTTAACTTGGGGGGGGGGGGGGGAAGCAAAACGGAAAAAAAGAGAACCAAGAGGA
>Ga0179591_1360653_pt1 | contig 13996 bp, 15 predicted proteins | sample CZOMad2_1_08_16f_FD_182891 | JGI IMG/M metagenome (GOLD analysis project Ga0179591, IMG submission 182891) | Vadose zone soil fungal communities from Angelo Coast Range Reserve, California, USA - CZOMad2_1_08_16fungal (PacBio error correction) | ecosystem: Environmental > Terrestrial > Soil >...
AGGATTCCTTCCTGGAACAGGTTACCTCCTCAGCTCGGGAAGAGGAGGGTCTTCTTACTCCGAAGGATCTCTGCCAGAACCTCGGGAAAAGGGAGGAATCTAGGAAGGGGAAAAAAGACGATTATCTCTTCTACACGCCAGAGAGAAAAGGGACTGTTTCGTCCACAGGAAGACCCATGGATCCATTTCTCTAGAGGAAGAAGAGAGCATCCCCCCTTAGGGGGCAACTTCAAGAGAGCCAGATCAGCTTCGTCCTAGAGAAAAAAAGGAGCTGCTCCCTGACGTTGGGGGAAAGGCCAGCAAGCACGTTCAAAAAAAAAAAACGGTATTCTCCGGGGGGGAAAAAAAGGGTCCATCCATCTTCCGCCTCGTAAAAGGACAAAAGAGGTCACCCTTAAAAGGGGGCCTGTACCTTCTTTTCTTTTTTGGGAAAGGAAAGAATGAGAGGGGCAGACATCTCTCTCAACAACACAACAAAAGAGAGATGCGACCCTCGACGTGAACCGGGAAGAAAACGCCGGTCCATTTCCGCCCCTCCCGAAGGAGAGGGGGAAGAAGGGTGATACCTTCTCCTCCAACGGCCGGATGGTTGGGAACAGGGGACCTACTCGAAAAAGGGGCGCTTCTCGGGAAGGGAGAGAAGGAAGTGTACCCTTCACGCGGAAGGATCTTCCTTTAGAGGATATAAGGCTCCCGAAAAAAGCCTATTCATTCCTGCGAGAGGGGGGATTAGGTAAGGGGGGGAAGGGGGAGGGGATCAATGGAAGGTCGAGGAGGACAAGGAAGAACATTCCTCTCTTCTTGGGGGAGGATAATAGTATCGAACTGAAGGGAGATCTCTACTACCTCGAGGTTATGGAGGGGGGGGAAAACAAATTAATTCACTCCTTAATACAGAGGAAGAGATTTCGAAAGGGCATCCCTTGTCCTTATTGAGTAAAAAAGCCTAAATTACATCCCAGGAAGAGATAGAGATGGGAAAGAGTTATTCTCAAATCGGAGGCTGCCAATCTCTGCCCTTTAAAGAGGTAAAATTATAAAGGGGGGACATTCTTTCGAGAAAAGAGAGTACCCCAAGGAGGGGGTTCAAAAAGGAACTCCCCCCCGGGAAAAGAAAAAAAACGACTGCTTTCCGAAGGGAGGGGTCCCCAAAAGGGCTCGGGAATCACGTGCGCTCCTCGACAAAAGCCGCCTCACCTTTAATGGGAAGAAAGAGAGAAAGTCAAGGGAGAAAATCGAGACCTACCAACGGGAGGGCTTGTTTTCAAGAGGAGGGGGGGTCTACGGGAAAAGGAAAAAAGTCGATGTTGATTCCGGAGGAACAAATCCCCCCTCCCGAAGGAAATTCAGGGGAATCCATACCGGCCTCCTTCTTCTTCCCTAGAAGGGATGGGGGGACAGAAGACGTGGTCGTCTTTCTCAGATAAATTATGATCTCCGAGAGAAGGAAGCGAGGAAAGAAGACTCCATTATCAAAGGAAGCCAAGAAGGTGTCCGGAAGAGCACTCTTCTTCTTCTTACTTCTCTGAAAAAGAGAAGAGGGAAATCCGAAATCTTCTAAAAAAAAAAGAGATTTTCCCGAGGAAGAAATTGAAGAAGAAAAAAACAAAGAAGACTCCTTCTCCGAGAAAATAGCTCTACTATTTCTCGTCCAGAAAGAATGATAAGACAAGGGAGTGACTCTCATTACGATCCCACCTTCTGCCCCCATCCGACAGGGAGGAGAAAGACAATCAGGGCCTGTCATCCGGAAAAATGTCTTACCGGAGGAAAACTAAGATAACTGAGGATGGCGCTGCCTCGGGAAACTCCTCGGGAGGAAGAGAATAGTAACGGGAAAGATCTCAAGCAACAACACCGAGTAGGAAGCTTTCCTCTGTTCAGAAGGGGAACTGAGGAAGCAAAAGTCTTCTTCTCAAGGACCTTTCCGGGGAAAAGGGAGGGCAGGGAGGGTAGGAGGCCATTATGTTTCTGAAGAAGGTTCTTTCTCTAAGGGGGGATAGACAAGGGGGGAGCAAAGGCGTTGAAAAAGGATTCCCTTCTGTTCGGAAGACTACCTAGGAAGGCAAGAAGGAAAGAGGTTTTTCTGAAAAAGGCTTTCCTCCGGGGAAAGGATCGGAGGAGGGAACGAGTCTTCCTTCTCATAGGGGGAAAACGCTCCGAAGCGTCTCCTTAGCCGAAGAAAGAGAGGTCGACTGAAAGGAGTTATTTTCTCAGGTTATACCTTGGGGGAGGGGGGGGTGGGGGGTACGAGGTGGGAATAGTCTATCTCCTCGTATAGAAGTCTCATATGACTACTTCCTTGAGGGGAAAGGGAACCAGGGGGAGTCCGACAGGTTTTTCGGTGGCCAGAAGGAGTGATCATCCTGCGCGGGGGTCAGAGGAGAAAGACGGGGGAACGACGAGGAATAGTCGGGAAACCTTTCGTAGGGGGACAACTCCAGAAAAAAAAAACTTGGTGTGGGGAAAGGCTACCCTTAGCAGCAGGACTATGTTCTTACTCATCGTAGAGGTGTAGCGTACAAGTTGGGAAAAAAAGGGTACGTTCGAAAGGGGAGCCTCTCGGTAAGGAAGTCGGCGGCTGGGGGGAGAAAAGAGGGGGAGTTCCCTTCTCGCCAGGGGAAGGAAAGCTCGAGATAAGAAAGGGAATGGACTGGAGTTATCCGTATTCTCCAAAAACATGCTTAATTCCGGGGGAGAGGGTGGGGGTAAAAGGAGAGGCGGGGGAAAAAAGCCCCAAGGGAAACGGGGGAGGAGAATAAAGCACACGGGAGTTCCTTTCGGTCAGTAAGGACGGGATCACATACAGGAAGGGAGGCCCGAAACAAGGTTACCGCCCGATTCTCTTCGGACCGAAGATGACTCATTTGGTGTAAACTCTCAAGGAAAAAAAAGAGAGGGAGGAAGGAACGGAAAGAAAAAGAGTCGACACCAGCGAAGAATGTTCTTCCAAAGGGGAGAAAGAAAAAAACCAGAAAGTCCTCCATTTGCGAACTCCTTCGAGAAAAAAAAAAAAGGGGGAAAAATCCGGTTTGCGGGCGGCCATATCAGAGGGAGAAAAAAACCAAAAAGAAGAAGGGAGGAGAAGGGGGAAGGGTCCCTCATCTACGGCCTCAAGAATGACCTCTACTCGAAAGATTGTTTAAAAGGAAATCGGCCGCCTCTTCCACGAATTCTGAGGAGCCGGCCCACTATCTGTTTCTTGAGGGGGGAATGGACAAATTGGGGTTGGCAAAAGGGAGAATGTGGAAGAAGAAAATCTCTCCTCCACAACAACAAAGGGCGAACCTCTACTTTAATTCTAAAAGGGAGAAGAACATAAAGGAAGGGCCAGAAAAAAAAATGACGTTGCTGGAATTTGCACAAATGTCCGATGAGAAGGAGGTCGGAAAAAAAAGGGGAAACAGACGCGCTACCTGTGGCGAGGTCCTCGCTCGGATAGAGAAAAAATTGGGTAAGGAGAGACTCGGCTTTAATCAAGGAGGACGAAATGCTGAGATGAAAACTCGAAAAAGAAGTGATGCATCCTCGCGGGATTCTCTCCCTAAGGGAACAGGAAAGATAAAGGGCTTCTATTTTTTTACGTCATTGGCCTCCACCCTTCCGCGAAGGCAGCTTGTTTCGACGAGCGAGGGGCCTCCTCCCGGGCGAACTCAGAAACTAGGGAAGGGGCACGTTCCCCCAAATAAGAGGTTTCTCTCTATATGGGAGAGGCTCATAAAAGGCATAAGGGGGGGGGGGGGGGGAGGAAGGAAAGAAAGGACATCCCGTTGGAAGGATGGGAAGGAAGAGAGACATCATAGGGGGAGGAGGTTTTTCGAAGAGGCTCTCCCTTAAGAGGGGGGCGGGGTCTTCAAAGAATTTTCTTTTAGCATCTTCTATAGCTCGAGAAGCTGGAACCCAAGAGAAGTTCCGTTTTCCCCATTTAAAGATACTTTCCCTCACCCGACGGAAAAGAATACGTACGAAGAAGCCAGATTCCCCTTCTAGGGTGTATTATTTCTCCCGTACTACGGGAAGAAGGGGACGTTGGAGAAGAGGAATGACTACTCTATCGACTAGAAGGGGAGAAAGGAATAAAACTAACCACCACGGACCCAGGGCTGTTTGTCCCGGATAGGGGGGGAAGAGATGCGAAAAGGCGAAAAAAAAAAAGTGATTTTATTGCCACCCGAGACGGGAGGAAGACCCGGGGGAAAGAAAAAAAACCTGCTTACGGAAGCCCTCCTGCTTCTGAAGAAGGAAGGGAAGGACATTGAAAGAGAATGTATGTCTCTTCTACTAGGAAGCCACTTCCGTCCAGTCCGAAAAAATTTACACCGGGAAAAAGCATCCGGTTTCCATGAAAGGTCGCGTCTCTTCTCGGGGAAAAGGGGGGGAAAACGGAAGAGAAAGAACCTGTCACGAGGGAGGGGCGGCCCGCCGTGAGCTTGAGAAAGGAACCTGCGGAAGGACCAAAGGGTAATCCCTCCTTTCTATAAAAGACCCGGGTTTTCACGCCAGAGCGTAGAAGGGTAAGGGGGAAATCAAACTCCATCTCACCTCGTCCTCAGAACGGCCTGTCATCCGTGAAGGGGGGGAAAAAGGACCGAGAAAAAAAGAAAAGAGAAATACGTCTTGGCGGATCTTTTGCTCCGAAGCGGTGGAAGAAGGACAAGAGGAGAGATCACAACAACAACACCTTATTAGGAGGGAAAAGGGGCAGGATTATTGAAGGGCTTAGACAGGGTCGTTCCTCCGCATACTATGGAGGGGGCCGTTACCCGAAGAAAAAAACGGAAAGGCCATGAAGTGGTGGAGGATTACTTTCGGAGAAGGTTTATCTCCCCCCAGGAAGGGGGAGAGAGTTCAACCTTATAAGTGATAGAAGAAAAAACGGACGCTACCTCGTCTAAAACATGCCTCTCAGTCTTCTAGGTGGGGAGGGAAATGAAGACGGGTAAGGGAGAAGAAGAAGAGGGACTTCTGTCTATGTTCCCTCCTTTCCTTCATGGAAGAAGAAGAAGAAGAAAGAAGGAAAAACGGAGTAGGGGGGAGACCTTTTTATCTCTTTATCTAGGAACGGTGTACTTATATTTCCTCGTCCGTAAAAAGGGGGAAGGACGATTCAGGACCTACGGAAAGAAGCCTGGATTTCTTTCTTAAAATCGGTTTTCCTCGGAGACAGGGGGAAATACATCGGGGGGGAAAAGAACTAGACGTGCCGCCCAAAGGACCTCGTCGATTAAAACGTCGTCACGAGAAGGGAAAGAGAAAGGGAGGGAGAAAAAAGCAGCGCCTCCTTTACTATGGAGTACCGTGTTAGGCTTTATGCACGTTAGAGAAAAGAAAGGGGAGGCCAAAAAGAAAGGGGTTGGGAAGGGAGCTTTTTAACTCCTTAGGGATCCCCTTCTGTGGAGGGAGGGGCGGGGGGGCCCGTCCCTCGGAATGTGGTAAGATGTTGGGGGGCTCGGGGGACGCCGATTCCTCTCAAGAGTGTAATTCCTTGGACAGAAGCAAAAAGGAAAGTAATCTGAGACAAACCGAGATGAGAAGAGGGATGATTATAAGCTCCGGAGAGTATTTCCTCGGTCAGGAAATGAATAGGGGAACAGGGGAAAAAACCCGGTTACCACCCGCCCATAGGAAGAGATTCGGAGTCCTTCATTTTTTGGGAAAGAGAAAGGAGTCACCGCTGGAGGGGGGGTACAGGCCTATCGATTAAAACATCTCCCCCAGCAGGCGGAAGCCCACATGGGAAACCCCATCCTCCCAAGGGGAAAAAAGATCTTCACGCGTCGAGCATAATAAAGGCCTAAGAAGGGAGGCCAGATCATCTCGTTAGAAAGAGGACAGTCCTATTCTTCGCCGGACGGAATCCCCTCAGAAATGCAGAAAAAGTCGAGGACTCTGACGAAGGTACGGCTTCTTTGTCACGAAAAAGGGGGTCGAAATCAGAGCCTCGGAAAAGGGAAGACTGTCACCCTTCCCTCCACGAGGGGGGCCTTTACTCTTCTGGGATGGTTGGAGGAAAAGCAGTTAGTAAAGGACCGTCTGGGGAAGGAGAACAACAACTTATTATTATTAAAGAGAAAAGAGGTAGTCCTCACCGTGATCCGGGAAAAGAGAGCAAGATCCGGTCCAGGCAGAGAGAAAATGTATTTTTCTTAAGGTTCACCTGCTAAGAGAGGAAGAGTCCTATTTCTTGAACAAGGGGGTTGGGGGGACCAAAACCGCCACCGGGGTACGAGTCCTCTACCTTTCCCTGCTAGGAACCCACCGGCCAAGAAGGGGATACGGGGGGGGGCTATTACTACTCTTTCTGGACCTCTCAACCAAGGGGGAAGAGATACTGTTTTATTCTCGCCTCGAATTTATTTACTTGGGCTGGGTAGGCCTACCAGGGGAAGACAGGGCCCGGCTTTTCTTTAGCTGAGAATACTCATCGTCAGAGGGGCCGCTCCCTTTCTCGATCTACTAACCTCTATTTTCTGGAGGGAGCTTAGGAATGAAGAAGAACGAGGGGGGAAGGAGGTACCTTTTTTTTCCTCAGTAAGGCATAATGTGATTCAATCTGAGAAAAAAGGGGTAAGAGTCAGTATCTTCTCATAGATCATCTTCGTTTGTCGAAGATGAAAAGGAAAGAAAATCGTCAAATTACTATCAAGAATTTCCCTTCTAGAACAAGAGAGGGAGGGGACAATCGAGCAAAGGGTACGTTCCCACATGCCCCAGGAAGGTAACTCCTCAGAAGGGGGGCCAGCCAGATGAAAGGAGGGGGAAGATTCTCCCCGTACAGGGTAGCACACCTTTTCCTAAGAAGAAAAGAGTGAAGATACATGAAGGGAAATCTTCCCGGTAGGCGCGAAAAGGGCCTCTATACCTAATACAAAAGTTTTAGGGAATCGGAGGAGGGGGAATCGAAGAAGGTTCTTCTCAAGCGCTGGGAAGAGACCCCTACGGAGGGAAAAAACAGGTTCAAAAAGGAAAAAGAGGAGGAGGAACGTAAAGACGCCCTCCTGCTTCTTCAGGAGCACAGAATGAACTCAGGAAGAAAAGACGATGAGATCTCCTATTCCATCTCCGTCCAACCCCTCATTCCGCGAAAAAGAAGGGTGGCCCTGCATTTATCCGAAAAGGGCGGCTCCGGCTCTTGCCCCGGAGGGAAAGAGGGAAAAGGAAAGGGACAATGCGGCCTCCTTTATTACGTGAGACCTCTCCTCCTGAGAAGAAGGAGTAAAAAAGAATCGCAGGGGAAAAGGGAGATCCGTATCCCTCCCTGTAAAAACTCTCTTCTACGAATTAATGGGGGGAATGGGCCCTCCAGAAAGAATAAGACCCATCATCTGTACGCTGGGGTCCCCTTTTTCCCTGAAAGGGGGGGGCGCCCAAAATACTTCTTTTCTTCCGAGGGGGGAGTCCTCCCGCGGTGGCCTTGGAAAGGGACAATCCACAACAACAACGGGAGAGAGATATTTCCTCTGGGAGGGGAAGGAAAATCGAGAGGAAGGGTGGCAAGCCATACGATTCGAGTCTATTACTGACGGTATAAGGGGAAAGAAATCTATAAAACTTAAAGATGAAACGGGCCTTTATTTCTTCCGTACGGGAAAAAAGTATTTTCTACTATCTATTGAAAAGGAGAGGGCGGGAAGAAAAGTAGCTCTGCCTCTTCATCCTTCGAGAACTCCTTCTCCCTTCTTTCCGCCGGGAAAGTGGGGGGTACAGGAAGCGTCTAGGGAAAAGAAAAGGGACGACCGCCCGGTCTTCTCACTGTCAGGAAGGCGCCCCCTTTAAGAAGGGAACAGGTTAAGGAAAGGGCTCGAAGGACATGATACCGACCACTCTCCTATTACTACGTCCTTTAAAAAAGGAGTGCTTTCTTTACTTCTTCCAGAAAGGTTGGGAAGGATAACGAGGGGGAACGAGGGTCCTCCTTCATCACCTAGGGGGGTGCGACTCACCTCGGAGGAAGGGAAAATTGGAACTAGAGAAAAAGATCCAGATGTACCCCTGTTTTAGGACCGCTTACCCTTAGCATCTCCTACATGTAAGAAGGAGATTAAAGGGGACATGTTTTGGGCGGGGGGTTTTTCGCGCAAGCGACCGGGAGGGAAATCAGGGGGACCAAAAAGCTGGGCGGACACGCCGTCGGGCGGGGAGGGGCGGCGGGGGGGCTCGCCCGGGGGAAAGGCCCCTTTCCCTCGCGACGAAACCTAGTGTCAGAGGATCCATCCGATGCCACCTTCTTGAATTAAGGAGCTTAGGGGGAAGCTTAGAAGAAAGCGACGATATCATTATGAAAGTAGCCCCCTATGGGGAAAGAAGGAAGTAAGAAGAACAGCATTTCCCTTTATAAAGAAATCCCCCTTTTTTAGAAAAGAGCTTAAGGCAGCTTGAGGGATTACTTCCTTTTAGTACGTCTTCCGGCCATAACCAATAGAGGGGATTCCGAGGAAAACGTGAGTAATCGCTAAAGGGAAGAAAAACATCTCTCCCAGAAAAAAGTTCCACTTGTAAAACCAGAACCTTCCTCCAGGCTTCATTCTGTCTTGACCAAAAGCGACGGAGAGACTGTATGCTTCTCCCGATCAGAAAAAAAAAGACCAGTCATACCTTCCTATTCTTCGCCGGAGGGGAGAGTAGGACGGAAAAAGGAACGGGAGGCTCCTTCCCCTGTAGGGGGGGGTCCATACCCCTCATTTGTGAAAAAAGAACAAAGAGGAAAGAAAATGCCCTCCCCCTCATGCATTGCTTCGGGGGTGGGGGTCGCCCGGATCCTTTTAGCCTTAAAGTAGAAGGGAAAGAGAAAAAACAAAAGAAAAAAAGATTGTACTCCTCTACTTTAATCTCACCGAGGAAACCATCCCCTCACGGTAAGTGAAGATCTGAGGGAATGGGGAGAAGAAGGGCGGCCGTATTTCTGTAACACCTTCTTTTTCCATGGGAGGTTGTCTCTTCGAGGTAATAGAGGACCAGAGGAGAGGGACCAAAATACCGGCTCGCCTCTTCCTTTATTCCCTTTTAGGGGTCTGTCCCAAGAGGAGATTAGGAGGCCGGAAGGAAAGGATCGACTTGGTGCCTCTCTATCAAGTATTAATATTAAGATTGTCATGACCATTTTTCCAACAGGACAGAGGTAGTTAGACGGAGGCGTCTCTTCCTTTTTCAGGGTAACTTCCTCTCAGGGGAAAAGAAGGTTCAAAAAGAAACCCCTCTTCTTTTCCTACATAGATTGGCGTTACAGAAGGAAGTCATCCATCCTTATGGGGGGGGAAGAAATGAAATCCCTTGGAAATAAAGGAGCTTCTCATCATCCTGATAAAGGTGTAGGACCAATAGAGGGATCGGTGAAGCTCGTCAAAGGAGAAGGTTCAAAGAGCACACAGAAAATAATTGCTTACCCTCGCTGGCCCACAGGAAGGACTCGAAGGGAAAAAAATCCCCATCCTCCGACTGCGTTCAGCAATTCTTATGTCCCACAGGGGGAGGAACTCGGAAAAAATACAAGGGGGAAGAACAAGGGGACTTACTACGTGCGTAAGAAAAGGAGGCGGCTTCGCCTTTCAGAGGGAAACAGTGGGAGGGCTGGGGGAGAAGAACGGTTTTCCTACACAATCGTCTGCTCCCGGGAGGAAGGGGACCCGAGCACCTCCTACCGCGACTATTCCCCTAAAAACTGTCAGAAGACGACCTAGAAGGAGTCATGAAAGGGACAAGGAGTTCCTCTTTCTACTTGTCTAGGAGGAGGGAAAGGAAGATCAGAAGTACGTCACCTTCCTCTCACCCTTTATCCCCCTGGAGCAAGGTCCTTGTAATGAATTGGAGGACGGCGCTCCTTCTCTTCCCCTGCTTTCAAAGTATCATCATAATTGACGGGAAGAAGGGGGAAGGGGCCCTCCTTTATACTGTACACAAAGCTGCCTTTTCAACGGGGGGCATGACCTCCTTTCTCTCCTTAGACCTCCTCCTCTTAGAAGGCCAGGGTCGAAAAATCCTCCCCTTCCATCAGGACTTTCATCCATGGACGGGGGGATGGGAGGAACTAAGAAAGAGTATCTCATCTTCTAAGCCTCTTTTTTTCACCGCTGTGGAAACCTTTAAAAAGGTACAAAGCAACAACAACAACTGAGGTGGATGTCTCCTTTCCCTTCGTTAAGGGGAAGTGCGAATTCTTCTATTGCCTCAAAGGAATGCTGCCTTTCGGGGGAAAGGAGGCCTCCCTTTACAAAGGCCCTTCAAGGTGATGATGACGGGGAAAGGGAAAGCCGTACGTTTTATCTCCCCCCAGTAAGGGAAGTTTCACCTTTATTATCCTGTCGCAAGACTAAAAGGGAGCCGGCCAGGGGAGGGAGAGGTGGTCTCTTCTCAGAACAGCGGCCTCCTTTTCCAGTTCGTCGTAGTAGGAAGAGGGGGGGGTAATCACGAGCCGGAGAGGGGAAAAAAAAAGAGGAACACTTATTATGCATAGTAGTCTTAAGGTGCACAGACGAACCGAGAAGCGTAGAGGGAAGGGGAAGGGAGACTGCCGGTTCGAAATTCCTCTTCATACTCCAGAGAAGACAGTTTCGTTTTCCTCTGTAGGAAAAGGGGAGATGGCTTCGGGGGCCCCTCCGGAAAGAAAGGAGGATCTCGCTGCTTCTATAAAACTTTAGGACGAATCCTTCGAAAAAGGGGGACCGGCGTACCTTATCATCTCCTCCTGGAGAGGTAGTAAAAGAAAGGCTCGTTGGCTGGGGAAAGCTAAGGGGCTTACGTTCTACCTCCTCCCAGGTGGGGAAGAATCTGTAGAACGCCTTCGAGGAGGGAGTTAAGGTAACCGGGAGAAAGGGGGCAAGAGGAGGATCTTTTTCATCCCTAGAGGGGGTCTCGCCGATTTCCCTCGCCAAGAAAAGGAGGGCATGCTCAGGGAAAGTGCGGGGGAAAAAGCCGAAGATTATCATCACGGGAAATCTCCTGATCCAAAGTAACACGGAAAGGGTGGTGAGGGAGTGATAAAGAAAGGACCACCCCAGGTTACTTCCCTCTCTTCTGAAGGCCAGTCATTTTTTGGGAAAAGAGCAAGGGCTAGGAGCGCATCGAGAAAAGGGATGTTTCCCGTCCAGATACCACCCACCCAGGAAAAGAGAAGACTTGAGGCAGTACACCACCATCCCTCCCCTCCTCATCGACTTCAAAGGGGGAATCCCCCCTTATCTCCTTCCTTCAAGAATCTTTCTTCCATATCAGATTAGGGAAAATTTAGGGAAAGGATGAAAAAAAAAGGACGGTTGGCCTTTTCCTCTCGACTCTTAGGACCCTACTCTCCCCCAAATGGTGGAAGAACAAAGAGAGGAAAAGTAGGTCAAGAAAAGTCCACTATTCTTAAGGAAAATACCTCCCCATCATTTTCTTTCTTTGGGCCTGGGAATGACGGGGGTTTCGGGACCTGTATCCGTGGAGGAGGGAGGAATCATCTCTCTCACAACAACACTATGAAGGAGAAACCTCTCTTTAATTCTCACACCTTATCAGGTGGAAAAACCCAAAAAGGACAGGCAAAAAAGAGGAGGGGGGAGGAATTTTTACCTTCCTCCACCCCAAAGAAGTCTTTTCCTATTCTTTCCGATGGATGGGGACCCCCCAGGGAAGTAGTCTATTTCCTCTACCTTTCAAGGAACGGCCAAACCTGTCCGGAGAAGAAGAAAGATCTGGCCAGGGGAGACTGATCTTTCCTCCCGAGAAAAGGAGAAAGGAAAACTCCCTGTTTTATTCTCTGAACGCCTTTCCGCTAGAGAATTGTTAAGAGACTGGGGGGAAGAGATGTGGCATACATTCCCTGAGGAGTGGGTTTCTACTAGCTAAGAAGGGAAAAAAACCAGCTCGAGAAAAAAGGAAGACCTCGAGGTTCTTTCCGGATCTTTTAAATGAAGGATCCTACTACCGCTGGAGGTGAGGGTTCTGGGGACCTGGGGTGGAGAGGCATCCATGTCCTTATGTGAGAAATCACCGTGGGACTCGGGGATACGGAGAAGTAAAGTTCGGGATCAACAACTCTCCCTTGATCGTCCAAGTAATTCAATAGGGGATGGAAATCGGAAGAGAGAAGAGGGTCTTACCTACAGGCGCTTTTCCTGGGGAAAAAAGCGAAGGGACAACTCCGGTCACTCCCCATCCGAAGGAGGCTAGTTCCCCCTTTTAGAGGTAGGCGGCGCTTTCATAGAAAATTCACTCTGTTATTATACTATTCGTACGACAAGGCGCTTCTCCTGTTCCGAAGGGGGAATAGAGACAATGGGTCTGAAGGGGGAAAGAGAGGGGGGAAAAAAAAAATAGACAGAGGTGTCGTCTCATCGGCTTCGGCAAAAGGGGAGGACCCTATTCGCTGCTAAGAAAACACGAAAAATGCAAAAGGAGAAGATCCGAAGCGTAGGCCCTAGGACTTTCGCACTTAAATGTAGGCTCAGCTAACTATTAGAAAAGAGACGGGGAGGAAAAGGGAAAGTCGAGTCCGCTCGAAAAGCTCCTCCTTGTGGCCTGCAGGGGAGGAGGCGCCTGCTCGTGAAAAAAGGATGCTCACTGGAAGATAGGCAGAAGGAAACTGGTCCCCTTCTTCCCTCTTTAGAAGGCCTCTTCTCCTTCTTCCGGTAAGATCGAAGCCGAAAGAGACAGTGCACGCCTCTCTTCGACCCGATGTCTATGCCCACCTTCGGAAAAAAGAGAAAAAACCGGACCATCACGGGAAGGAGGGACAGGTGGACGCCTGGTCTTACCAACCCTTAATCTCAATCGCTGGGAGGAAAACGGCCGGGGAACTTCCTTAAGGAAGATCTCTCACTCAACGATAGGGAAGAAAATATATATATTTCCCTGGGGAAGGAAGGGATCTGGCCAAAAAGACCCAGACGATGCTCTTCCGGGGAAGGTCCGAAGAAATGCACTTAGGGCAAGAGTATGGGGAGAGGATGGTCTGGCCTACTTTTGATCTCCCCCCAGTTCTTCTTCACAGGAGGGAAAAAAAAAGGCCTTAGAGAGAAACGAGACCGGAAGCCTCTCAGTCTCTATTTGTGAAAGGAGTTCCTCCGTGCCATTTCTTCGTACAGGAGGAAGGAAAACATTGAAGAAGGGCCGCAGAAAAAGAGAGGGGGCAGGGACCCCTGATTATTCTAAAACCCGTTTTATCCTTTATTCTGAAGGTGAAGAAGGGGGAAGATCAACTATAGGAAATAAAAGAAAGAAGTGGAAAGTCCTCTTTCATACGCCGGAGGAAGAAAAGGTTTCGGCTTTTTCTTCGTCAGAAAGGGAAGAAAAGGTTCCTAAGAATCACAGAAAGGAGGGAAAAGGGAGAAGCCCTCGTCTCTTAAAACTTTCGTCACGAGAAAAATCGACCCCGGTTGGTAGTAGAGAAAAAGACATGTCAAAAAAGAAGGGAAAGAAGGAGAATCTTCATTCCTCTGTGATTCGGTGGAAAGCGCCTTTATTCTTGCGACCTCAGACCCAGGGGGGGAAGGCTGACCGTCGGCGAGAAAAACGGGGATTTCCCGGGGGCCTGTGGGGAACAAGAAGCGAGAGGAAACTGCTTGTTCGTTCCAGAAGGAGGGAAGAAGGTCGGGGGAATGACCGAGCAAAAAGGTGGACCTTGGACGAAGAGGCGAGCTGTGTTCATCTTCTACAAGAATACGGATATCATTATTATGGAGAAGATAAAGGAAAAATTGGGCCTTGAGAAGAATGGAAATGAAAGGAAGGGGATTCCTCCGATGAGCCACCCCGGGGAAGATAGGAAACGCAGCGTCTTCGGATTAGTAAGGGGGGGGGAGAAGCAGAAAAGTCGGAATGGAGGGGTCCCTCCTCGACGATGAGGAGACCAGCGCCTCCCATCCTCGGCCTGGGAGGGAGAGAATCCCCCGTCCTCCAGAGCGTCGGCACGAGGAAAAGAGGGAAATGCATGGAGGGTTAAGAATTCTGTCGAGCCGACCATTTCATAAAGGCCGAGGAGGTGGGAGTTCCCTCTCTACTGCCGCAGGAAGACAGGGAA
>Ga0179591_1374604_pt1 | contig 13996 bp, 23 predicted proteins | sample CZOMad2_1_08_16f_FD_182891 | JGI IMG/M metagenome (GOLD analysis project Ga0179591, IMG submission 182891) | Vadose zone soil fungal communities from Angelo Coast Range Reserve, California, USA - CZOMad2_1_08_16fungal (PacBio error correction) | ecosystem: Environmental > Terrestrial > Soil >...
AAAGACATTGGGGACCAGATAAAACATGGGGGGGGGGGGACGACTTCAACAGGGCACCGGGGGAACGAACGTCTAGTCGCTTGTTCTATGTGGTGATGGGGGAGTTCAGAAGCCCTGGGGGGAAAGAGCCAAAAAGGTGGGGGGACTAGGGGGAGAGGGGGAGGTGAAGCGAATCCTGAACTGGTCTGCGTCAATTTTCTTCAAAAAGGCTTCTGGAGCGGTCAAGGGGATTTTGGGTTGGGCAAGGAAAAAAAAAAAGAAAAAAAAAGGAAGAGATGAAACCCCGGAAAAAGGGTGTCAAGTGCGCGAAAGTGGGCGGTGGGGACTTACCAATTTCAACTTTGATTCTTGCCATTGGTGGAAGGGGGGTGGAAATGGACAAATCTGAAAGGGGAAGGGAAAGGGGGAGGGGGGGGCACGGTGATTGGTTGAAACAGTACTCCGTGGACGTATGTCTTCATAAGGTTGCTCTTAGTCTGAAAAAACCAGTTAAGGAGAGAACCAAAGGAACTCGGGGCTGTCGGAATGGTCCGGGAAAACGGGAAGGGGATGGCCAGGAGGGAAGTACCTCTGGGGGGGATCCTTCTAGGGGAGCATTTAATGGTCTGGTTAAAAAAGAGGGAATCCGATATTTAGTGGAGGGAGTAGACACGGGGGTGTTCAGGAGGGAATTGCCGTCGGCAATCCTTATGTCTTCCTTGTGGGGAGCCAACAAAGGGAGAAAAGTCATTAATATGTGCCCTACTTCCATGGGGAGGGGGGAAAAAGAATGACAAAACAATACTGCCGGAAAAAGGCAACACAGAAAGATTTGAAAAAAAAGCACCGAAAATCATTCGCAAGGTCATTGATGTAAAAAAAAAAAAAGGCCTCGAAATATCGCATCGGAAAGAAACGGGAGAAAAAGAAGGGAAGAAAGACAAACAAAGGACTTCAACCAAGGGGAGCCCCAATTTCGAGGAAAATCCCACATTATTAACAGAGTGGGGAAGATCAAGGGAAGACATGAAGGGGGAGAGGGGGGGGCCAAAGGATGGGTGGGGCACGGAAGAAAAGGTAACGGCAGAAAAAACACAAGCAGCTCAACAGGTATGGAAAAAAAAATAAATTACATCATAGGGTTACAGGCTGGAACAACCATGTAAAAAGACCAAAAAGAAGGTGAGAAAAGAGCAGAAAAGGAGCAAGGAGGGGGGGTAAGAAAAGAATTGGAGTCTTAATGCGACCACAAAGAAAATAAAGCTGGATAACACTTTCTGTTCTGGGGGATCAAACGAGATTAAAAGAAAAAAGACTGGGGGAATAAGACATTCTAACGATGTGGGTGTCTTTCAAGAAAGATTCAATTTTCCGGTCGATTCATTGCTCGGCACTAAACTGGGCAAAACATTTTGACTTTCGCAAAGGAAAAGGGAAGAAACCGCTAGGATTCAAATAAGGCCCACCAAGCCGGGGATGCAAACCGGTCAGCAAACAAACGGAGGAAAAAAACGTGCTAATGAAGGTAAAAAACGTAGGTCCAGATAAGTATTCTCAAATTAGCCATCGGAGTGGGGTTGTAGCTGGGGTGCACAAAAAAAATGGGTCACCTTCGGGGACGCTTCGCAACGTAGAGGGTATGGGAATATATCCGGCGTTCAAAAAAAGTTGGGAAAGAAGGGACAGAGGAGAAAGAAGATAAGTAGATGCACAACGCGAGAGAGCGAAGTGAAAAGTTGATTTGGCAGAAACGAAAAAGAGGCGGGCGGAGACGGAATGGGCTCACTACGGGAATGTTAATGAACATTGGGACGCTTCCTCATTTGGGTATGAGGGAAAAAGGGAATGCGAAAGGAAGGTTGGGGGGGAAATAAAAAGGGGCAGGAAAGGAGAAGGAAGGGAAAAGCCCCACGAGGTCGTACCGCTCATAGGCGTAGAAGTAAACGGTTGTCGAACTTGCGAAAAGGACAGGGGTGGAAAGAGGGGCCGGTGATGCGGAAAGGAGGGGGGGGATAATGCGAAGAAATTATGTCAAACAAAGGCTAAGGGAAAAACTGGGAAGCAGCAGAAAGGCATATCCACGAGGAGGAACTCTAACAACAAAACGGAAAAAGAGAAACAGGCAGGTGGGATGAATTGCAACTGATGTCAAATCTATTTTGCAAGGGGAGGGGAGGGGAGAATCCATCTACCTGCCTAGGATTCACCACAGCGACGCAGAAAAGGGCCGTCAGAAATTCTGTGCTCAACTGTCCAGTCCCACGCCGGGGGGAAAGTGCCGAAAATAGTGTGGATAAAAACGATGTCTTTAGGTCCCAGCAATGACTATGTGCGGTTTGGCATCGTAGGACCAATCTCTACGGAGGGGACCGAAAAGAGGGGGGAAGGGGGGGAGGAGAGAAATCGGGAAAAAGCTGAGAATAGCGGCGGAATTTCATTACGTCGAGGTGAAGGGCGACCACGAATGGTCCGCGTGCCAACTTTGGAAGGCCAAAAGAGACGAAGGGCGGGTGGGGTTGACAAAAAAGGGGAAGGGGCCCTGGAAGGGGGATTCCGGGCATTTTTCACCCGGGAGACGAAATGTAAAAAGAGGCAGCAAAGGGGGACAAAATTGGGGAAAAAAAAACGGTAAAACACAGTACTAATCAAAAAAACCCGACAACCTTCTAATAATCTGACGCCGGAGATAAGATGGAAAGGGGGAGGTTGCTACAGACTTGAAAAAACCTTGGGCGATGCCGGCACCTGTTTGAAAAAACTTGAGAGGTGTCGGCCCAATCTTCCTGCATCCAGCTCTAATAGGGGGAAACAAATTTTGGGCTAGGTGGGGGAAAGCACGCATATCGGATGGAACTACTGGGACACGCAGGGAGAAGCAAACATAGGTCGCCGCTGTTCACATCGATCTGTTTTGGGTACAGCCGTTGAAAAAAGCAACGTTTTTAAGGAGCGATGTGTGGATTGGGTAGCATGATCCGGGCAGCGTGGTGGGGAGGGGGTACCAACTTGCTGATTCCGGTTTTCGTGCGGCATAGGGTTTGGAGGGGAAGAAGAAAAACATGGGACGCCATTGGAATTTTAGTGTTGGGGGGAAACTGGGATGAGGGGACGTTTCATTGTGTCTCAGGATGTCTGTTTTACTACTAAGCAAAAGATGGGCAAAAGAGAAAAATGGGGGGGGAGGTGGGGTGGGGGGGAACGCTCCTGTCAGGGGGGAAAATGCTTCAGGGTCGAGGGAACTTGTGCCGGGGTTTGGGTGGAAAAAGATTTTTCAATCGGGGGAAAAGAAAGTTTATCCAGACGGCGGTCATGGCGAACTTGGGGTGGAAAGGGGATTGGGAAGTAGTGAGGAAGGGGCAGTTGGGCGGATGGGGGGCCAAAACGAACAGGACCTGGAAAGCAGGAGAAGAGGAAGGGAACTGGGGAAAATGGAAATCAAGAGGTGTTAGTTTCTTAACAACAAAAGAGTTAAATGGGGGAATCTAAACGAAAAAAAAATGCAAGCATAGGTAGTCCTTGAAAAAGAAAAGAAAAAAAAGGGAAAACCGAAAGGGGGGAGAAGGGAAAATAAGGGGTGTTAAGGAAAAAGAGGTCCGAAATAAGGAAGCCAGGTCAACATGCGAGGCCAAGAAGGTGGTAAGAATTTAAAAAGAGACTAAAAGGAGGAACGCAGGTTAAAGGCACCCATCCTGAGAAACGTATCGAAAGGCAAAACGGGACAACAGAAAGGGGGAGAAAAAGGTGTGGGACGAGGAATGCGGACATACAACCCGGCCACAGACGATATAAAAACTCATATGGGCTCCCAAAAATTAACGCAAAGGGGAAAACTGTCACTGGAAAGCTCTATAAGGGAGCCGGACGACGCAAGCGGACATGCAAAAGATTTTTCCTCGTCCTATGGGTGGGCAAGGGGTGAAGGAGGAATTCACTTCAGAAAAATAATGCCGATAAAACTTTTCTCGCCGCTCAAGCGGTACTGATGACAAATCAACAGGGGTGGAGGACGCCTAATCAAGAGGAGATGTTGAGCTAGATTAAAAAATCTTTACGTCATGGGGTCGATCTGTAACCAATAGGGTGATATAAACCGGGATTTTATTCTCTACGGGAGGAGAGGAAAAGAAACATTTAAGACCCAGAAAAGTTGGGGGAAATGTCTTTATTTAGATCACCATGCACAGGACAAGGGGGGGTCCTCCGCACTTTCTGATGCCCGGGAATGAGGGCTCTGAAGGAAAAAATTTGGGAAGGGAGAGATCCAAAGTGGGGTTGGTGCCTCGGCAATGATTTGGGGGGGGAGAGGAGATGAGGTCAATTCTAATAGGACCATTCCTCCCGGACCATCGATAGGAGTAGAAAAACAGTATGAGATCGCAAGGATGGGGGAAGGTTGGGGGCTTAGGGCGGGGGTCTCGGGTTTGAACTATGCATGTACCTGAAATTTGGTTATTCGAGGGAGGCGGGTGGTGGCCAGAGGAAACAGAAGGGCAAGGGCCTTCGAGGGGGGGAGGGTGAACGGTGTTATATATTAAAGGGTTTGCGCTGAAATGGAAGGATAAGGAGAGCACGGTTTAAAAATTCGGAAGAAGGTCCAAAATTAAATAGCTTACGGGGGGAATTCCGGTTAACCGAAGCTTACGGTTGACAAAGGGGTAGCAAAGGGGAGGGAGAAAGGGGACGTGACTGAAGGTTGGTAATGACCCGGGAAAGTTGGTGGAGAACTTCGATGGCTAGTCAGGGGTTTGCAAGTAGAGAAATGTCAAAGAGTTGTCGAAAGCCATGCCGGTGCCCTTGTAAAAAAGGGTTGGGGGCCTTCTAAAAGGGAACGGGCAAAAAAAGAGGGACAAAAAACGTAACATTACGACATTTTACCAAAAAACCGCCAAGGGTCCAAGGTGTTGACTCCTCAACGACAAGTATCTTTCCGCCAGCAGGCCAAAAAAAAAACGTACAACCAATTTCCGCGACGTGGGGGGGAATAAATACCATAGAAGACATCTCCAACTTAGCTGGAAAGTCGAAGAGAGGAAAGGTAGTTTGCAAAAGGGAAGGAAACAATTTACCTAAAACCACAATGAAAGACAGCAAGCAAACTGCGTGAAAAAAAGGCCGAGAAAAAAGTCACTTGGGGTGAAGGTGTTAGGGGAGGGGGGGGGAGCGTGGGAGAGGGAGGAGGTGGAAGGGAAGGTGGAGTAGAGCGGGAGGGAGGGGAAGAGTAGAAGGAAACGAGATGTGTATGAATGGGGAAGGGAGAAATGGAGGGAAAGGGAGGAGGGGACGGGGGGGAGGAGAGGCGGAAACAAGAGAAGGAGGGTGGAGACGGGGATGCGGGGGGGTATGGGGGGGAGAAGAGAGGGGGTGAGAAAGAAATGTATAGGGGAGTGAGGACGGCGAAAAGAAAAGGGGAGGGGGGGGGGAAGGGGGGGGATGAGGGAAAGGTGGGAGGAGGAGGGGGGGGGGAGAAGGGGGGAGAGAAGAGGGAGGTGTTCGAGAGGGAGGGATAGTGGAGGGGGGGGAAGGGGCGTAGGTAGAGGGGGGTGGGGTGGAAGGGAGGCGGGGATGGGGGGGGAGGAGAAGGTAGTAGGGTAGGTAAAGAAGGGGGTGTGGCGAGGGATAGGGAGAAGGTACAGTGGGGGGGAGAGGGAGTGCGGAGGGTGGGGGGGGGAGAGTTTTGAGAAAAAGGGGGGATGCGGATGGGGGGGAGGGGAGGGGGGTGGGGGTGGTAGGAGAGGTAGGGGGACGGGTGGGTTGGGGTGGGGGAAGGGGGGGGGGGGGTTGCGTGAGGGGGGAGGGGGGTAAGGAGAGGGGGGAGGAGGGCGAAGGGGTGAGATGGCTATAAGGAGCAAGTGGGGTAGAGGGGGGGGGGAAGAGAGGGGGGGAGAGGGGTGGGGAAGTGGACAAGGAGGGAATAGAGAGAAGAGTGAGTGCGTAAGAGTGGCGGGGTACGAGGTGGGGTGAGAGAAGAAGTGGGGAGGGGAGGGTGGGGAGGTTGGAGGGGGTGGGGAGAAGGAGGGGGGGTTAGAAGGTGTGGAGGGGTTGGCGGGGAGAAGGTACAAAGGGGAGGGCGGTGAATGAGGGAGCGGAGAGGAAGGAGGGTGGTGTGGAGAGGGTAAAAGGTGGGGGAGAGGAGAAAGGTTAAGAGGGCGGCGTGGCGGGATAAAAGCGGGAGAAAGGTAGGGTAGGGTGGAGGAAAGGGGGGATATGGGAAGGGAGGGCGGAGAGGGAGAGGGAGGTGGAGGGCAAAGTGGGGAAGTGGGGGTGGGTAGAGAAGAGGGAAGAGAAGGGGGGTCAACGGGGCGAGGAGATAGCGGAGTTATGGGTGTGTGGGGGTGGCAACAAAGGTTGTGGCGCGTGGGGAAGGGAAAGTGCGGGGAGAGAGTAAGGGTACAGAAAAAGGGAAAAGGAGGGAAGGAAATAGAAGGTGAGAGGGTCCAAACGGGGAGAAGGATGGGGGGCTGGGGGAAAGGGAAGGGGGGAGGCGAAAATGAGAATGGGGGAGGCGGGGAGAGGAGGGAAGGGGGGGGGAGGGGCGTGTCGTAGAGCATGGGTAGGAAAAGGGTGGGGGAAGAAGAAAAGAGTTAAGGAAAGAAAGGAGATGCGGCAAAAGGGGGGGGGGGGGGGGGGGGGTAGTAAGATGCGGAGGTAGGAGCTATGGAGGGGGGGGGGAGATAAGTTGGAGGTTAGGGAAATGGTGGGGGTGGGGGGGGAGGGCAGAAGGTAGGGGGATGGAGGTAGGGGGACGGGATGAGAGGTAACGAGGGCGGGCAGTGAAGGTGGAGGGGGAGGATGGGTGGAAGCGAGAGAGGAGTGTTGTGAGAGGGGTGGGGAGGGGTTGGAATGGTAGGGGTGGAAGGTGGAGGTGAAGGAGTCAAAGGGGGAGAAGGGGGGGCTAACGGGGGGGGGTGGGGGGGGGGGGGAGGAGTGTAGGGGGAGAGGAGGGGGGGAAATGAGGGGGGAGGGGGAGAGGGAGGATTAGAAAAGGGGGAGGGGGGGGGCGGGGGAGATTGGGAGGGGGAGGTGGATGAAGTGAGCGGGGGAAGTGAAAGGGGGGGGGAGGCGATAAATGAGGGAGGAATCAGGGAGTGGTGGGTTGTAGAAGGCGGGGGGGGGGAGGGGGTGGGGGAGGAAAGAGGGGTAGAGGGGGAGGAGAGGGAAAGGATTGCGTGGGGGGGGGGGGATAACGGGGTGCTGGGGGGAAGAGAGGGTGGGTGGAAATAGAGGATTCAGGAGCGAAAGATTAGGAGGGAGGGAGGAAAAAGGAGATGGGAAAGAAGAGAGAGGGGTGGTGGAGTAGGGGGGAAGGAGGGGAGAAAACATCGTGTCGGGAGGGGGGGGAGGAGGGGATATAACAGAGGGGTGATGAGAGGGAGGCTAACGGAAGGAGGAAGGAGGGTCGTGATAAGTGCAGGGTAGGGCTAAGGGGGTAGGAATGGGGGAGTTGAGAAGAATAGGGGAAAAGGTGAGGGTGGAGTGGGGTGGGGGAAGAACGGGTGAAAGGAGGATATGGGCGCGGTTCGGAGGGGGGAAGGATAGAACTGAGGAGAGGTAGGTGGAATGTGGGGGAGTACGGAGGGGGGAGCGGCGTGGTAAAGGAGGCTAGTGAAGTGGGGGGGGGGGTTGTGTTAGAGGGGGGGAGAGGTAGGGAGGAGAAGGGTGGGGGTGGGGAGAGACAGGAACGGCCGGGATTAGAGGGCGGAGGTGGATTGAATTGCGGGGGGGGGGAGAGATGGAGAGGGCGGAAGGAAGGAGGGGGGGGGGTCAGAAGACGGGAGGGGGGGGTGGGTAGGGTAAGGGAAAGGAGATGGTGAAGAGGGAGCGTGTGGAAGGGAAAGAGAATCGGGAGAGTCGAGAGGTAGGAAGAAGGGGGTGGAGGGAGAGGGGGGGGTTGTGCGGGGGGGGTTAGAAAGTTAGTGGAGTAGTAGGGGGAGGAAGGATGGGAAGGAGCGGGCGGTGAGGGGGGCGGGGGAAGGGAAGGAAAATGGAGAGAGAGAGTTTGGAAGAGGTGGTGGTGTATAAAGGGAGGGTAAGAGGGTGTACGGGACGGGGCAGGAGGAGAAATGGAGGTGAAGGGGGAGGGGGAGGAGGGAGTGGGAAAATGTGTGGAAATGCTTGGGGAGAAGAGGAGGGCTAAGGGAAAAGGTGGGGTTGGTGGATAGGGTAGGGGGGGGGGGGGGGGAAGGCGGGGTGAGGGGGTGAAGAGGGTGTGGGCGAGGCGGTAAGGAAGGATAAGGGCGAGAAAAAGATAGGGGAAAGAAGGAAGAGGGGGAGGAGAGTGGGTAGGGAGATGAGGAAAGAGGGGGGGGTGGGGGGGGGGGAAGAGAAGAAGCGAGGGTAGGGGGGAGGTGGTGGGTGGGACGGAAGGGGGAGTTGGGGAGGTAGGAGGGAAACTGGGGAAAACCATGAGGCCCCAATCAAAAACCGGGACCCTCACCTAAAAACTGAAAGAAAGGAACTTAAGAAGGGAGTTTCCTGGTCAGGAAAAAAAGAAAAACAAAAATAGAGAAACACGCGACGGGAGGGGAAAGAACTCTAAAAATCCCCCATCATTCAGTATGTTTGGCTTTCCTCAAAAAGATAAGCCATTTTCCAGTTCAGAGGCGATATTCCAGTGCTGTCGGCAAAAAAGAGTAAAACATCTAAGGTACTTGTCGGGAAAACAGGAAGATTCCCTTGAAAAGAGATAATCAATTCTCCAGTTGGCATCAAGCGCCAAAGCAACGAGGGGCTCAATCACTTTCAAGAATAAAATTGACCAGATGTATAACACTGTGAGAAAAAGATTTACCTCCAAAAGGTTTGGAGTATGGGAGGGATTAACCATTTGGTGGACACCCTTCTACATTCGAAACGTAGAGTGTTGAGTGTAAAGGGCCATCTGTCAGAAATTATGGAGGTCAAACAAAGTTGGTGGTCAGAAATACTATAGGCAAAACTGTGCCATGTGGGTCTGCCCCCAAAAAAACGGTACGCAAGCTTTCTCTGGGGAGGGGGCCTGTTTTTAGGGAAACGTCGCAAGAGTTCGAGTATGGAGCAAAACACGGAATGGACCATGAGGTACGACGCAAGCTTGGGGGGGTACACCTAGGGCTTAAGAATCAGACATCTGGGTTACGAAAGGAAAAATAAGGTCCTACTAGAAGGCCTGGTCGACACGAGAAGTTTCAAGGCCGACGATAAAAGGACGAAAAGAATGCATGGCAGAAAAAAATCAGCGGCTAACCAAGGGAACGGTGAAATGGTGCCAGCGTGGAGAAAAAAGAATGAAAAAATGTTGAAAGAAAGATGGGGTTTAATAATACTGGGCTGAAAAAGGGGTGTGTGTTGTGAGTCGTGTTGAGGGAATTCGGGGAATAAGGCCAGAAAGAAACAAGGCCAGGAAACAACAACAAAGTAGGAGGAAGGAGAGTAGGGGAAGAAAAAGCGGGCATGTGTATGAAGCCCCGGGGGCCTGCGTCCAGGGGGGGAAAGGTGTGGGTGGTAAAAAAGAGAAGGGGCAATTAATTCAAGAAGGCCATCAACCCTGGAAAGGTTCTGCTACAAAAGCTGTACGTTTCCGAAGAAGAAATGCAGCCTGTGGGGAACTTCCGACCAAGGATGGACAAAAAAGGAGGAACGGTTTTTTCGCAGTGAATAGCAAGTTGCGTTTTCGGAAAATCGTCCAAACTCGGCCAGGAGAAGGGAACCAGGGGCAAAAACTTTTCAAAAGAGGGAGGGCCGCACTGGGGACTTTGATTGGAAAACCGCCATTGAAGCACTGAAGGCTGGGTTATAAAATGTTGAGGCTAAACCACTATGGGGGCAACAGAATGAAAAAAATCCAAACGGGAAAAAAAGCAGAAGAAAGAAGTAGCTGGGGAACTACCGTGGGGGGGTTCAGAGGGCTATCGTGGCGGCTGGGAAAAAAGGCCTACCAAGGTGTCGCCTTGAATCGGTTGACGATCCCAGGACAGGGAAACTTACGTTGGATAAGGAGTCGAATGTTACACAAATTTTTTACACACCGCCCCGACGAAAATAGGTTGAGAAGTCTCATCTCATGGGACTTAACCCGTTGGGAGAAAAGAGGGTAATGTAGGATTGAACGTGAGGAGAAAGACGTAAAGGACAGGGCTTGCATTGGGATAAATTTGATGGAATATGCGCTGTGCAGACATCAGGGGGAGTACATGTAAGGGGGAAGCGAGGAAAATGTTTTTGGGTTCCACGGCTTTGCAGAAGGGAAGATCACGAGTTACGGGTGGGAGGAAACAAAACAGTCAGGTTCGAGTCAAGTCAGGATCTCCGGTTTGTTGGGGGATCGCAACCTGTTGGCAGAAAATCAAGGGGGGAGGGCCGCGGACGGGGGAGGGGGGGTAGTGGTTTGGGGGTTGGCCTTGCCAATCCCAGTGCGTCGTTGTGGGGGAACGGGTGCGGGGAGAGGGGGGGGGGCTTGGTGAACTGAGGGGTGTTGCTAGAAACTATGTGGCTCCAGCGGGAAAGAAACCCTTGGTTTTTGGACAAGTGGGGGGGAGAAAGGAAAAGGAGTGTTGGTTCTATGGGTTCAGGCCAGGGGAATAACGTTATCACTCCGCAAGGGCAAATAGTCACGCAAAGAAATTGGGGGCAAGGTTTTACAGGGAATCTGGATCGGGACCTAAACTGGGGGCCTTAGCATCGGGGATCGGTCGCGGGCCCTGTGTCCGTCAGGGTGGGGGAGGCAACCTTTGAAAAAAGGGGCCTAATGTTCGTCAAGGGGGCCGGCGAGTTTTCGTATCATGGGAAGGCATTGGATGAAAGGGCAGGGGGGAAATTAGCTCGGACTGTGAATTGTTGCGGCCGAGGGTGCCTCTAGGGGAGGGAATCACCTGGTACATAACGAGTGGGGGAACAAGAAAAGAATCCTGAAAGAAGGTTGGGTTGGGAAGGAAAGGACAAACTCAATGAGCTACGAACCAGAAGGGGACGAAAATTAAGAAAATAGCTGAAGTCATTGGAATAAACGAAACACCATGCAAGGGCAATGACACCTTACCTGGCGAAGGGAAAAAAAGAGAGAAAAAAAAACAGAGAAGGGGAGACTTCTAAGCACACAAATGTGCATGAAGCAATCCTGTTTGACACCTTAATATCCTGAAGGCGAAGGGGAGTTGGGGGGCAAATACGAAAGTTAATCCCATCTGCATTGAGACAATAAAGTCCTAAAAACGATACGAAAATAAGCAACATGGAAACGCCCTCCGGGAGTAATTCACTGGGGAGGGACCAATCTGCAGTTACCAAAGGCGCCACATACGTCGATAGACAGATAAGTACTCCCGAAAAACCTGTACGCGAAGCAATTGAAAATGGCTTCTGAATAGGGAATCCCGGACGACGCAGAAAGGAGAGTGAAAACCGGTCTGGGTCCTTATAAGGCATCGGAAAATGCGGTTTGAAGAGATGATGCATCTCCCCACAAGGTTTGGGGGGAGCCCTCGGCAAAAAAGGGAGGAGGGAAAGGAAGACTCCCTTGAGGGGGAAAGACGAGGCGCAAAGATGTGCAAAACTTGCCGGGAAGAAAACGTCTGGAAAACATTTTTCTTTTAGTCACCTGGATTTATCGAGATCACAAAAAAAAAATTCGTAGGGACAAGAAGGAAGGGAAGGAAAAGAAAATAAAAAAACGGGGTTGAAAAAAGATTGGTTCTGCTTCTTGAAGCTCCATGAACGGGCCAAGATGGTGACCAGCCTCAACAGAGGGGACATTGGATTCATCAGGGGAGGGTTCTGCCAAGAATCTCAGCATGGGAAGGGGGGCCGAGTTCATTTTTTGGAAAGAAGATTTGGGGCATAGATTCAGAAACTGATTATGGCAAAGGAGGATGGAAGGATGACCTAGGCAAACCCAGGTGGTAAATGGGGGAGAGTCGCGGAAGTCATCAGGATCAAATGCGTTTTCAAGGGCTTCTAAGAGAACGTACCAAGGATTCTGGGGGATAGACTGAAAAAGTAGGTGTACGGAGGTGTTGGTAAATGGGTCCGGGCATCGTCCAAGTGGCCGGAGGAAAAGGGAATTGCCAAGAGGGAATTGTCGGAATCAGGTTAAAGGCAATTGCTGCCACGGTTAATTCTATAACCAAAACCACCAGGAAAGGGAGCTGGACGGCATCTCCGGGGCAACAGTTAACGGCAAAAAAGGGGGGGGATTCCAAAATGCTTCATGCTCACCGGAAAGGAGAGCTTCCGTAAGAGAAAATGGCATGGTCACGGGTGGAATCGCGTACCATAGGACGGGGCATCGTCAAATGTTTTTGTGAAAGGGTGCACGAGGTGGTCGTAAAAGACCCACAGCCGGAGCTTGGGGGAAAGGGGGTGGGGTCCGCCAAGTTTACAGGAGAGGTGTGAAAGTGGGAGTACTACAAAAAAAAAAAAAAAATCAGGCACAAAAGGGAAAAGGCCGAGTTTCCCAAAAAAAGGCCACCGCCCGGAACCAACAGCCAAGGTTCGCAATGTATGAAAAAAATTATCCAGAAAAAATCTCATCGGAAAGGTAAAATCCCGTTAAAGCGGAAAAAAAAATCAAGGCATCCCGGGGAGCGATGACGAATGCACCAGAAAGGCTGAAAAAAGAACCATGCCGCTGCCGGAAAAAAGCCCCTGAACACAAGGCGCGTCTTCCGATAGTTTGCAATGCTAAAGGGAGAAAAAGACGGAGGAAGAGATCCCTGAAAACGTCGGGGACCAGGGGCCCATTCAGGTAAATGGCAGGAAAAAAGGCGGCGTTGTAAAAGGGCCCAAAAAAAAGATCCCGCAACGGGGAAAAGAAAGAAGGCCGGGTACATCAGTCCTTAACACATAACAGCGCCCGGAAAGAACCAGGTTATTGGGCTTGCTCAAAGCGGGCGATAAACCGGGGTAGGAAATGAAATAGCAGACAGTCGAAACAGAGGTTGCTTTCCTCCGAGGGGAAATTTGAAAGGTCATGGGTCACCGAGGTTGTTAAGTTAGAATCCCCTGCACTGATTCCAAAAGGCTAAGGGGATTCAAGACTAATATGTCGCCCCAGAAATAAAAAAATATCCAGTATTACAACTCGAAATAAATCACGTTACAGGGGGGAGCCCACCGGGGAGGAAACTATATGATATTACAAAGCCCAAAAGGTTGGGAGTGACTACTTATGGACTTGTGGGTCCCCAAATGGTTCAAGACACGGGAGAGTTTTGTCATGGGGCATCTGAAGCCCAGAATATCCGGCGTGCCACAAAGTTAGGTGCACGTATGGAAAAAGGAAACTAAAAACAATCCCCCCCCAATACGACAAGGAATCAGGTCTGGAGGGGGCTTTGGATTGGGGGCAAGCAAGGCGGCCCATATGAGGGGAACGAATAAGTGCCACTACTGAATGTGAGAAGGGGATACCCATTATCAGTAAACCTATCGGAAGAGGTTAATAGAAAAGTCGAGAAAATCGGGCACGGTTGGCAACCTTTTCTCCGCTCGAAGGCAGGACGAAGGCAGCGATGAAAAATCAGCAGAGGAGGGAGGAATAACTCGAAAAAAAAAAGAACAAGTGACCGTAGAAACTGGGGGGGAAGGTGAGAAAAACACGAAAAAAGTGTTCCGGTGCTAGGCTGGGGAATGGGAAAGGTAAAGGAAACAACGAAAAAGGGGCCAACGGCAGCAAGACATAAGGGGGGGGATCATACAACATAAAACTATCTTCATCTCTCGAAAAAAAAAACGAGGCTATGATGAGAATTCCAAAGATTAAACCAGGAGTCGAGGTTGCAGAAATCACGTGAAAGCTAAACCGGCAGGAATTAATGCCCCAGAAGAGACCTCAACAAAAAAAATCAATGAGGGATAAAATTGCCAACGAAAAAATTTTACGGCCAAAGGACTTCAAAGGTCACTTGGGGGGGGGTCATCCGCTGATGGGGGACGTGGGAACCGAATGACTAGGGCGTGTTTTCAAGAGTCGGACAGTCGCTGCCCTTCGCAAAGGGGGAGAAATTAAAACCTCAGAGAGTGACTTAAAAAAACCAACTTGGGC
>Ga0179591_1259565_pt1 | contig 13995 bp, 12 predicted proteins | sample CZOMad2_1_08_16f_FD_182891 | JGI IMG/M metagenome (GOLD analysis project Ga0179591, IMG submission 182891) | Vadose zone soil fungal communities from Angelo Coast Range Reserve, California, USA - CZOMad2_1_08_16fungal (PacBio error correction) | ecosystem: Environmental > Terrestrial > Soil >...
ACCTAGACACAAAGGGCAGTAGTTCATAAAAGAAAAACTTCATGAAAGTTTTGTTGAGATCTTCCTACAAAGGAGGCAGGGGGCGCCAAAATCACTGTGGATTCATAACAGAAGGAGCAAGCACTTGGTGGGGGGGTCGGAATCTTTATGGTGGTCAGTAAATAAACATGTTTGAAAGAGTACGCTACACGACGAGGCCCAGGGGGGAACCTTCACAAAAAAGGCAAGGTTGGGGGAACACCATAACGGGCGTGAGGCACAAGGAAGAAATCCATATCTGGGCACGCCGTCCAATTCCGCTTCTGCTTTCTTCATCAGATGGGATCTCAATGGCGGCAAGGAAAGACTTCTTAATGCTCTCCCATAAGATATGCGAGGGTGAAAACAGCACAACTCCCAACGGGGGCCATAAAAAGTATAAGTAATGACAGGAACGCGATTTTTGGGGGGGAAGCCTCTGAAAACACACCGTTATCATCAGACCTCCCCCCAGCACGGCTATACAACATGGCAGCCAGGACATTTTGGGGGGAACGGGTAATAGCGAGAGAGGCATTCGTCCGGGCGATCAGGACGGGAAGAAAGAATCTTCTCTTAAATCGGGACCAGGCCCAAATTAAAGTTTACGGAAGACCTCTCCAACTGGGGACGAAGAAAAATACGGCGTAACGCCAGCGAATCAAAAAAAGGCTAGGAAAGTGAAGGCGTTTCCTATGTCTTCCTGGCGACAAATGCAACGCTCGGCCTCATTCACGGGCTTCACCTCACAGGAATATAGGAAGTAGAAACATAAAAAAGCTCAGAATGAATAGCCAGCCTCCGTAGGGACCTAAAGATCTTCAGGAAGTGGGTTTTTACTGGGACGTCGCCTGGCCTCAGGACAGCCGGACATCGGAACCCTTCTAAGTTGCTTGCTTTCCGCCATGAAAAAGATCTAGTAGAAGCGTTAACTCCAGCTTCTTGAAAGAAAAAACTTATCCTTGTCAGTCAATAATGCACGTAAGGAGGAAAGTCGAGGTCGGGAGGGAAGGGGAGTCACCGAGGCAGCCGGGCCACCGATGTGCCAATCAGCAGCAGGGGTCAGGGATTCTACGAACAGGTTGATGAGAAGGAAGAGAGGGTGTTCCTTGCTCGATGACTTTTAGGGACCGGCGACCGGTGGGGGCGCGCAGAGAAATGTCCGTACATTGGAAGGACTGGAAAATTTACAAGGAATCTGATGCGACGGAAGGGGGGAGTTCCATCTGGGCAAGAATTCCCTTAGAGGGGGAAAAGCAGCGCACGAAGGGGGCGAGAAAGGAACGATCGGGAGTAACTTCAACACCGGAAGTATCACCAATCCCACGCCTAAAAAGATCCACGAGGCCAGGTAATTGTCAAAAGTAGGGTCATCTGCGGGAAGGCCCCATCTTCACCCGCAGAAGGCAGGAGAGTGAAGAAAAAACCAAAAACATGCTTGTACCAAGTAGACTGTAGAAGCCGAATACCTCATGGTTTGTAGCAAGCCGAAAAGAAAATTGATGGTGGTTGTGGATTGCGACCAGGCAGCTGTTGTGACCTGGGAAGTAGAAGACCGCCGAAGCATGGCCAGGAAAAATACTGATGGGGGGAATCTACCACGAGAACGGCGCCTGCACGGGAAAGGGCCAGAGGTTGACCCCAGTTTGAAGACCTTAAGAGGAAAGTCGCTGTAGTGGGCATGACGGCTAAGGAAGAACATTGAGTAGTCTGCGGCAAATTGGGTAAAAAGCCAGAACCAGGAATTCAACAATCGAAATGGGGCCAGGATGACTTGAGCTCGTCACAGAGAAGGTCTCAGAGGAGGCTAGACTTCAGGACGAGTTGAGACAGCATTGCCCCAAGAAACCAAACATGACGGCATCGTTGAGCCCCGGTAATAAGGGAAACCGAATATGGTCTATCATGCAAATGGAGAAAACAGGAGAAGCTATATCAGTTCCTTCGACATTGGGGTGGTGTTGGGTGGGGGGGTTGGGGGGGGGGTTTTTTGGTGGTGGGGTGGGGGGGGGGGGGGGTGGGGGGGGGGGGGGGGGGGGTGGGGGGGGGGGGGGGGTTGGTTGGGGGTTTGGGGGGGGGGTGTTGGGTGTTGGGGTGTGGGGGGTGTGGGGGGTGTTGGGGGGGGGGGGGGGGGGGTTGTGGTTTGGGGGGGTTTTGTTTGGGGGGTTTTGGTGGGGTGGTGGGGGTTGGGAAAGGTTTTTGTTTTTTGTTTGGGTTTTTGGGGTGTGGGGGGGGGTTGGGGGAGGGTGGGTGGGGTGTGTGGGGGGGGGTTTTGTTGTGGGGGTTTTGGGTTTTTGGGGGGGTGTTGGATAGTTTTTGGGGGGGGGTGTGTGGGGGGTTGGTTGTGTTGTTTGGGGGGGTGGGGGGTGGGGGTGTTGGTTTACGGGGTGGTTATTGGTTGGGGGTTTTTTGTTTGTGTTTTTGAAGGGTTTGGGTTGGTGGATGGTGGATTGGGGTGAAGGGGTGTGTAAGGGGGTGTTTGGGGTGAGGCGGAGGGTGTTGGATGTTTTGGGTGGGGTTGGGGGGGGGGGATATGGTGTTTTTTGGGTAGGTTGGTGTGTGGGTTGAGACGTTATTTGTTTTTTTGGGGCGGGTGTTCGGGGGTTTTTTGGGCGTGCGTTGGGGTTTGTTTTTGGGGGGGGTGTTTTTGCGTGGGGTTCAAACTCCCCCCAGCATGCGCATGGAGACATGCCGGCACGCAAGTGAAGGAAAGAGTGGTTTTGACTCGACATCTCGTTCAGGGCCGGAGACTGAAGCGACACGAAAAGTCGACGACGCCCCGGAGAGAATTGAAGGAGAGAATGTATTATAAGTCTTGGGGCAAAAGCCGACCGCCAGCGATAATTATATGCATCGGAAGGACGCAGAGAGGAAGATTGTTTCCTTTCGTTACTCTAAAAAACGATATCTCAACAAAACTGGATGGGAAAAGGGAAAAAAGTGCCAAGCCCTGAACGAGGGAGAGCTGGCTTACAGTAAAAAGAGGGGGAGAGCTGGGCTGATAAACATCTCGCTGGGGGTCTCATTTCGCCAAAGAAAGGGAGGTCGCCTATTGACCTCATCGAGCTCAACTCTCAGCCCGCGGCGAGGCGACTACTATCTCTGGAGAGGAAGACTCCTGAAACGACAGGCTGCGGGCATCAACTGAAAGGTCACCAACTAGAAGGAAATTTCCTCTACTGTATTGATACTGCGCCATGAAGGGGGGGTTAAAGGACCGTGAGACGAGCAGGAGGAGCTTCCTTCGAAGAAGGCGACCTTAGACATGAGGCTTATTAAAAACGAGATAATGCTTCATTGGAGTACTTGCTAAAAAGCAAAATGATGGGAGCAACTTTTAACTGGGTCAGGGGTTCGAAAAATATAATCCCGTCCTGCGTGTCAGATGGAGACTCCGAGAGACCTTCAAAGCGTTTCGATGAGGGCTACCAAAAATGGGAGCCGCCCACCAAGGCGATCCGAGGTCACTTCATGGTCTGGCGGGGTAAAAAGGGAGGCCCAAAGGGACGACTCAATTTTTCGGTCGTTGTCCGAAATGACTCGAATATCGCCGTTCCGAAGGATAAGTCTTCAACAGGGTCAACATATTTCTGGAAGGGATGCACCGGGGAAGAAGGAGTTGGGAATAGGGATGAAGAACCGTCGGAGGAGGAGGATACCTGTTGGGGGGGAGGTGTGCTCCGAGAATGGGACACTGTCCGTTTGCGCATCAAGAGAAACCATCAAGCGGCGGTGGTTTGTCGGAGATGTGCTGGGGGGAGAACAACATCCACCAAGGTATTATTTCATTCAGGATAGGGAAGGCGGGGGGGCCGAGTTGCTTTTTCGCGTGGGCGGTATAGCCGATTGGCCGGGGGGAGGGACGGATTGGAATCCACAAAACGGCTTGAGCACTACGAACGAAAGAACGTCAAGGGGCAGCCTGCTTGAGGTTTATGCGTTGAGGTGCCGGGGGGTTCCCGAAGTGCCTCCAGGCAAGCGTACGGCGTGGGGACCGGCCGGCAGATCGGGAGCAGAGGCGAACTGGCAGGCGCACGGAAGGGGTGACCTCCGTCGAAGAGCGCCCTTGAGGAAACGGAGAAGAGGTGAGGACGTTTGGGGGAGAGGCGGGACTGCCAAAACGCGGAATAACAAGAGAGAGAATTCCCCAAAAAGATCGAACCACATCGGTTCTCGCCGGTCGGGACCAAAAGGTGAAAAAATGGATTGGGGGGGTCTCTTGGGAGGGTCGGGGAAAGGTCCGGCCCGCCGTCGAGAAGATTATTCTGGCCTTCCAGTCCATTAGTTGAAAGGGGTCCATCCGTCGAAGGCCCCTCTTAGAGCGTCGCCTTCGGGAATTCATGAAACGCGATTGAAGTGCGATGTGCCTTCTTGGACGTCTTACGATCCCGCCGCGGGAAGTATTTCGTCGTCGCCGAGAAGCGGCTTCGGATCATCTTTTATAGCCATCGTGAAAATTTCTCTACTCTTTGTGCGGCTTGCAGGTGGGTCGCGAGCTGAAAGGCTTTCCGGGAAGGAAAGTGGGGGCAGAAGGCCAGGCATCGTAAACGAAAAACGCCTGCATTTCCTCTATCTAACAAGGAGAGATGCTGATTCTCGAAGGACGTCTCAAACCTAGGTGAAGGCAGAGGGGGGGAGTCACCTTCGCACGGGTTGCGAAAAACGAGGCGACGAGCTTCGATGTTGGTCAAAAATATCACCCGGGGGAAGCGGGGGCGGAACGCAAGAGATCGCGAATGCAAAGATTTATTCAACACCTTTTCTCGGCAGGGGAGGCAGGGGGAACGGAAATCAGGGCGTCGGATGGGTGATAAGGGGGGGTAAAGGCTGCCCAAGGGCACGTCAGCAATTTCCTGAGAAAACCAAAGGGGGAGTGGCACGCGCTCCTAAGACAGCGTGGAGGTGGTCACTCTGGATCTGATGTCCGCGCCTGAAGACAAAAAGGCTTTCTCCAACCGGGACCGCCACGGAATCCGCGTTCAACGAAAGCGAACCGGGGAAAGGGCGAGGACGGTGCGGCTTCATAGTCGGAGTGCTGTGTCCTTGGGAATCAAGAACGTCGGGATACGCAAAAAAGAAACTCTTTGTTTTAGCGTCCAAATGGTACCGATAGCGAACGGAGCCCAATGGGAAGAAGCGAACAGGGGGTACTTCTTCCGGAAGTCCACCTTACGGCACAAAAAAACAAGGGGAGGCGTCTTGGGTGTAGACGGGAACTCAAGGGACTCAGGGTTCGTCGTAAAGGCTCGCTGGTGGGGGGCAGGGCCGATCTCCCTACCATTAATGCACGCCGGAGTTTGATACTCTGCATATAAATTGCAAAATGACTACGGACCCTATCGCGCTCATCGACGACAAAGAAGGGGAAATTATCAGGGGCAGGGGGGTCATAGAGGAAAGGAGCGGATCTGCTCCAAACGGTGGAAGGGAGCCCGATCAGAGAGGGGTTTCGAAACAAGACGGGAAAAGGGGTAGTACCGGACAAAGGCATCACGGGCGGCCTTTCAGGGCGAAGAATTCGTGCTACGTCGCACGCTGCAAAACCAAAAAGGAAAAGCGAAGGGTCCTCTTCTCCTAAGAGCAAGAGGCCGAAGTTTAAGACCGTTTCTCAAACGAACGGCTGTGCTCGAAAAACAAGGGAAGTTCGAAGGGGCTAGAAACGGGCGTGTAAAGATTTGCCGTCTGAAGACGAGAAAGTTAGGCGAGAAAATAGGCAAATCCCTCGGGTCGCAACAAGATCGTGGAACAGAAGCTGCATGCCCTGACTAGAGAGGATAAAAAAAAAGGTTGGGTATCGTCGAGAGAGGCACGAAAGGGGAAGGCGTCTCAAGCGTGATGAATCGCCGCGCTGGGGGCCGCTACGAAAAGGGTACCGAAGGTCGGGAGAAAACAAGATGGAGTGGCAGACGATACCCTGGGATAACAGGGATCGGCGAAGGGTGTTTCCAACCAACAGAGAGAGAATCTTCATGCCCAAAACGGGACGATTTCTTAACAAAGTAAATTCGTGACCGGTTTCGCAAAAGCCTTATCTTCAAGTGCTTGGTGTTTGAGGAAGAGGGGCGAGCGGGGAAGGGGGATCAAAAAAGCCAGGCCACAAGAGGAGGACAAGGAGCAAGAAGAAATCCGAAAGTTTGCCAAAGAAGAGGGCAAAGATCAATTAAGCTTGCCAAGGATCCGAGGGTAAAGGAGCCAAACGGTTCTTCAGGGCGCTGCCGCGCAACGGAGAGGGGGGTCGGGAAAATCAAGGGGGGGGGTTAAACACGCCCATGGAGCGACACAGGGAGCACTTAGGGAAAAATTTAGTGAGAAGGAATCCGTGCCAGAGTGACCTTGGACGAAAAAGGTCAGCGAAAGATTTGAAATAGAACCTATCCACCACACAAGGGAAGGGATTAGTAAGGGGAATATATAACCGTGTTTGCTGCCATGGGGGCCCCGGTGATTATGAGGGGCAAGAGTAGGAAAGAAATGAACTGAAGGGCGGCCCTGGGGGGATCGGGGGGGGTAATTGACGTGGAACGCATTTTTAGGTGCGAGAAAGGAAGGTCGCTGAAAGCCATCTTTGAAAGGATGGTCACGAAGGAGAAAGATGGAGTCGGGGGACTGATGTCATTACGGTCCATATAGAGCCGGATCGGTTTTCACCATTAAATTGAGATAGGTGATCGCTCTTGCCTGTGGGATAGAGTGATGTTTGCATTTCGGTGGGGGGGGAAAGCCTGGGGAGCAAGGTAAGAAACAAGCAATTAAAGAAGGAGCGTACCGGGGTGAGAACAATCGGCACGTGTTACTCCCTCTCCCGGTTGAGGAGGAAAGATCGAGCTTTTTGGTTTAAACCGGCGAGAAGGAGGTAAAAACCGGATTCGAGGGTCAAGGCAATAAATCATTCTGGGGGAACGCTAGGGGGGCGTTTGGACCCCAACCCCAAAACCACAAAAAAAAAAAAAAAACAACAAAAAAAAAAACCAACACACCACACAAAAAACCAAAAAAAACACCCCACAAAAAAAAAAAACAAACAAGAAAAACCCACAAAAAAGAAACCAAACAACACCCAGCTTAGAGGGGCTTGTAGAAAGTTTGAGTTAAGAATCAGTAGGGGGCGACTGCTGACGGCAGGGTTAAGGAGAGAGGGACCAACTCCGTCTGATCGCACAGGGGCTGGTACCTGGAGTCCCGCTTTGCTCGGAAGGTGATGTTGAGGGTGGACTCGAAAAGGAAGTGATAGAGAAGGATCGCAAGCTGGGGGTCCCTACGCGATTGGAAACAAAAGCGATTTGGGGGGTGACAGTTTTGCAGATCACTGTAGGACCTCGAACGGCGGAAGTAAAAATAAGGAACATCTCTAGATGAAGGATCCAAAGTCGAGGGGGATGGGGGTTCGCGATGTGCGACGAGCAAAAGGCTCTCCTGGCGCAAGAAAGTCTAACGTCGGAAAGAGATTGGGGGCAGAATCTTTCTAAGGGCGAGTGTCCTTTATTGTTTTCGGGGGAAACAGCAGGATGATAGTAGTGGGGCGAAACAGCGGCGGGATTACGCAGAGCCCGCCACAAGGGCCCGCGGAACCCCTCAAATGGATGGAAGGTGAGGGTGGGAGGAGGGGGGAACGGCTATTTACGTTTCTTCATTGGAGGGAAGTAGAATTCAGAAAAGAAGGGCGGCGGGATTGGAGTGGAAAGGCTGCGGAGCCACGGCAGGCCTAAACGAAAGGAAAGGATGAGAAAGAAGAGGGAAACACTTCTTGGTGTGGTGAGGTAAGGATATGGGCAGAATAAAAGGTGGAGGCCCAGATGGCTACGTCGATCCGGGGGAAGCCCCGGAAACACAAGGAGTTTTTGGGGCGACAAGAAGTTGGAGGAAGCCCGGCATCAACGGACAAACGCCGGACAAAGCCCTGTTCAGAGTTAGGCATTCAATAGATTGAGGAAGGGAAGGGAAACAGCTTCCCTTAGCATTCGCGAAATCAAGTCAAGAAAGTACGACTACGAAAAAAAAAAATGAAGGCTAGGGGAGAGGAATTGGAGAAGGGGAATCTACGTAAAGGGGGGGGTCCTGAAACCACCTGTCCTATAGACCAGCCGGACAAGAAAGGGGTTTTGAGGAAGTACAACGGAAGGATCTGAAGGTGGAAAATCTTAAATTATTAGAGGATTGCGGTACGCGCTTACTGAGATAATTTCACAGGTCCCTAATGCGCAGACGCGAGGAAAAGCTCCCTCCAGTGAGAAAGGACTAAATATCCTAAATAGGTCCCGAAGGGAAAAGGTCGCGATGTAACGTCCATGGAAGAATAAGAAGGTAACGCTATGCAAGGGGGAGTAAAGTCCAGGGTCTGGATGGCGAGACTTAAGGGGGTCTTAACAACAGAAGGGACGCAGTAACGATTCAGTCGATAAAAAAAACATATTCCTCAACATCGTACCTCACATCACTATGTCGAGAAGACTAATAAGAATCCGGAGTCTAAAGAGACGCGAGGGATCGGCCGGAATTCCTTACCGCCTACAAAAGGAAGGGGAAAGAGGGAACGGGGCCCGGTCGGACGTTCTGTCCTTCCATCCGCAGGAAGGAGCATCTCGGTCAGAGCGACTTAAAAAGGACGGCGAAGTGCGAACGGAGTCGAAGGGCGAGCAGCGTAGGGGGTGAAGGAGAAGAGAAGGGAAGGACCCATCCACCAATGTGCCAGTAGGAAAAGCAGGGAAAGGGATGAAGACGCCGGGATCCGATTGGGAGGGGGGGTGGGCATTGCTCGAAAAAAGGGGTGGTCCTTCCGTCCGAGTTTGGCAGGCTGAAAGGGAAGGGATCGAAGGACAGAGGGCAAGGATACATTTACCGGACGCAAACCCCCAGAGGAAAAGAGAAAAGTAATAGGTGCTGACCTCCGATGTGGAAAGCTGGGCCCTCAGATTAAGGGGGGTTATCGGAAAAATAGACCTATCTTTATGTATGGGGGAAGAGACCCTAGGAAGAAAAAAAGAAAGAACTGACCTCCCACCAATGAAAGGGAGGTAAAGGCTTAAGTTCGTATTTCAGGGAATAAAAGGCGGGGCGGAAAAACAGGCCCACCGAAGAGAAGAGATGTCATGTAGAAGCACACGCAGCACCAAAAAAAGGTGAATTGCCAACCAGAGCTCTTCTCTCTGAAAACTAGGGGACTTGCAGGATTTTATACATCCAGCTTCCATACAGAGACTCTCTATGATGTTTTGGGGTCACTAGGTGGGGGGGGGGCTAGAAACCAGCTGAGGTTTTTCACTTTAATTATCACGGGGGCCCACGGGTCCATAAAAACCTTCATGTCGACCGACACAGAAGGGTGATAAATTTCCTCAGGGAAAAAAGCACGGGAACTGGGAATCTAAGGCGGGAAGCAACATTTGTAGCAGCCAGGTTAAGACCTGTAAAAGCGGTTTAAAGGGGGGTATATCATGTACTGGGAAAGGCCTCAGTAAGGACATTGAGAAATTCGGGGCGCTGGGAAAAAATTGTGGAAAATGGGGGGGGATAAAGACCAGGAAAAAGTGCGCGCAGAGGACAAAAAGGACAAAATTAGGGGCTTCATTTAGACGGAGAATAAACACGGGATTGCGAAGGTAATTTTGCGCCACTACCTATGTAGATCTCAGCTCGCTTACAGGGGTATACCAACCCATAGGGATCCCTAACCCAGAACGGGTGAGGAGAATTGGCGTTTTTCAAGTCCCTTATGGAAGTGAGAAAAGTGGAAGGGATAGGAAGGGAACAAGAAATCAGCGGGGGGGGGGGGGGAGATCCTGTAAGAAAAGGAAGAATTAATCATCACTCTTCCGGGGGGGGAGGGTCCGACAACAACCGTTAAACAGTTAGCCCAGGAAACGTCGACTAGAAAGGTACAATATATGTTTTACGAAAAAAGTTGAAAGGAAGCAGAGGGTGCCTAAATGGGAGTAATATCTTAAGCTAAATATTAGGAGGGAGGAGGGGAACTAAGTACCCTTACGGGGGAATTGTCCGGGGGCTCGCTTAGCTTGCGGTATGCGGCGAGAAAAAAGGGAGGGGAGGGAACTATGACTACCACCAAAGATGTTTATAAAGAAAGAGAGCGCCTGCGTCAGCAGGAAAAGAAAAAGAGAAAGATGGGTCAAAAGCTACTATAGAAATCAAACACAAGGGGATTAATATAAGAGAGGAGAGGGACAAGAAACTGAACTCGTATCGGGGGTTAGAGGAAGTCGGGCATTAGGCTATCAAAAAGACTCTCTTGGAGCGGCGGTCTCCACCGCTGGGTCGCCTATAATCATCAGCTATAGGGGAGGCTCTCCCGGGGTCTTCTGCGAAGAAGTAAAAAATATCTTTTCTACTGAGGAGAGAAGGAGACACTTGCTTAGGGCATCAACAATGAGGTCACCACATTGCGAGCTGACCGACAGGGGGGACTACGGAGAAATGGTCTTCATTGGAAGAATGTCTAGCTAAGGAGCTTCGAGAAGGCCAGGTTCTGACAGGGGAGAAACTTCTCCACGAGGACAAAAAAGAGTCTATCGGAGGAAAGGAGACAGCGCAATTCTTCCAACGACAGGAAGGATTCACTTGGATGGGTCTTTTTGGGGGACATCCTGGTGGGGCTATATCCTCGGACTGCCGCGGGGATCTGGAGAAAAGAAGGGCGGTCTACCTTCAGAGGTCAATGAACGATTTGCTTACAAATCCAAAGGGGTGAAAGCCGCAACCAATGTGCGATCTGCGTGGGACTGCAGGGGAGGGCGGGCAGTTCTTCACCAGGGGCTTCAAGAGGCCGAAGAAAATGGGAGAGCACGGGAAGGAGCCATTAGAAACAGAGCAACCCGCAGGGAGGGAAGAAACTTAATGTTCACCAATTATCGGCAGGTTAGGCTTCAAAGTTCTCAGGGGGGAGATGGGGGCGTGGGGGTCTTCGGAACCGAGGGTTGGAGGAAAGTACGTTGTTTCTGATGGTCCGTCCCAGGGCCGACTTGAAAAAGGAAAAGCAACATCAGGGTGGCAAGGGGGGGGGGCTCGGAAAAAACCCATCAAAATCTTCTGGACTTTTTAGGGGAAGAGGGGGCTACAAGACTGACGGGATACACCAGGTGGTTGAAATGGGTCATAGCGACGAGGGAGGCGGCCGAGGTGAGGGGCTTGGGGGGGAACGTGAGGAGAAACAATCTGCCTGCAAGGGAAGGGCTGGGTATGGCATTATCCCTCCAGTTGGCATCAGTCATTCAGGGAAGACGTTCTTATTGTGGCGGGGAGGGCGGTTGGGGATGTGGGGGGAATCACTGGCCGCTTCTCCTTCCTTCCACGAGAGATTTGAGCTCCCGAGGCTCTGAGGGAAAAAAATGAAAACGGGAAAAGTAAAGGGAAGAACTCACTCGGAGGGGAGAAGACCCCGTCTCTCAGAAGGGGGAATGGAACTTTAAAAGAACCTCTGGGGAGGAAGGTTTGTCTAAAAGGGGGAACTACTGTACAAAGAAGAGAAAAAAACCGGGGACGACAGGGAGATCCATTCCCCCACAAACAGCCAAGATTCGGAAGTCAAACGAGTTGTGAGGAGGCCGTCGGCAAACAAGAGTTGCCGGAGAGGGACAGCGGGGGGTCTTGGAGGGGGCTGCGGCCTTCAGAGGGAACTTCGCGAAGGATAAAGGAGAAGGAAACCCTTCGCAAAAAATAAAGGAGAAGTCCCTCCTCTAGAAGGGGACACGATTCGGAAATATGCTCAGAAGAGGGAGGGGGTCTAAGAAAGGCGCAAGAAAGTAAGGGGCTTGCGTTGACGTGGAGGGAAAGAGAAGACGCACCGTAATCGAGTTAAGATCGTAAAGAAGATGGAGGAGGGATCACTTCCGCTTACTACCTCGGTTAGGGGTCGAGGGAAAAGCTTTTGGGCGGCAAGAGGAAGTTCTTTTTTCAATGGACGGGGGAGGGGACAGCGAGAAGAGGGGTAGCCCTTGGGAAAGAGGAGGCCATACAAAAACGGAATGACAGAAGGGAATCGGAGCTAAAAACACCTGCCCTTATGGCGCGGGGAGGGGTAGCTAATACTTGGGGGAGTGAGTAAATAGTTGAGGAGAGTTCTTAAAAGCGCATTGGCCTTATCGTTCAACGAGACTCGACTGGCGGGGAGTTCAAGAATGAAGAGAATTAAAGGGGGGCCCTCATGGCAGAGAAGGTCCGGGACGCTTATTCCCTTGTCTGTCGCAAGGGGAAGGGAGGGAAGTCGGGGTCGGGTTGGGGCTGTCTTTATTAAATCCAGTTGGGGTGAAAAGCAAAAAAAAGAGCAAAGGGAGGGGCTGGCCTGCTTCTCCCTTTTCTGTCAGCGAGAGGAAAGCAGGGGGGTGGTGGTTCAACTTACGGAGGGAGGTGTCAGAGGGGTCAGGAACGACAAGAAACCCTCGCGAACCGGAAGCCGGATAGAAATCGAATTACGGGAAAAGAAATCTTTAATTGGGCAGCGGTCTGTAACACGATCTTTCTGTGGGAAAACAAACGGGGAGAAGGAAAATAGTTCTGGGCACCCGGCCTGAGGGGGGGGGCGTCGAACCAGTGGACTCGTCGTGAGAGTCCTCACATTGTTCATCAAAAAAGGTATGCCTTCCTGAAATACACGACGAAAACGGACAACAACCCAAAAACGGGGCTTTTCTCTTGATTTACTGCAGAAACCAACACAATATCACCCGTGAGCCTGTCGTCCGTAGGATTCTTTTAGCCGGGCCGAGCTCAAGGGGGGGTCAAGGAAGCGGCGTTGGGGGAGGGGAGCTTGACAGGAGCCCTTACGAAGAAAAACGCCCCAATATTGCCAAGAGGAGGGCCTCGTGAGCTTATCCCAACTTTGTCAGGGGTGTTCAAGTCGAAGCTTCGCGGCGAGGCTATCTAAACTTTTTAAAAAAGCTGTCGGGGAAGCTCTCATCTCAGGGTGCAGAAAAAGAAGTATGAAAGTAGACCTGGGTGGAAACCTGGAAGACAGTGGAAGGGGTGAGGTTGCGGACTTGATTTGCACAGAGCAGGGGAGGTTCTATCGGTCTAAAAAATCCCAATACCTCTACAGGTTGAAGGGGAGCTCCTCATCGGAGAATGCCGGAAATCCCGACTCCTGTTAATTCCTACGGGAGCTTCCTTTCTCTTCAAACAGGAAAAGTTCACGAGGCGGGAAGAGGGGTCAAGGAACATCAAAAAAAACAGAGAGACTGATTCGGGTCGATACAGCACTCCAATGTTAAGGGAGGGGAAAAAAACATCTTTATCCAGTCCGCCAGATAGAAGGATATCGACGTTGAGGTTTTAAGGTTCGATCTCGAAGACAGGAAGGAAATAGTATCATCCTCCTTATTAGGGGAAGTAGGGAACAAAATGGAAAAAAAGCACGGTCGACCTTGTAGAGAGATCCCACTACAATCTATTATGGTCGGAAAGAGAGGAGAACATCCGGATAGAACGACTGCGCGGGAAGGGTAGAACACAAAAAAGAATCTAATCTGGCCAGGGGAGAGCTTACACGATTTACGTTGAGGGAAATATGTGAGGGCCGGCAGCCTCTGCTTATGAGTGGGTTTCGGTAAAACGCGGGGTGGACAAGCCTAAAAAAAGCACTCAAGGAAAGCTCTAGCATATAAGAGAAAATTCGTTGGCAAAAGAAAGCGAAAGAAGATTGAACGGGGAATGACTCGTTAAAACATGCCGAATGGGAGCCAGAACACTTCGACCGACCCCGCACTGATCCTTTGGACGACAAAAGAAAGGGGGGGGGAAAAACTCCCAGCACAACATCAGAACAAAAAGTTTAAGGTCGGAAAGGCAAGATATTGACCTTTAACAAAGGAAAAGAGAAAGCCCTTAGGGAAGCAAAACCTCTACAAAAACCCCACTAAGGACAGAAAGAGAGAGATCCTACCGGGGCGGAAGAAGAACAGTGGCCGAATTCCATAAAAGAGGGAATATAGCCTACCGGGGGGGGGGGGGGGGGGGGGGTTATCAGAGGCA
>Ga0179591_1183645_pt1 | contig 13994 bp, 11 predicted proteins | sample CZOMad2_1_08_16f_FD_182891 | JGI IMG/M metagenome (GOLD analysis project Ga0179591, IMG submission 182891) | Vadose zone soil fungal communities from Angelo Coast Range Reserve, California, USA - CZOMad2_1_08_16fungal (PacBio error correction) | ecosystem: Environmental > Terrestrial > Soil >...
GGAATGTTTCAAGGCTATCTCCGAAAGTCGGCTAAAAATCCGCGGAAGGCACCCCTTCACAAGATGGCAACGCAAGGGCTAGGTGCCAAGGCATGCGGAGAAACGCTGACAAGGTGGTTGTGGCGAGACCGAAGAGGCCCACTCACGGAACTCAGCCTTACGAATGACCGGGGCCAAAATTTCCTAAAAGTAGACTGAACAAATGGCGGAAAAAGGGGACGAACATCGTAGGCCCGTTCACCTCTTACTCATTCATTTGGGGTGGAAGAAAACTTTGGGATGGAAAAGAAGAGACACCTATTCAGGTAATGAAGTGGTAAAGTTTCTGGTTTAGCTCCATTACTCCATGGATCAGCCCTTCCAGGGCGACAGGCAGGAAAAGAGCGAATTAAAGGCTACAATATCCTTGATCCCCCAACTAGGTCTCTCTCAGCCCTGTCCGAGTCATCAAGGGGGGATCTGATCCTGAGCTCTCTGCCTTACATCATCGGCGAGGGGGAGCGGGAAAGCGGGAGTCCTTCTTTAGTCTCAGGCAAGGTCCCGGAATTTCCCTACTCAGGTGGAGACTAATGGGAGACAAGATAAATACAATGCTCTACTGGAAAGCAAGTGCCATTAAAGAAAACAGGAGGACTTCCTTCCGCTGATTCCTCAGAGGAGTACCTGGTTTTTCCGAGCCATCCCGCTTCCTCGGACTGGGGAGGTAAAGAGGCCAGGGAATTAAATGGGAACGGGTTGAAGAAGAGAGAAAAAATCCGCCAGCACTATTGCGATACAGCATCTCTCAAAAAAAAAAGGAGGAGAGTAAATATAGATCTTCTGTATCGGCTTCAACCGAAGGCTTTCTTATGGGGCTTCAACCTTAGAACTCCGGGGCTCGAAAGCCCTTACCGGTAAAGCTGAAACACTCCCGGCGGCCTGCTGGATGATACGGCCTGCAGCAGAAGATTCACGAGACAGGCCTCCGTGGTGTCTACTTGGGCACTTGCCGCAACGGAGGACCGGGTTACGGCAAAAAAACCAAAAAGATCATTTAGCCCGTGGCTTCGGAAAAAAGCTGCGAGGGGGGTTCTTGCAATCTCCACCGAGGAGAAACAAAAGTAGAAAAGCCGAAGATCTTGGAACGCTCATGGCGACGCGACAACAAGTGAGGATCAGGCGCTCATCGCTCGAGGTGGAGTCGAGGAGGGGGAGAATATCAGACCGATCAGGAGAAGTAAAAACCTAAACGAGCAAACGGTCTCCAGGTCTAAAACGAAGAACAGCAAGGGGAACTTCATGCAGTCCAGATTTCAGAGGACGCCACCATGCCTTGAGAAAAGGAAAAAAGGAAGAGCCGATTTCTGGACTTTGCTCAATTAAAACAAATTTGAGGCAGGAAAAAACCGAAATGTGGAAGTAGTTGATCAAAAGGCGGCTGTCAAGCGGGTGGATTTCGCGGCGGTAGAGAAATACACAGAAAATCAGCAAATAAGGACAAATAGCCCTGCTGTAATCAGTGGGAAGACTGGGCCTTTCCTCCCTCTGGGGAGCATCAAACAGTATCTATAAGTCTACATAAACCCGTGCCTACTATGTGGAATGGGGGGCGAAAGCGAAGTTGGCCATTTGGGGGGAACTGTGGAGGTTTGATCTTCCAGAGCCCAAGGTGACATAATCGGCGGGAAAGGAAAGATGAGGCACTATTAAAGGAAAGATTAGAGGTTCGTGTCGCGTGAAGATCTAACAAAATTCTAAACAAGGAGGCTCACGAAAAATGTCGAAGCGGTTCTTGGGAACAGTGAAATTTTCGTCTGGCTACCCAGAAAATGGCCTAAATCTAATTCTGAGGGGAGGAGTCGTAATGGGCAAAGGGTAAACATCTAGTACTTCCGCAGGTCGGACTCCGCAAAACGGGAAGGCTATACTCAATCCCAGGAGGCGGCGGGAAGGGAAAGGGCCAAGCGCGTTGAATGCCCAGGAAAAAAAAATCAGCCGCCAGGCGGGCAAGTTAATGTGTGGGGTACGCAGATAGTTAGGCCAGTCATAAGACTTAGGCACTTTATGGACCTAGGCTCAGCTATAATGGATATGTCGACCGGGACTGACAGGAAATAATTGCTTGCGCAGCAATTGCGGAACGGTCTGGTGAGAGGCTCTGGTGGCGGCTGTGCCGGTCCGAATACTGAAGGCGGACATGTCCCATTGTATGAGGATCCACGCACGGGGGTTCAGAAACAACGCTTTGGTCCTTGCCATGATTCAGGCCTACAGACAGCTGCTTAAACATTTGAACGTGAAGTAATATACAGACCACCCAGCAGAGAATGCAAATTCCAAGATCCCGAAATCGCTTAAGCATGAGTGAGTGACGAGGGTTTTCATGAAAAAAACGCTAGTGTTTATAGTCTCAAAAGAAACTCTGAGGAGGGAGGAAAGGGGCTGTCATCAACTCTCAGGATCTGAATGGGAAAGAGAGCTCAAAATCGTTTGACTGGAAGGCGGATATCAAGAGACAAACCATTAATCTCTTGCAGAGCAAGCTGTTCTCATTGTCAAGCTAAACTGATGGGTCCTTCATCCGGGAGCAGCGCTCAAGGAAAATTTGCTCTACAAAATGAGGTACGCGGGAAGGGGGGTAGGGGGGGCCTAAACCTGAATCCATAGGGTTTTAACGCGATGGGAGGTACAGAAGGGCCAAAAGCGAGGTTGAAATAGGCAGGGAAAGATAAACAAGTCGTAAGAAGATTGAAGGCGAGGGGGAATAATCACAGGGGGTTAGCCTACGAAGCCCCTGAGAGACCAAAAGATATGGGATTACGTCTAAGGATGTCTTAAAACTTCATCATGGGGGGGGGATAAGGCAGGGGACGTCAGCCAGTCTCAAAAATGGGTTATGGGCGTTAAAGTGAGGTTTAACTTGGCCTGAACCTCTTAATAACGTGCCACCCACCGTAGCAGAGGCTGTCAAAGTCCAATTTCCGGTCAATGCAGCGGAAACAGAACATCGCTTGGCAACAGGTCCAGAGAAATCAAACAGCTAAGGTAGGGAAGGGAGAAAACACCCATGGCATGGCAGGGTAGGGGAAAGACGTTGCAAGCACAGAGACGGCTTAAGTTGGAGAGACGGTGCACGACTCCACTAAGCCACAAGGTTAAAGAACTTAAAACAAGGAAACAAAGTCTTTGCGATAAATCCAATAAGGGGTTCGCTGTATAGACCTAGGCCTCCTAGGGTTTACCTTAGAGTCGTAGAAAACCATTGACAATTGTCAGTCGTAGCGTGCAGATCTCATAAAAAAAGACGTATGGAACCATAGAAAAGATAGGCTCAGAGATTCCCTTGAAAGGGAAGGGACACGGGGTCGTTTCCAGTCACCATGAGAGGCGATGTATGAACGTCCACTTGGGCAACCATGGGATGGTGATCCTCCACCGGAATTGCATAGTGTACTGCTGCCAGAGCGACGGGGGCTGGGACAAGGGACGGCTTAGGGAGAACCGTCATTCTTCACCAGGCTCCTTGCAGTGGGAGGAACGTGGTTTAGGCTTTCTGTTTGGGGTCCCGCGGGGCTGCGACATCTGCAATGACCTTAGCTCCTTTTGCAGAGCATGAATGTAAACTGGGGTTGGGGGGGCTTGCGGAGGTGGGGGGGAAGTTTTGTTCAAAGGCTAGCAGTTCTTGGACGAAGCTACTTCAAGACCCTTTGGGATCATGGGGCTCCGGGGCGCTATATGGACAATGGGACATTGGAGGGGGCTCGGCATTGGGTGGGCAGCTTGCGGGGGGTGTCATGTCTCGTTTCGACTTCGTGTAAATAGGTTAGCGCCGCCAGGACTGGCCCGAGGGGAATAGAAAACGTTTGAATAGGGGTGCATTGGAGCATGTCCGGACGAGGATGTGCGGAGCGTGGTGGGGAGACTGGGGCGCGACCATAGCTGTGATAATTTCGCGTCACCAAAGAGGGGTCTAAGGACAGGCACGAATAACCTGTACAGGTGAAGACGGTGGGTGCGAGTTGAAGGCAAATGGGAGCTTGGGGCTCTATGGTAAAAGGACTTGGGGGCGTTGGTTGTTAAATGTGTCTGGTGGCGTCCTCTAGAGACGGGGAAAACCTTGTATGGGTGGGAGCTGGAGGGGGTTCGATCACATCGGGGAGGACGCTGGCGAAAAAGAAGGGATCGGAAACTCAGAGGGGGAGTCCCAATTCAGCAGTCCAGGATAGAAAAAAGGGAATTGTCCGGGGGAAATCTGACATCTGACCGGGTAAAGTATGAAAGTCATGATCAAACTGGATCTAGGCAATGGAAACTACTTGGTGTCGGGCGTGTAGCAAAGTGCATTGAAAGGCTATCATGGTAGGAATGGGGGAGAGGACGCAATCGAGAATAACAGCTCTGCCTGCGATCTAGCGATTGGGCCACGTGGAAGGCAAGGACGCAAGGATTGAAATGTCGCCAAATATCTTGTTCGGATCATGGGTAAAAGAACGAAAGAATGGGTAACAAGGGCAGCAAAAGGCAGTAAGAACGTTTGAGTTCAATTTTCGCGGATCGTAAATGGAGGTCAAGGCCGAAACTAGACGGCCCCGTGGTTGAGAAGCTGGATAAGCAAAGAAGGGTTTAAAAAAAAAAAAAGGGGATAAAAGAAACGATACTCTTGGGAAGTCGAATGGGGATTACTTCTACGACAAGCTCAGTACAAAGGAGCAGAGACGCCGGGCAGGGAAAAAAAAACTTCCGCATCGACCGTGTGTCGGAGAGAGGGACTGAATTAGAGGACTGTAAGAACGGACCTCCGTCTGCTTACGTTCGAAAAGATCTATTATGTTAACGAACAACGGTACAGTGGGAAAAACGCCCTGTTCGGAAGTTTGATGGGGGCCGAGGTACAAGGTTTACCCGGCAACCCGCTCTTCCGCGAGTTGGCTTCCGTAGACCTGGCTCCTCATTGTGATAGCCTGACGCATTGCACTGCGGTGTATGTTCTAGTCCACATGCGAAGCTTGGCTTCCTAGCGCGGGGTGGGGCATGTGTGCGGCCGTTATCTAATGCCGTGGCCTCGTGGCAGTTAACTGGGAGGCGTGGCAGAGGTCAAGAGTGGGTTTGCGTGCGAGGGGGATTGAGTTCAATGGCCGGAGGCTCGGGGCGGGTGATTGGTGTCGCTGTGGCCGCTGTTTGGGGCGGTTTGACAAAGTAGTGGGAGGAAACGAACCTGTAAATTTCCGTACCCCGCGTACTGCAGGGCGCACAGGGAAGAATGTGGGGGTGGACGGAAAACGGAAAATTCGCAGGGGTGCGTGCTGTACAAGATCTATGGAGCAGGGCGTAGGCGCGGGTGAGGATGGGAGTCGGGAAAGGGTCTAGAAAGTTGGACGACAAGGACAATCCTGCGCGCTGAGGATCCGGGGCGGGTCTGCGGGCTCCAGGTTACTTGAAAGAGCGTGAAACTTAGGGTCCGCACGCCAGGGCAAATGAGGGGATTCAAAATGGGGAGACACTCACAACAAAGCGCCTGACCCGTAACACTTCACACTCATGTCAAGACGGGGCAGCTCTGGGTCTAAAACTGATAACGCTCTTCTGACTGCCGTGGTGATTATCAAATCAAAAAAGCTTCAAGAGGGTGGGGGGGAGCGAAATGCATCCGTATCTCGGCACTAACGGATTTTGACACAAGCCAGGGGAAGTTGGTGCCTATCGATTCTGGGGTGGCGCAGTCCTTAGTGAGGCGTGCCGGTGGTGTTTGTTGGGCACTGAACAAAGGGGGGGGGAGTAGGTAGTGGGGGTGGGAGGGGGGGGGGAGTTGCATGAAATCGAGCGGGGGGTCAAGGAAAGATAGCTTAAGGCCTGGGATATGCCATTTAAGTCAGAAGGATGCCCAATTTCGCGGGGATTAAAACCGAAGACTCCTGCACCGGGAGAACAAGAAAATGGATGGAGATGAGCAGGTGACAGTATGTGTCGGGAGCGGTGGTTCGTTCCATGCAGAATCGGAATGGCAGGAAACGAATAGGGCCCCTTTGCTGTGCGCTTTCGAACTTGGAATACCTAAAACTGACCAAAGTGGTGAAAGGAGAGAACAACCCTCCTGAATCGTGGAATAAATGAGTCGAACCACATAGGATAAAACACATCTGATAGATGAAGTGACTTCACTGCGCGCGGCATTGGCTCGGAGCGAATTGAGCTTACGTCAGCCAGATCTGGGAGCTGTGAGGAACATGTGAAGGCCGGACGGGGGGTGAACTGCTGAAAAAACGAGACTGACAGATGACCAAAGCAAGGGAATCAAAGGATGGTGAGAAATTCATAAACTTGCGTACGGGTCAAGCAAGGAGCCCAATGATCAAAGGGGGTGACCTCAGCTTGCCCTACGAGTCGGTTAGGGTTGTGCCCGGGGGAAAACAAGACGTCGGGAACGCGGCGCAAGCGACCGTGACAATGGCATTAACAAGGGGTTGTAAGTAAGGGTGTCAGCAAAGAGACCCCCAGAGGGGGGCGGGTCCAATACCAAGGGAGGCTGTCTTGGGGAAAGGACTGACCTTCCGTAACTCCCAACCACGGGATGAGTCTTCACACGATCAGGTGCGGGTAGCGGGGAAAAAACGCTTGAGCTGATGTCATCTCCTGCACATCGCGGCTGACGTGGAACGGACCTATGGGGAGAGGGGGAAAAAAGCACCTAGGCCGCCGGATTGCTCCTTCACAACCTCCGCCTCCGGGAAAAGTTCGACAACGCTAGACTTGTCGACTTGAGTTCTGGGCCCGTATATAATACTGTTTCGTCTTTTCTACCCACAGCAGAAAGTCGATAAGCACCACGTGGGCGGAAGTGGCCCTCTAGGAGAGGTGTGAGGAGACGCAATCACCGAAGATAAAACCGTAATTAAAAGCCGACTGGAGGGTGGAAGCCTGAGCACAGGGGATCCCGGCCGGTGGATTAAAGGGTATTCTCTCAGTTCTCTGGCCGGATATGGGGGTGAGCAAAGGCTTATTTAGAAGTAGATTCCGGAACGTCAGTAGATTCCGGGGTCTGCTCGCACGTCGTGTATGACCCCTAGCGAAAACTCAAAATAAATTTCAGCCGCAGGAGGGAGAGTGGAATAAAAAAAAAAGACGGGCGGCCAAAAAGTAGAACTCCGCTGGCCGGTGCAGGAGGCTAATTAGGGGGGGGCCAAAGTGGGAGGGGGAAATGGTCGCGGGGAGCAGTTGGTTGGAAGTAAATGTGGCACTATCAAGTCTACACGATTGTAAATGAGGCGTTGCGGGGGAAAACCCCACCAGACACTGTCCGAGCCTACGTCACTGTGTTAAATAGACCAGGAGGTGTGCTAAAGCTTTTGGACCTCGACAAAAAAGGTCCCGGACTAGAGGGCTTAAACGAAACTCACAAAGAAAACAAAAAAAAATCTAAGTCTTAGCCTTCCCGTTAGTGATGCAGGAAAAAACTTGAAGAAGAGAAGGTACAGTTTTCGCTCTAAAAATCTTGGGACCTGGGCGGCGAAACGGGAAAAAGGGGTTGGACATTTGTTCCAGCATCACATGAGTTGCCAAGATCCTGTCTGGCTTGGTATTCTGAAAATATCCCGAAGACTAATCTAGGGTTCTAAGTGTGCCTCGGTAACTCACGCATCATCGCTCTAAGGTCCGTTCCAAGGTAGGGCGGAGACCCAACATAGGTTGAGGGGGCGCGGGTGGGCGGAAAGCTGATGGGAGACAAAAGTCCAAAGGGCTCGAGAAGCGCAGTCAAGCTTAGAAAAATGAGAGGGGGCGCGTCGGGACTGAAAAACGGGAAAAATATCGCCAAGCTGAGGGCCGAACCACCGGGAAGGTGGGAATAAACTTTCTTGGTAGCCTTTAAGACATTGCCATCGCGGGGAATTGCGGTGGAAAAATCCAAAAAAAAGCAGGTCGGAAACGTCGTCATTTTGGTCCGCATATAGGCTGTTAAAAAATACAAGCCAGAAACATGAAATTAGGGGAGGGGGTTGCTCAGTAGTCCTAACTTCTAAAGGGGGGGCGAAAAGCAAAAAATGGGAGAGTGAATTGAAGCCTGAGCCAGGCAGTGGCTGTATCTAGACTGCAGTAGCCTTGACCTCATCAGTAATACTACAAGAATGGGGAGGACTGACCAAAACGGGAAAACTCGCGGATGACCTGCCTGAAAATTTCACCTTCCAATAACCTACAACGTTTCTTAGAAAGGGGCCAAAGCCTTGTTCGATAAAGACAAACTAACCACCTGGATATCGACCACCAAGACTGAAACGTCAAGGTGATTTAACTAGTGCAGTTTAGTTCTCATTTTCCAATGATTATGAATGTTGGATTGTTGGGTAGACGGACAGACTACATCTCTAAAATGTGGTAGAAAGCGATACTGCGAGGAAGGGAGAGGCACCACGGTCTCTGCCGGCTCCTACTGGCGGAGGGGTGAGGAGATGGGAGGGTCATTGAATAACGTTTCCCTGATAGAGCTGAGCGTATCAGTCTGTAAATGCAGTTGGGTGCGAATTCAGAAAGCGCCCGGAGGGGTTCGTCGGGGAAGATCGGCGGTATGGCACCCGTGACAGACTCCATTGATCGTGGTTTGCTACGCGCAGGCCAGGTATGTCGTCGCTGTCCTCGGTGGGGGTTAGGCTCTTCTTCTTGCCAGGGGGACGTGGGGGCATAGCGGGCACTTGCGCCTAGTACGGAACAGTCGGGAAAATAATCGGTACAGGGGTTGAACTACGTCCATAGGGACTTGTGAGAGGGAAAGTCTGGTATTGAGTGGTCCAACTGCGCGGGAAAGGGGCCCATGCTAGGAGGGGGGTCGGACTTAACTCGCCGGTGCTTCCCCGACGGGAGGGGGGGCCGCGTCGGCGTGGCGCTTGGCACGACGTCGTTCTTACGATCTCCACTCGACGGTGTGCTCTAAGGACGTGAACGCCCCGTCCCTCCCCAAGGGTCTTTCGTTCGGACTCTGATGGGGGCGTCTTGCCCTTTTCCTGGTATGCCTAACTGGGGAAGGACTGCAGAGCCACCTAGAAGTGAAGGAGCTTTAAAACACTAAAAAAATACTAACTTGAGAAGCATGCACCAACAGCAGCTGGACTTATGCAGGGCAAAGAAGAGGGTCACAGCAGAGGAAGTCGGGGCACAAAGTCACAAAGAGGCGCAACGATCTCTGACCCCTGGAAAAAAGGTCAGGAAAGGTCAAAGAAGTGGGGGGGAAAGGAACTAATGGGTAGTAGGCTACTTGGGGACTGACTCAAGGGGAAAAAAAACGGGGTGGTCGGAGGTACGACCGCGTTTCTGAAAAGCATCCTGGTTGACATTAGGAGAACCGCGGCAAGACAGAGTTTAGAGTCACAGGAACACCTTGGACTGCTGGGAGAGTCGAGGGATCAACAAACAAATTTAGGAACGAAAGAGAGATTCTCATCAGAGGGAAAATTGCAAACTTAAAAGACGCTGCCATCGCGCCGGGAAGAACAGGGCCCGGGGAAAACCATGGGGCGAAACCAAGCAAAGGGTGCAGGGGGGGTTTCAATGCCCACCTGTAAAAGCCGGGCAGGGAAACCTGAGAAGAGGCCATCAAGTTCGTGGCTTAACATACGTGAATAAATTCCCGACCAGGAGAAGGTGATAGCAGGAAGGGAAAGTTGGGCTGTAATTTTTTGAGGGAGAGGCGGGGAAACTTCCCGACATCGAAGACGTGACAGTACTGCTTAGTAGCGGGGTTCCGATTGTATGACCGTAAGACGACGAACTGAGGGAAAAAAAAACAGTAATGCAAAGGGAAAAGTATTCCACGCTTAGCTCCATCCGTAGGTCCACCACCATCCATCCTGGGACGGTGGAAGATTACACCGGCGCGTTGAGGAATAATATGAGGCTATGGAGGTGATACATTAACTTGGACAGTTTGAGGCACCCTGATAACTAGGAAAAAGGACTAACGATGGAAGGCAAAACTACTAAAAGGGAAAGAAACTCTTCAGGGGGAGAATGAAGTGGCGTGTAACTGGAGGCTTGCTTTAGCGCGGATCGTCCTCTTTCTGATGAGACCCAGCGGAGGGAGAATCGATTCAGGGGTCGACTACGTTTAGTACGACATAAGATAGAAGCAAAAGAAGGCCCAAAATCGATACACTGGCAGGAACAGAGGGGGGAAACGCGGGGCTGAATCCCAAAAAAGGGGGGCATACAAAAGCAAGGGACCGCCGTTACAGTTTGACTGTATTGAGTGGCCGGGCGATAATCCAAGGGGGGGGAGGGAAGGGACAGAAAATCTGGACGAAACTTTAAAAGCTTTCTTTATTCCTCGGGCCAGGCAAAAAGTGGTTTCAGGGGAATCCTCAAGGAAAAGGACAAAGAAACTACAAAGAAAAACGCTCGAGAAAGCCAGACCAAGGTCTGCCATCAAGAATCAAAGGGGAGACTCTTACGAACTGCGTCCCTATCTCGGGCTGAGATGACGAGAGGAGAAACAGAGGAAAGCTGGGAAACCCTAGGCGGAGGAAACACACACACTAATGGAGGTCCTTAGTGCCCGTCCGGCCAGCCCTGAAATGTGCCCTTATTCAGCAGAATCCATTTATGAGTAACGAGAAGGCCATAAGGTGAGGAGCTGGCTATTAACGTCTATGTTTCACAGAAAAATTACCTCAAGCATCCACAGGAGAAGGATGAGTGGTTTGAGGCCAGGACTACAAGGAAAAGGCCGCCATAGCCTCCACCTGGCAAGGGAGACGCTTTTAAACGAGATCTTCAATACGGATCAGCGGCGAAATCGGGATAAGAGGTGACGGGCCATAAGTAAACTAAAAAATCGTCTTGAAAACTCCTGATTCAACTGAGTTCGTCGTGGTCCAAATTTAAGTACGCGAAGGAAAAAAGTAGTGCATAACGAGATACGTAGGAAGGATTGATTAGCCAAGAACCTACTGGCGGGACTTTCAGAAAGAGAACTTCTGCACTCTTCCCAAACCCAAGACGCAGGGCTGGAAAAATCAGTGCTGAATGCAGTCAGGAATCGGAGGCAAGGTTGTTGTGCTATAACATCAAAATGCAAGAAGGAAACATCACCGCAGGTAGAATTACCGCCAAAGTGTACGGCTGTGCTTTACAGCAGAAAAATGCCCAAGGAAATGGCCTATTGACAAGAAGCGATAGGACCTGGAGTTGGCCGATAAATGCGGGTTTGGGCATGGCCTCAAGACGCGGGCAGATTGGAAAGTGGGCACCCTTGGAGGGGGGGCGCTGGAAACGAATGTACGCCAGGTATATCAGGGATCCTCTTGAGTTAAAGAGTCTTCTCACGCCACAGAGGAAAAACAGCAGATTCAGAATGAAGGACAACAGGGGGGGGGGGTCGATACTCAAAAGAGCGGGCTGCCTACAGAAAAAGGAGGAAGGGATCCAGGGGGGCAGGCGACGCTGCATCCCCCGCAAAGGGGCAGCTCCAATTGACTCATTGACGGGGGGGGACTACAAGCTCCACAAGTCGTCCTTTCTTCAAAGCAGAATACAAGCGCGGAGGAATGAATCGCAGGGAACGCAAAGGAGGAGGAAGACCTGGTTTTGGCGACCGTATCAATCCTTCTGGCCCCGACGGTGCGTCAACCATTACTGGGGGAGGCTCGCCGGAGGGTCACACCTGAAAGAGAGGGAGGGAACGTACCCATATCTCTCAAAAAACCACCAAAGGAATGAGAGTATTGAGAAAAACCTAATTACGGGCGAGGACAGCAAAAGTCTGCTTATTGTGAAAAAATGCGCTTAAAATCAGGGAAAATGAGAAACCTGGAACTGGAAAAATTCCACCGAGTTCCAAGCTTCCCAAAAGGTGAACATAAGGGGCACGAGAAGAGGGGATGCATTCTAGGGCTAAAAGACTGCAGACAACTTGTTTAGCTGGTCTGCCACAGCAGCATGTAGCACTATAAGGCTCGTGAAGAGGTGCTTAAAAGGGGGGAAGAACAAAAGTATAAAAACTTGAGCGAAAAAAAAAGCGGCGGCTTTGACGTCCTCATCACTTAGGGGAAACTGACCACAAGGGAAAGAGCTGCATCGGGTACGTGCAACGGATCATATTGATTTCAGAAGTGCTCCCATCATGAGCTGACGAACGGCTCGCCCGGGAGGGAAGCAAATACATCAGAAAAGACAAAGGGAGGTCAAGAAGAAATAAGCGCGTGGGAGGAGGGACCACCAACTTGTATAGAAGAGCCGGCCCGGGGGGGAAATGGCAAAGTACTTAGCCTACATGTGAATTCAGTGAGGGGGGACAAACCCAATAGGTGACGGTCATTTCAAAAATAACGAAAAAATGAGTTCGAGAGGTTCGCAACCACAACTTGCAGAGTAGACTGATATGGCAGGTCACCGGAAAGGAGTGAAAGGCTTATGTTAAGGAAAGGAAAAAGGTATCAGAGGAAACCGCGACGCATCACGGGGTATACAAGCCCATTTCCTGGTACGAGAAGTCACAGTTAACGGTGCCAGGTGGTCTTAGGGGAAGGTTAACGGTTAGCATGAAAAAAACCGCAGGTGATACCGAGTGAGGAAAAGGGGATGTAGCTATAAAAAAAAAAATTACTGGTGCGAATAACTCCTTCTCTCTAAGATTAAACTGCACACTAAAGCGTCCCTTTTCTTAGCTGGTCACGGGAATTATTTTCGAACAAAACCAAGGGCTACAGGGAAGGGGGGAAGTTAAATGATTGTCGTCGTCGCAGTATTAACCTTGCAGAAAATTGCAACGAACAGCGGAGGAATCTGGGAGCAGACTTTTCCAGGCGAGACTCAACAAAGTCGGAGCCCGGCTCGCTCGGTGTAGGCTTTAACAGAAAAGGACCCGATCTGAAAAGGAAAGGTGCCACATCATAGGGGATCAGTGGTAAACACAGATGCCTCCGACTGCGCAATACCTGAGAGAAAGAATGCCTAAGAATAAGAAGGAAGGAGGAAAATTTATTGGGGCGAGAAACCTTGAGGGAGGGAGAGAGGCGGAGGTGCGGCTTCCTTCACTCATAGGGGGGGATGATGAGGGGGGATACCGACAAAAAACCCTGGAAGAAGCCTGGAAATGGAAGCAGCACGGCGGCCCGGCCCGGAACACCAAAGGTCGATAGCCAAGACAAGTACTCCAAGGAAAAGCGTCACGAGGGGGAAATGGGAAAATGCAAAATGAAACTGGGAAGAGGACGATCAGCAACCGCGGTCTACAGTGCGTGCATCACGCTTCATAGATGCTTGCAGGTCTCGTCCTGCTGGGAAAACGTCTAGGGCAAGAGGGTTTAAGCAAAGAACACGAAAGACTGGCGCCAGGCTGAAAAGGGTCACATCATAACGAGCCTTAAACTGGCTCGGTCAAACTCAGGGGCTCTGACAAAAAGAGGGTGATGTCCGATGGGTAATAGGGGCTGCAAAACCCGGTTAACTCCAGTACTGACCTCTGAAGGCTAAAACTTGCGAAAGGACATCTACGCCCGGTGAAAAGAAGGAACGGGAAAAGTATGAGCTCGAACGATGCCTGTTTTCAAAGAGGAAAACCCATTCCAAACAACCAATGGGGGAATTTAGGGGGCAAGAGGGATGGAGCCCGTGGCGGAGGGGGACTAAGGTATGAAGTGCAATCTGCCATCCCGGTGATTAGGACGGGGATTCTAAGGGGGAAAAAAAAAAGCGTGACCTCGATGGAAACAGGATCAAAGAGGAGGGGAAAAAAAAAAAAAACTGCCAGGAGTGCATAGTCACATCCTCTCCTATAGTTGGGAGAAACGAAGGGCAGCAAAATACTAGAATCGTCGGAAAAAAAGGGGAGGGCCTGTCCAAGGGAGAGGTGAAGAACGCAGTCAAACACGGAGGAAACTGAGGTCAGCACTGGTGAAAATCGCAGCTGGGAACCGGGTTTGGCATTAAAAACCCTTCAACGAGGGGTTTATAGAATGTACAGAAGGGGATTAGCCAAGGCCAAGCTGTATTTAACTCGGGTTCATGGCCGGAATTTTTCAGGGGTGAAG
>Ga0179591_1339919_pt1 | contig 13993 bp, 13 predicted proteins | sample CZOMad2_1_08_16f_FD_182891 | JGI IMG/M metagenome (GOLD analysis project Ga0179591, IMG submission 182891) | Vadose zone soil fungal communities from Angelo Coast Range Reserve, California, USA - CZOMad2_1_08_16fungal (PacBio error correction) | ecosystem: Environmental > Terrestrial > Soil >...
AAGGAGATGGACAAGATCTGATGCGCACAACGTGCAGAAAACTACAAGTACCTTTCCTAGGGGTTTATTCTCGAAAAAAAGGAGAGAAAAGATGTCTCTTTCGGATAGCACCAGGAAAGGCTCAGTAAGGGAGGCGTCTTGCTGTCCGAACCCTGAAATGAACGTTCGTCCGTACTAATTGTCTTCTAACCGGGCCACACGTACTCAATCTGGAGGGGGGGTAAGGGAGGTCTCGATGTACGGGATTATTATTGAGGAGCTTTACGCCATAACGGTTCTCAACCTCGGGGGGGCCTAGGCAGATAACCAAACGCGCGATCAAGAAAGATAACAATGACAGTGTTGAAGATTATATCTCCCAGGAGCTCCTGCAAGGTGAATGCCGAAAAGGATGGCATGTTTCTAAGAGAGAGAAGATGACTGAGTGAGAACAATCGCTGCAATGCTGCGTCATGCATCTACACGAGGTGCTTCCTGCTTTGGAAAAAGAGGGTGGCCGGCAGGGAGAAACGCTCTATTCCTCCAACACGAAGCAAAGGCCTTACACGGGTGGAGGGCCGAAGTTCCTCACTAAAATTTGTGAGGGGAAGTCTAGGAGACTCTATCAGGCTTCTGGAAAGGTGCGGGGAAGGGAGGACGATAAGGGCTTCAAGACTCCATTAATAAATCCGGGATCGTGAAAACGTACCTTCAGGAGAACCCCCGGAAGGTTCTAGGCCTCATCTCTTCGAGCTTGAAACCTGCAGCAAGGCTCGGAAAGATCTTGGAAATGTGCTGGGGGGGTGATTTACCTCTATGAAATCCCAGGGTCTTTAGGGGGGGCCGTCCTCTTTGGGGGAAGGAGCAATGAGACGCAGGAAGAGGCTTTTTATTGGGGAAAGTTAATGAAATATTCTTGAGGGGGGAAAAGTTCACATAAAAAAGAAGCCTGTCTATAGACTCTAAAGAAATGTTCTCGAGTCTCAACAACAAAGAAGTAAAATAGAGAACAGCTCATCTATTGTAAGAAAAGAAGGAACAGGGAGGATTACGACGTTAGATCAAACACGGGGATCCCATGCAGAAAAAGACAAGCCTATTCAAAAAAAAAATGAAGGGGAAACTGGAACCCATAAAAGAGCCGAGATTACGGCCGCGTCCCTCCAAAAAAAGCATAGATTCAAGATTCCCTAGAAAGGGCCGCAGGACCGCCGCCTGAGTTTAGATGAAAGGGCTCGGTGGGGTATTAGAGGGACTCATTTAAAGAGAGGAATCGAGCATGGTTTGTCCAAGCAGAACTTGACGCGACAGAAAGCCTCAGAGGTTCTTCGTCAAGAAACTTGCCAGAGTTCGGCCAGGGGGGCGAAGCGCCTGGGGGAAAGTCAGGACGCTGGGAAGTAGTTGATCGGGAAGCTAATATATGAGAAGAGCCGCCTGCAAAGAGCTTTTCCACGAACCTTCTTTTCTACCAGCCGGAACAAAAGAATATCTGGGAGGAAAAAAAAGACGTCCATCTTCGTGGGATAAAAAAATCATTTCTTGGGCAATATCTCCAGGCGTCTTGAGGAAAGAGTCGACAGTTGAAAAAGGCATTAATCCTCCTGAAGAGGAGTCGCTATCGGGGGAAGGGGAATATTTTTTGAGAAAAGAAAATATCTACGTGGGGAATCAAAGAGGACCACAAGGAACCTCGGAGAAAAAAGAACATCATCATGTGGAGGGCCATCTTTCGCGTATTCTTAACCGAGAGGGAAGGGGTGCTCAGGAATCATCCCGAGCACCGAGGGGGGGGTCTTCAAGAGGGTGGGAAGTGGGGGCTTGCCGCAAGGGGAAGAGTAATGAAAAAGAAAAGACTCTCCATCACCGAGTAAAGCCGTATCACAGGAAACCTTTTACGGCCTCGGGGGTCCGTTTTAAAAAGGAATTCAAAACTCTAACGCTTCTCATATAGGGGGAAGTTTCATGGAGAAAGGGATGCTCTCCCTTATCATGAGGGACCTGGGTATAAGCCCCAGGACCTATCCTTTCCAGGGAGTGGGAGGGTCAGGGAACCGTCCTATTTCACATGACCGAAGAAATGCCGGCGGAAAAGGAAGGACTCAAGGAAAACCTTGTTGCCGAAAAACCCGGATGAACGCCGGACAAGGACCGGAGGCCGGACGGGAAAAAAAAAAAAAAGGACATCTTTCCCCTGCAGAGAGGGGGGACTATGCGAAAGAGACCACAGTGACCGGGGGGCCCAAATCGGGGGTGTAAGTGGGGAAAACCTCAGAAGGCGGACCGAAAAGAGACGGGGGTTTTTCCCTCCAGCCTAAAACTTCTATCAGGCTCCATTCGGTTTTTTCGAGGGAAAATCACCCGAAGGTTCCAAAGGTACTCTGAAAGCAAAAGGAAATCAACTGGCTCTTATCACAAGAGAATCAAGTAGGGGGCTCATTCTGAAGCTCTCATCATCTCTAAGCTTCACGAGTCATTAGGGGTAAGATCAGAGGGGGCATTACCTCCTCTATCTTCTCCTAGTAGACGTAATTAGGGGAGATTTCTTTATTGGGAGTGGACGCCTCCAGGAAGATATATCTGCTGTAATGGGGCAGACACCGTGGAACCAGCGGGGGGGGGGGGGCCACATCTATGAGGAAAATTCATTACGTCTTCTAGGGGAGCTTCCGTCCGGAAGAGGAGGGGGTGGTGAACGGGGGGATCTAACCGGGCCGACCACCTGGCGAAAAAACTCTGGAAGGGTTCACCTAAGAAAGACCGCTTAGGGTCCCCAGCAGAGGAGACCAGGTACGGGGCCTTGGTGTCGGTCCCAAAAGAGGAAGCGTATCGGCAAGAGGAGTCTCCTAATTGTTTCCCTATCAGCGAGCTCTCAACAAATTAAAAGAGAGTAGATGGAGGATTATCGGGAAACAAAAAAGAGAGAACTTCTCATTTGGGGGGGGAGGGGCACTCTAGAAGAGAGAAGCGGCCCGGATTCCTCAAATAAGTGTGGCCTCGAGAAAGAGAAGATGGAAAAAAAGTCTAGGTGAACCAAAGAGGGGGGATCAACGGGTGTTCTTCACCTTCCATTTGCCCCTTCAATTTTATGTAGGAGTAAGTAAGACGAAGGAAAGATAAGGACATTAAGTGGAAGAGATGGTCCCCTTCAACCTCGGGGGTACCGTTTCTATGAAAGATATATGAGGAAACAAAAGAATAAGGGGCGTCACCCTACAAGAAGAAAAGAACCCAAGAGCACACCGATTACCCCTCGAAGGAAAATTCGAATACTCTAGGCTTCGCTATATCAGAGTGGGAATTCGAATGCGGACTGGCCGACTGCTGAAAGTCCTTAAGAGCCACGAAAGAGTCTCTGAAGGGGGGAGTCCGCTGAATTTCACTGGCACATGCTTCGGAGACTTCGAGAGAGGAGAGTCCGGCGGTGGGGGGACGCGGAAAAGATCTACTTTTAGATATCTGCGGAATCCATGTGACCTGGTTGAGACTGGGGGAGTCTCTGACAGGGTCTTCTTGTGGGCATTAGAAATTCATATTTTAAAAAATAAGGGCTCATCTTTCCGAAGAGGGAAAAAAAGATCTCCTGGAGGGCCGCGTCTGGACTATTTCGGGGGTGAAGACAGGAGGATGGCTATTTTCAGGATACGGGCTTTATCTGAAAAAGGGCATATCCCTGAAGGCCGAAAGAAGAGGCATGAGCAAGCCCAGGTTTAATCGGCAGTCCGAGAGAAAGACTCTGCGTGCCAAGGTCGGGCAGCAGGAAGGGAGGGCGCAGAGGGGGAAGAATCTGAGCGAGGAAGAGTTGCGCGCTCATAGGGGTGCGCCTGCCCAAAAGGAGATCACTAAGACTTGGGGAATTGTGCCGAAGGCAATATCGAAGGGGTCAAACACCTTCTTCCGTGCTCGTCATGAATCCTAGGTTGATTGAGCACGTAAGGGCGCCTAAGCGGGGAAGAGCCTTCCCACCGACTTAAAAAGCTTGAAGACCTATCGAAAAGGGGGGGGCTATGAAGCTTCTTTCCTGACCGCCAGCTATAAGTGAAAAAAAGATGCTTCTAACCGAGGGGACACAAAGGAAAGGAAAGACTTCTTTTCTTCTGGGTTAAAGTTTCGGGCTCAGGTGGTCGAGGGTCTTCGGGCCATAGACGGAACAACATCGGAAAGGGCGGGCGACCGCGCGGAAAAAAAAACGTGAGGGGGGAGGGCATCAGTGGGGAGATTATATCTCCCAGTAAAGGCAACAATTAATTCCTAAATGAATGGGAAGAAGGACTCCATTAAATGAGAGAAAGGACGGCGTTTCGTCGAAAAACTGAAGGCGGGGTAGGAAAGAGACACGGCGGGGGTCAAGGTGCCAATATCGTCAAGGACGCGGCGATAATCTATTCCCGAAATGCGAACGAGGGGAAAAGAGTCGCCTTAACGGGAAAACGAGGCGGCTTTCTCAGACAAAACACAATTCCTATTGGGGCCTAGAACAAGAAGTCTGATCCTTGGCTCGTCTACATTTGTTGGAATAAACGAAATCATACAGAAGGAGGGTTCCCAGATCCTTCCCTTAGAGCCCCACCCTGGAGCATCGAGAGGGCGTTGGAGACACCTTCTAGGTCCTCAGGAGGTTCCGATAACCCGAGGTCTCATCTTACCTGCTTCTTCCTCAGTTTTGTTTTACGGAGGGTTCTTCGAGGGGCCGTTCCTAAGGAGGTCCTCGCACCGGAAATGGCTTGGAGGGGATGGAACATGGTGATCAAGATAGTTGCGGGCCCCGCGAACAGTCCGATCGGCGATGAGTGCGGGGGTGGGAGCAAAAACTCTACAACAACGTCGAAGAGAGAGATCCAAGCCAAGGCAAGCATGAACGAAGCTCTCTCTTCTCAGTGCCAAACTCTCGTGGCGAAAGTCCCCTGAAAAAGTCCCTCGTACCGGAGCTTGGCATTGGTCTTCAGGTCCTTGCACAGCCTCCCGGGATCTACTACTCCATCGGGGTCAATGCTCCTCCTCGATCATCGTTATCGATTGCATTCGAAGGATTTTTCAAAGGAAGTCCTGAGTTATATCGTCACGGGCTCGGTCTTATCCTGAAGAAAGATCTGGGGGGAAAAGGGATTTTTCTCAATCAGGTGTTACTCGCGCTGAGCGAGATCTTCGGAGGTCCTTGGAAAAAAATCTTCTTGGGAAAGACGGCGCATAGGGGGGTGCACCACCCGTTAGTATGGCAGGTATTGGCTATCTTGGCCGAAATAGATGCGGGGGGGAAATCGGGACGGAAACTGAGGGGGGCAACAGCAGTCCTTCTGCGACGACCAGCAGGGTTACTCTGCGACTAACTAGAAGGAAATAATGGACCTTCGCCATTAATGATTGAACCGGCGGCGAAAAGATCTCCCGGGAAACCCTGATGAAGCCCTCCTTCGAGAGGAGGATTCGGCACGCATGCAGGGTAAAGATGGGATATGGAAAATCTACCTTTAAAGGGAAGAAACCGTCATCGAGCTTGACCCTCAGATGGGACGTTTTTCGCGGTCCGCATAGGAGTCGTAGCGGTCGCGACAAGGACAGCAGCGGAGACAAAGGACTGTATGAGCTTCCTAAGGGGAAGTCGTTGGACGCCAGAGTAGAAAGAGCCCGCACAGGGGGAGATCCATCAGAAACTTTAAGGCACGAAGGGGCCTTACGGCATCGACTTGGGGGGGGGGGATCTCGGCAAAAGGCTCCTGTTCAAGGGGGGAAAAGGCTGTCTTTGGGCATGGCGCAAAAGCGAAGACTCTCCGACCAGAAGGGAGAGATTTCCTAGGAAAAAAAACAATTCACCGAGAGACCTCTATCTCGGATTAATTTTCAACCGGCCGAGGAAACCTTGAAACCCGGACCGGCGTGACGGGAAAGGCTGCTTCCTGAGAAAGGGGGATTGCCCCTTTTTTCAAACCCTGAAGCCGTACAAGATCGCTACCATAAGATAAAGCTCCAGAAGACGGAGATCGGAAACTCATGGGAAAGGTGCAAACGGGGGGGATACCACAGTTACTTGAAAAATAAGAGGGTCCCACAGTCCCGAAGACTCGGGGGAGGCCTCTCGCTCCGACAATTACCTGGGGAAAAAAAAACCTCATATCTCCCTACTATATCGGGGGAATCTAGAAGGTCACAAAGAAAGTACTCCTTGAAGAACGCGTCAACACATGGAAAGGACCTTTGAAAGAGCAAGAGATCATCTACGAAAAGCGAGGCCCGTAAGGGCACGCTCGTCATCCTTAGGAAGTCAGTCGAAAGGGAGAGATATCTCGAAAAGGGTGCCTGGTAAACGAGGAAAAATCGGGAATTCGCGTTAATGAGGGGGGGCCTCCTTCGGGTGGGGGAGGTATGTCGTTCTGAGCCCAAGCCTGAGGAAGAGATATAGAGGAAGTAACGCTGCAGAAAAGTGTTAAGGGGAAAAGGATTCTGCCCCCTGACGGTCGAGAACCACGCAAGCAGACACCGAGACTCTTTGTAATTGAAGGTTCAAGGGGGGAGCCATTTGCGCTGAGAACCTCGACGGCTAAGTCTTTCGGGCTTCCCCACCTTCGGGAATTTGGCTGCAGGGCTCCTCGATCTCGGGGGTCTGGGCAGCCGAAAGCGTAGCCGAGGGTTCCAGATGAAAAAAATACACAACAACAACGGAGTATTAACATATATATAAGTGATAGGTCACAAGATCGCATGTTTGAGTCAAAACGGGATCGGGACCTACCATTCCGAAAAAAGTCCTCTAGACTGGGAAGCTATCCAGAAGAAGTCGGGGCCATAAGCGCTTAATTAAAATGAGCAACGGGAAAGGAGGCACCTTCCTAGTGAAGAAAAAAAACCCCGGGGGAAAAGTTCTTGCCGAGAACGTCTCGAAACGTCATTAAGTTCTCATGAATTCATGAGAAGCAACCTCTGGGAAGGATTCATCTCTCCAGGAACTATCTCGACCTTATCGAAGGATTGATGTGGGAAACTAACTCCATCAAGGGGAAAAGAACCCACTTGGGGGGGCGGCGTCCACCGAATTACCGCGATTAAAACAGCTTTCCCTGCAAGGTTGAGTAGAGAGACATCCTAGGGGGGTGAATTCGTCAAGGAAAATGCTTCTAGCGGAGCCCTTGCCGCGCAAGTCGTCCTCCTAGAGCTGCAAGACTGCAAGGAGAAACTGACTGGAAGAGGGACTCGACAAGAATTGCACTGTTGGGTAGGAGGCTAGAGAAGGGGGAAGTTCCTGGAAGAAGAAAAAGGGAGGGGGGCGGTCCAGGGATCGGCGAGCGAGGCTGACTGATGGTGCTTCACAATCCGCTGGGGGGAAAAGACTTGAGGGGTATCAGCATCGTCACACTTGGGTGCCAGACCCAAAAAACGAGCTGCTATGGGGGGGTATCGACAGGGGAAGGTTCCTCTTCTAGTAGTGAAGGGCGTGATCGGCAACAAGGGAGAGCCTTAAAGAAAGCAATACGCCTGAAGAGGAGTCAATTTCATGAATAGGCCGGGGACAATTCCTCCCCCGAGCTACTTCCGCTTTTGAAAAGACACCGCTCCGCATCGGGCCGGCGATAAAAGGCCACGTCACAACAGGAGGGCGGAGTTGGGGGGGATCTAAAAAAGATCGATCTCTGCAAATTAGCTCGCGGCAGTGGACACTTTAGGGAGCGCTAAAAGTCTACTCGGTCGCCGGTTCTCCACCGAAGTCAATGGAAAAAGGGGGATCTCTCTTCCGGTGAGGGCTGAGGGGAACTGAGCCCCAGGAGAGAAGTGGTAGTGTTACCGACTCTGCGAAAAAATCTTTCCCGACGGCAACAGAGGAGGGCTGCGGTCAGCGGGCACGGAGGGGCTCTTCGGAGATTCTATATCGTCCCTCCCTTTCTCAACAGAAGAAAAAAGGGCGATCCTCTACACGAGACAAGGCCGGCTTCTGGCAGTTTTTACAGGGGGGGCTCCCGGAAGAAGCCGGACATTATGGGCATTGGGATCTGACTCTACTATGGACCCCTGGTTGTTCTTCTTCAAAATAGCTTAGGCATCATCTACACTAAGTTGGGGGACGGATGCGTGAAGTTCAAGGTGGAGGCTGCTATCCCACTCTCATTACTCCAGGAAAACGATCTCAAGGGGGCCGAAAAAGGAAACGGTTGGGGGGGCGCGCCGCTTCCTCACAATATTGGTGATTCGGGAAGGATGCGACGGGCCTATCTAGAGGTTCTCGAAGGTCTTACCGGGTGGATTGGACACAAAAATTCCTCAGAGACGCGATCTGGGACCCGAGAAAGGACCTAGAAAAAGCTATCAAAGGAGATCTCCATAGGAGGAGCTTAGGACCCTGCTCACGCAATGCGCTTCCATAGAGGGGGTTCTCGGCTGGCGTCAACCTCTTCTTCAGAACTAGACGGTCGGGAGGGCCCTTTGGAAAAGGGAACGTCTCATCTTCAAAGATCGAATATGCGGGCTGCATTGAGGGTCCCGAACGGGGGTGGTACCGCGATTCCTAAGATCGGCACGGTCGGAGGGAAAAAAGGATTCTCGGGCTCTCTCCCCACCACAAGGAAAAGACTAGCTCATCTCATCAGGACGCGGCTAGAAAAGGTGCCTCTTTCTTCAAAAACGGGATAACTGAAAGAAAGGCATCCCAAGCCTATTCAGGGATTGTCTAAGGTGATGGAAACCCATACCGACAGGGACCGGGGGAAGCTCGGTCAAAACCCTCTACAGAATAGGGAGAGTTTAATTCGAGGGAAGGGAGGCCTGCGAGGGCCGCCGCCTAATGGAGAACCGGAGGGGAGGAAAGAACGTTCCGGTCCTCTTTAATATGAAGGGGATCTAGCATTTCTTTTGGGAAAAGACAGCAAGGGGCGCGATCTTCGAAGAAAGCAGGGCAGGGAAGAGCCTGGAGAAAAAAGGGGGGGTATTTTTTCGGGAGAATCGGGAAGAAAACTTTCATGCGCGGCATTGGGTGGCGCATGTCGGAAGTCTCCTCCTGGACCAAGGGGAAAATTTTTTCAACGAGAATTAACTAGGCTCCTACAGGCCATTACGGAAGGGACTTGTCTACGATAGAGCCTCTTCGAAATTACCGGAGAAACATGCCCATCTTCAATTACAGATCCTTCTTCGAAGACGTGCTTAGAAGGAAAAAACCCCTTCTGTGACTTCCGCTGCGGGACGTCCGCAAAAGTCTTTTGAGCCCGGCTGGACGCCGATCGCCACAAACCCTTCACGTCCTCGCCGCACCGACCCGCCGCTTTCCGGAGGATCTGAGGATCATCTTCAGGTGTAAAAAGCTCGCGTGCGAAAGCACGCGCAGCGACACCGGGTTCTTCATCGAGGGGGGGGGGAATCCCTGTTCAGCGCCGCGGAATTCTAGCTCCAGACACCTCGGCCAAAAGCCAGGATTGCACGAAGACTGTCAAGATCTTGGGTCCTTGTTTATCGACAAAACGAGAGCGGCGCAGTAGGGAAAGTGGGGCAGGCGTCAACTGGAGGAAGCTCCTCCCTATGGGAGCGGCTTTTCCGGGAAGTCTGAAAGGGGAAGCTAGCGGTAGTAATTGGAAGGAGAACGGCCTATTCACCCTGGAATTTAAAGATTCCTGCGTCGATTGCCGGGGAGAAGAGATAGAACCAGGGATAAAGAACTATGGAAGAGCATCTTCCCCGGATGAAGGTCTCGAAAAGGGGAAAGAATCGCTGCAACCCCTTCGAGAGGAAGTGTTTAACGATGCGAAAAGAAGATTAAGACCAGGACCTTTTTGGAGATCTACTGTGGGGGTTCCACAGTCCGCAAGGACTCAGTGCGGAGGGGCCTCATATACTGATTCATGAGACGGAGCCGCATATAAACTTCGATCGAGACCATTCTCTATCAGAAAAAACAGAATTCTCCGGGCCCGTCAGGGGGGAGCGTCAGCAGCATGCAATCCGGGCTTATCACGAGAGAGACTCCTCAATCAGAAGTGCGCGCAAGAAAGGGAAAGGGCCATTACTAATACATTAGACTAGAATCATAGGATCTCAGACCAACTTGCCTGTGTGGGGGGAGGGGGGCTCCTTCGTTAGGAGAGGGAATTCGGTGGTGTCTCTCCTGGAGGGACGAGGGAACGCCCATTCCTGCGCAAAAGGATAGGAGAAAGTTAAACCTTTAAAAAGCGGGGGGGACCTTTTCCCAAGGGATGAGAACGAGCGTAGTTATCTGAGCAGAACGCGGGTTGGGATAGGCACTGTACTGTGCCCGAAATGAGCCATTTGGGAGTTCTTTTTCACATCGACTGGATGGCCAGAGGGGCTTCTCGGCCCCAGCAAGGACTTTTCGGCAGTGGAGGTCCCTCAGAGGAGTTCCGAAAAAAGTCGCCTAGTGTTTCAGATAAGAAGGAGCAACAACAACAACGAGTAGGGCTTATCTTTAACAATCGGCAGAAAATTGGAAGGCACAGGGAGGTCCTTCGTGTGAGGTCACTCAAGGGTCCTCTTACCGGAAAAGGATCAAATTCCTTACGAGAAGTCTTTTGTCCTAATAACGAAGGGGCCGTTCGAATAAGCTCTTCATAGACTGTTTGCCATTTGGTAAAATAAAGTTAATATCCAAACTCTTTTTATTCTGCGGTGAGGACGAGAACGCGCGGGGAAGTTTCGCTGAAATGGTCCCGCAACAAGAGGGGGAAACTTTTCTGGAGAGAATCATATTCGATTGCCTTGCGTAAAGGGGAGAAAAGAACTCCATCCAAATCAGAAGCTTCCACCGGGAGAAGTAACCAGAAAGAAGGCTTTCCCCTTCAATGGTCATGGATAAAGGGGCTTCTCAGGGAGACTTTCCGAATGCAGAGGAGGGGGGGGGGGAACCTTCCTCTCCACGGAGGCGACTTGATCTCTTGCTCCGCGCCTGACAGATAAATTGACTGTGATGCTTCAATGGGGGGAGAAATCCTGGTGATAAATGCTCGAGCTCCGTAGGGAAGGGCGGACTCGGAAGAAAAGGCTCTTCGTGGGGAGGGGGGGGGGTTCCAGGGAGGAATGAAAGGGGGGCAACCACTTCACAAGTATAGGAAGGGGAGGGGGGGCCAAGACGTTCCCTTGTGGGCTCAGAGGGGTGCTCATAGGAAAAAGTTCGTTCTTCGACCTCTCTGTTTCGAGAACCCTCCTTGAAGATTCTGAAAGTGAAGCATCCTTGGGGTTTCATATCACGGGGGGTCCTCCAGAATAGTCAAGGGCATTTCCCAGTTTAGAGAAATGAAAGCATGACATGGAACCCAGATTCTCTTCCAAGGAGCATTCCTCTCTCCTCTCAAAACTGAAATACGGAAGAGGAAATACGGGCCCCTTCACTGTACCTGGCTGAAAAGAAGGGAAGAAAGGAAGGTTTGGGAAGGGTCACGGGCTCTCACAAGGGGGGGGAGATCGATGCTATGGAAAAAGGGCTTCCCCTTCTTCGTTCTCTTCATGGTTCTTGAAGCTCAGGGGGGCTTTCTCTCTCAGACATGGAGAAATGAAAAACGCTCTGAAAAGAAAGGGGGGGAGTTCTACTTGGTCCTTTAGCACCTTCTCTCCTGAATCGTCCGTTTCCGACGATGGAAAAAAACCCAACCAGACCGATTGCAAGTACGGCAAAAGGAGGGCTTGAGAGAAGCGTCAGACGTTTCTTGATGAGTTCTCACGTTCTAAGAGAGAAAACATGGCCGCAACAGCGTGCGAAGAACGACCGCAATCAATTCCGGCTGCTGGCATGAGTGGACCGATGAGATCGATCGCCAGGAACGGCGCGCTTTAAATTCTGATGTTCATGTGCGCGAAGACGAAAAGATGAAGTCGTTCGGAAAAGTCTTCTGAATGCGATTCATCCAGAAAGGAGGTCAGAGATCTTCAAGGTGCGGCGAGAAGAAACACAGAGAAATTCCGCAACTATCGAAAGGAAGGATTCTAGAAGGGGGGGAACTAGGGGGACCGCTTGTCCGCACAATCGATGGAAAAAGTCCTATGCGACGGGCTTCGCCGTGACGCGCGGGTCTATAACAAGGGATGGGGGGGAACTCTTCCCGGTAAAAAGACCGCTAAACTACCAAAGATCCCTCGGGAGGCTGCAGTCTGCGCCGGCCGCGTAATGGAAAAAAAGAAGGCTGGCAGACTTCTGAACCGGGAAGTCAGCCGGGTCGTCTCAGGAGTTCCTAACCGGAGACTCGGCAAAGGAACTAGGCTTGTAGGGGGTGTATTAAGGGAGAGAAAATCTTTTAAGGCCAAACAACAGCGTCATAGGAGAGCCGGTCTCGAGCTCGAGGCGCTTTGAGCTCGATGCTGATGAGGAAACGAGATACAAGAAAGACTCAGAGCTCGAAGAGGCGATCTTTCTATCGAAGAGGCAGCAAAGAAAAATGAATCCATGCAGCCCTAAACTAGGTCGAGCGTTTCAGTTTCGGTAAAAGGAGGGAAGACCCGAGCCTCTGTCCAGCAGCCAAGAGACCAGAGGGAAGTGACGGCGCAGTTCACTCCGGAAGAAAAAGGGAGTATCTATCCAAGCTATCGGGTTCGGGTACGATCGTTAAATTAGAGAAAGCTTTTCGGTACCCGAAACACTTTAGCTCCACGTCTAAGCATGATTCTCTTCTTGTCGCCTAGTAGGGGGGGACAAGAAAAATCGTTGGGTGGGTAAGAGAGCATCTCGCGCCAACCCGTTCGGCGTTATGCTGATCTCAGAACATTATATGTAGAGTGTTTGCATCCGCCGGCCACCGGTGAAGCGGAAACGAAGACGTTTCGATGGCGGACGGCATTAAGAGCTACTACCAAAAGAGACGAGAATTGCTATGCACAAAATTCCATATAGGCTTAAAGAGACTAAGAGGCGCCGGCGATCTCCGACTTCAAGAAAACGCGCCGGCCTTGAATCGCTCTTCGAGACCTATGTGAGGAGAGGGGGTTCCTCGAAGTGAGAACCCAGAACACTCTTCATCCTTAAAGCGAAACGAAGTCCTTCCGTGGGTCCAGGGAAACATAGTCTGGACTGAAAAGCATTCGCTCAGGGTGACATCCTCCCTCCTGAAAAAATTAAGGGGGAAGGACGGTCTTCAAGAGTGTTCCCCATCTCCGAATGGGTTCGCGCTAAAAGAAGGAAATGTTCCATTCGGCCTTTGAAAAGAATCTCTTTCCTTTGTGAGACGCGGGGTCCTTCTGCGGAACGACAGGGGTGGTTGTGCCTGTGACTCTCCGGCCAAAGGCGGGGAGCGTAGAGGGGGAAGTCTGCTAGCCGGGGGCGTCGGGGAGGAATTGTCCTTAGAAACTTGTAACTTTGAGTTACTCTGGGCGGAGGAGCCCCTTTTTGCCGACTCACAAACAGCCGGACACTATCCTAAGGGAAAAATCCATAAATGAGAAAGGGATCGCATCTAAGAGGGCCCCAGGGAAAAGTTGTTACTATGCAGCACGGAAGATGAGAAAAAAAGTGACAGTAATCGACTGATCTGGGGGAAGTTTTCCACATGAACGAAGCCGCGCCGCCGCAGATAATTGGACTCATATCTAACCGGCAAGTCGATCTCAGAAAAGCAGACACCAACCCTGATGCAAGAAAGGGGGGACAGGGCGATTCCGTAAGCAAAATTCACTCCTTGAGAGAGCACGAGAGTCGGGTGGCGTCGGGAAAGGCGAAAAACATTCGGCCAGGAAGGCTTCCGCCTCAAGTCATAGGATCGACTACCTTTCAGGAGGACTGAGGGGAGCCTGAGGAGCGTTAATTCGGGTCCGGGGGGTGGGGCGGTAGTTGGGAAAGAGAAGGGGGCCCTATCTATAGTATCGCGTGGAATCGTTTGCCGGGCCAAGCCTGGAAGGGAAAATGAATGACTTAACTCTGTAGCATCACCTCTCTGGGGGGCACCTGTTAGGTGGACCAACTGGAATTAGAGGAGGCTTCTTGAAAAATCTACAGGCGAAAAAAGGCGGCTGAGAGCCTTTCTCTTCTCCGACGGTGCTTCAAATCAGAAGAACGTCCTCTAGCGCGAAAAAAGGAAGCCACCATGCGCATTATCAAGGTTTC
>Ga0179591_1259724_pt1 | contig 13989 bp, 20 predicted proteins | sample CZOMad2_1_08_16f_FD_182891 | JGI IMG/M metagenome (GOLD analysis project Ga0179591, IMG submission 182891) | Vadose zone soil fungal communities from Angelo Coast Range Reserve, California, USA - CZOMad2_1_08_16fungal (PacBio error correction) | ecosystem: Environmental > Terrestrial > Soil >...
ACTTTTGGGCAGGCAAAGACAACGAATGTGAAAGTCCGTCCCACCACTGGCATCACATCCATTCAGATGGCATCGACGCCCGGGGGGCGCAAATCGTTAGGGGGTTGTGTGGCGTGTCACGTCGAAAAATAGGGCGGAAATGGCCCATGAAAGTTCTGGGTACCGGGAATTGGGCGGAATGCGGTAACTACACAGGAAGGTTTAAACGGCGACAACGTGAAAGACCGTGATCGCGCCAAATTCAACACGGCAGCAAAGCGGTTGGACCCCCTTCCTCTCCCAGGATCGGGATGAGTCACGCGGCGGGTGGGGGGGTCTTCGGGCCTCGGACGTAGGCCCTTCGGTGGGGACTTTAGAAGGGTGAATGGGGAAAAACTTCCTCAGGGGGGGGGAAAACGCACACATCGCCCCTATGAAGGGGGTGTCCTTGGGGTGACCGTGGCGTTAGGAGGAAAATTGCATTAACTGGCCGGGGTCAACCAATACAGGGGAAAGGAGAAGAGGGGAACAAAATATTGGGAAAGGGAGGTTATGTATGCTTGGGGCCAGATGGTGTTCAACACGGTAGATGGGGAGTGTTGGGGAATACGGAGTCTGGGGGGGGGGAGCAAATGGGGACTTATGAGGGTGGGCGATCTCAAGGGAAAAAGGTTAGGGAATTTGGACAACCATCCCTTTGAATGGCACGAAAACGGTGAAAAGCGAGCCCACTAGGCTGCAACGTAAACAGCTCAAAAAAAAACGGGGAAAAAATCAAGGGCGAAAAGATGTTTGGGTCCGGGAGGGGTCTGCATTCAGAAAGCATTAACCTTTTCGGAAGTTCCTCCCATGGAAGTGAAGGAGGGGACAGGATCCCACCAAGAATGGAACAGACCTTCTGGGGTGTCAAAAATACAGCCCTAATTATCAACGTGAAAGTGACCAATGACCTGGTCAAGGGGAGAAAATTAAGTCCGAGAGGTGGACCCAGAATGCAAACCAGCCTAGTGAAAAGTGATTCTTCGGGTCAAACGATCAAAAGCCATAGAGGGAAATTTCCTGGAAAACGTTTCGTAGCGATTCCTCAAAAATTGACGACCCGGAACACCACCAACCAAAGATAAAAAAGAATGTATTCCACAGCTTGAATGCAAAAACTAGTATCAAACGGGGGTGAGGAATTATCTTCTGCTGATAATCGCCAACAGAGGGGTCCCATTTTGGTGAGTGGCCATGGCCGTAACGGAGAAGTTATTTGGGATTGAAAAGAGCAACGGGTGTTTCCAGTCCCAAAACTGCAAAGAGGGGGGTGAACGTGAAGCCCAGGGAGTGGTACAGGGTGCCGGGGATTCACGGCCATTACTCATATGAACAGAAAAAATGGTGGAGGAATGCCCGGACTCACGTAAAAAGGGGAGAACCGTCTACGCCTCTGTTAACTAGAACGGAAGGGACAACGAACCACATGGACACCACCCGGGGCGCGGGGAAAGAAAAAGACCCTGAAGGCAAATAAATTTAAAAAATCAAGAGATTCACTAGGGGGGGCACGAGAGGGGGTACAACTTCATAGTCTGGGGACAACAAGGCATGGACGTTAACAAGTAGGGGAACAGACACCGACGCTGGATCAAAAGATACGACCGAGTGAACAAACGCAATCCAAAGTCTCTCGGAAAACACCATCCCATCTGACGTGGAACAACCACATCCGCAATGTGTCAGGCAACAAAGGGGAGAGGAATCACCGCGCCCAATTGGGAACGAATCATGCCCCGGTCTGAGGGGAAAGTCCGCACCTGGGCCGAATAAATAGGGTAATCCGAACTGCCTTAATCAATTAGGGGGGGGGAGGTTGGGGGCACAAAGCGCTGGGCAACAATAGGACAACACAGGTTATGTCTCAGAAAACGGCACAACAAGGGCGAAGAACCAAGTTTAAGAAGCAAGAGAGAAAAATGGGGCCAAAGGATCAGGAAAAGCTTTTTTTTAAGGAGGCCGAGAGGCCGGCGATGGGACGGTTGAGTACGGGAGGGGGGTCAACAAGGGTGACTAACAAGAATCAAAAAAACAAACCCAGGACGAAAAGAAAAAGTTACACTATGGGGCTATAAAAGGGGGCAAGGTGTTAACACCCAGGGGAAAGATGGCAGTCTCCATTAAATACGTACAAAAAACGGTTGAGGTACGAGGTTGAGGAAGAAAAGACAAAGATGATTTCGGGAAGAAGGAGGCCAAACCTCTAGAGTTGAGTAGTAAGAATGGACACTTCAGGGGGGAAAAAGGATGACAAAGTTTACCGGAAAAAAAGGGTTCCTCCTCATGGTTTTGGGGAGACGGGGTGTGTTTGATAAGGGGGGAGAGGGAGAAGCGGAATAGGAGAAGGAGATTGGAGATAAGGGGAAAACAAACCGCGGATTTTGGAAGCTTCGGGAGGGCGAAGATAAAGAAATGGTATTGCAGGGCCCCAATAAATACTGGGCGAGACTCCAAAAATTACCCGGAAAATAGTGAAGTCACAATCAGGGCGGGGGGGATTGTGTAAAAGCAGGCGCAACTACCGTGATTATCGACAAAAGGCAAAAGTGGGGTCAGGGGAAGAGAAGATGATGGGCACGATTCGCGGTCGGTAAGGGCACAAATGTTTGGTGGAGACTATTCGACTTACTAGGGTTGCCTGGCGCTTGTTGAGGTTGTTCACCATTGAAGAACGAGAAAGGACTTCGAATAGGGGGAAGAAGGACAACTGAACTGGGCAAGGGAGTGGGGGGGGCAGGGAGCGCGACGAGCAGAAAAGGTGCGAGTGGTTTCAAAAGTTCGAATCTGGGGGTAATACATTGTCTATTTCGGGCCTGGAGGAGGGAAGGGGGAAGGGGCAGCGGAAAAGGGGGGTCTGCCGTAGGGGTACCGGTTTGTCAGTCCCGCCTCAGGTACCAGGGGGTGCGGAAGTAACTTTAGTATAATAGGAAACTTTGAAAAAAAAAGAGGGGAAAAAAGCCGGTGGAGGGAAGGGGTGAAGTGGGTGGAGAGGGGGCGGGCGCAAGACGAATCAAAGAACGAGAAGGGAAGTTATCCTGATGGGGTGTCGAGGGAGTCCTACTCGGGGGTTTGGGGGTTCATCGTGTCTTGAGTCGAAGAAGAAAAGAAAGCATGCATGGTCGAAGAGATTTGCTTTTCACCAAGGCTGCCAATCCTTTCCGAGGGTGTTCGAAAAGGGCTCACCATCCATTCAAGAAATGCTGGGGGGAAAGAGCACCGAGGCAGAGGAGCGACAACGTCGGCAAGCGGACAGGGGCAATTGGGGAAACAACGAGATCCGGATACTCGAGCACGGGGAAGTGGGGGGGGGAGGTTGACGGACGGTGAAGAAGGGGCCGACCGAAAAAGGTCAAACACACCTAACACCGGTGGGGAAGGAAACAGAAATCGAGAAAACCCTTCGTCAACGCTCAAACTTAAAGCCCGAAAGGTGGGGGTGGTCAATTCGGTGGCCAGAGAAAGAAGGGGAGAGGTAAAAAAAGAACCCCCTAAACAAGAGGGGGGGGGTTGAAAAAGCCAAAATAGCGATCATGGTGGGGGGGAGGGCCCTCAGGCGGGGGAATTGGGGAAATTTGGAAAGATCCTGGGGAAGGGCACCCGAAAAAGGGGGAAGTAGTCAAGTGAGGGCGGATTAAACTTTTGAAAGGGGTGACTCGAAGGGGGTTGACAAATGAGAGGTCCAGGACATCATGAGCCATGGAAGCGGGTTCAAAAAAAAATTTGAGCAGATGGCGGTTTTTGTACGGTTCGCGGGCAGGGTTAAACAGGGGAAGGGAAAGATTCAGGTTACTAGGGTCTGGAATTGGGGCAGGGGGAAAGCGAAGCGAAAAAACCCCGCACTTGGTAAGTTAAACGGGAAGACCTCCTGAGCGGGGTCCAGGGGGAGGACAGGTGGCGGCGGGTCGGTCTGCATCCTCACGAATGAAGTGGACAAGGGGGAAACCTGAAATAGATTCAGGAAAAGGTGAGCAAGAGAGGAGGGAACGTGCACATCAGCGGGACGGCCGCGGAACTGTATTAAGATAGCCCCCGTGGTGGGGGGGGGGGGTCAGTAGGACCGTTGCTGACGGTGGTGCAAGCAGGGGCCTGGGGGGGAAGAAGCCTGAGAAAGTTTAGCCATGCCATCCTCATACGATCTTGTGCAAATGTGAGGGTTGAAAGAGACATTGAAAAATGTTATTTTCCTGAGAAGGAGGGAAAGGTGGGCCACGCACGGTGCCAATGTTACGGATTGGGGGAAACCAGAGAAATGAAAGACAAGAATAAACGGGCCAAAAAAAAGGAAGAGGAAAGGGGGCAACGGGGAGGAATTATACCCAAACGCTGGGGGCCGCTGGGGACCACCTAGAATAGCGGCCTCTGCGACACCCAGAAAGAATAGAGCGAAACATCGGACAAAGGGCTTGTCAGGGGGTAAACACGGCCCCCGAAGTAGACAATAAAGGATACCTTTAAAAGGGAGACATGCGGGGGATCGCCTACAAGATCTCCAACCGGGAAAAGGGAACGGAAATTAAACATCACACAGCCAAAGGAAAAGAAGGAACGGGGGGGAGGGAATTGAAACATCATAAAAAGGTTTCAAGATTGGAAAATCTGGCGCCACTAACACGAAAAAAAACCACTACCCCCAGAAGGAGGACATACCCCTTAAAGAATAACTGAAAAAGAAGGACACGTGCTCAGGGGGGGTAGAAAAAAAGTCTAAAAAGCGCCAAACAATAAAACCGGGGTCGCCGCGTGGCCCGAAAAAGGGACAAGAAGAGGGTCAAAAGGAAAACACCTCTTGTTTCTCACCGATCAAAAAGGGATTTTGGACTCCGGAAGGGGGGGTCCATGACCTGGAATGTCTGGGTGAATGTCCCATAAAAATGGGAAGGAAAAGAGCCCGATCTCTATCGGGCAGGTCAAAAAAAAAATTCGGTGCTGCCAGGAAAAAAAAAAAAATAATGAACATCGAAAGACCAATTGTCAGGGGAAGGAGGAAAAAATTGGCCGGAGACGGAAAAGTTTGGTTCCTTAGCTGAAGAGGCGGGAAAAAGGGGGGCGGGGGACCCTTTGGTGGGCGATTTGTCAAGTGGGAGGAAAGTCGGACGAACAAAAAAAAAACCTTACCGCGGGGAGGATGCACAACAACAACTGAAAGGTGGGAGAAAAGGGAGAAATCCCGGAAGTATCTAAAAAACATCGCCACCGCGGGGGGAAAAGATAAAAATAGGTGAAGAGAAAGGAATGAGGGACCTAAAACAAGAGGGTGGGGGGAGGGGGGGAGGAGGGGAACGTCCCCTATCCAATAAGGGGTCCTAAATGAAGGAACCAGAAGTTGCAAGAGAGATCAAGGGAAACTGCACTAAACAACACCCCACAAAACAAACCAAGGTAATCCGCAAACAAGAAAGAAAAACGAACCATCAAACCAATCCTGTCGTATTGTGTTGGGAAAAAAAAAAAAAAGTACTGGGGCCGACGGAATCAAGGGGAAAATAAAAAACGCAAAAAAAGAGGAAAAAAGAATCACTTTCAACTTTTGAGAAAAAAAATACGATCAAATTTGGGACCACATTCTTCTAGAACCACAAAAGGGAAAACCTACCGCTCCTAATCAAAGTCCAGAGGAGAAACCAAAAGTCCAGTCACGGAACGCCGAAATACAAGGTGAGGAAAAAAACAAATTAAAAGGTGTGACCCTAGAAAGTGGGAGTGGAGTGATTGATCACGGTGACGTAAATAACCAAAAGTGGAAGTGGGGGGAGATCGCGGCCGGTCCGATGACGAGGGGAAAAAATTCAAAAGTGGCAAGGGGAAGGAACTGGCAGGGAAAAACAAAACAGACCTCGTCCAACAAGCGAGGAAGGCTAAGAGGGCACCCCAACCTCACTCCCTCGACCCCAAAGAGGCAAACAAAAAAAGTGTCGTAACTAAGGTTGAGGAGGAAGGAAGGCCATCTACTGCGTCACCATAGTCCGCAGAGGAGGTTGAAGCCCAAAATTGGCAAAAAATGACAACGGGGGGGACCATTTTGTCGCCGGGGGGGCAAGAAAGTAAGTCGGAAGAATAAGGGGGGAAAAAAATCGATCCAGCCGTCTCGGAGCCAAAAGAAGGCTGGGTAAAACTTAAGTACGAGGGGCGACAGAGCCTAAAAGAGGAAAAAAAAATAATGTGAAACTCCGCCCATCGAGGGCACGGGGATTCAAAAAAAACTTTTCAAAGGAGCCGATACTCTTATGAAAATTGGAAATACGGGAGGGAAGGGGGGGGACCCCTAGAGGGCAAATTCCTCGGAAGGGGTGAAGAGGAAGGGGGAAACAAAAAACGCAAGAAAGAACAATTGCTTTCCTGTCCGGAAAGGCGCGTTTCGGGTTTAAGGAAACGGGGAGGGGGGGGAAAGCTCCATAAGGATATGATAATGTGTCATGCTAGAGGGCATGCAACACCGGGCCAAAAAAAAGATACACTGCGAACAAGAACACAAGCCGCAAAGGGCAAGAACGGAAACAACATGGGCGTTTAATGGTTTTGACCCGTCACTCGAGGGGGCGAAAAAGCCCGGAGGTTGCGTCAAAGAGAGAGGCGGGGGGAAAGGGGGGGGGTTGTGACGGTGGCAAGCAGGCGGAACACAACTCCGGAACCGGAGGGGGGGAGGAGATGAGAGGGGACGTAGTGACGTTAAGGGCACAATGGGCGGGGAAGGGATCAAAAACAGGGGGGCCTTACTCCCGTGGGGACATGGGGGGGGGGGGAGAGGGGGAAAGGGTTCCCAGTATCTCGAACACATTGGCAAATGGGGGGGGGGGTTGTCAGGGGAATAAAGGGGGGGGTAACCTACTTGACGGTTTGGGGGGCAGGAAAAGAGACCCCCCTTTCAGAAAATGGGGTTTGAAAGGGAAAAAGGGGAAAGCAATTTTTCCTTGTCCAGAAAAAGGGAGGGGGGGGAAAAAGGAAAGGGAGGGGTGAAAATGGAACGAATTCACCCCCTAGACAGGGCGACCTAAACGCACACTGCGCTGGAGAGAAGCTTAGTAGATTCTTGGGTAGGGGGGAAATGTAGGGGTGGAGGGAGGAAATGAAATCAAACGAACCCAGGTGTTCGGACATGTGACGACAGTGTCGAGGGGGAATTCTTCCCTGCAAGCAGCCTTACATAAATAAGTTCAGAGAGAGTTGAATTCACAGTCAAGGAAAGGGAAGAACAACCGGTTGTTAATAACGGGTATGATCCGAAAGGCACAAGGGGACAACAATTTACCAAACGTTAAATAAGCAGGGGAACCTCTAAAAACTTCGCCAAAAAAAAAAGAAGGAGGTCTCCGGACAGGAAAAATACTCGACCCCAAGGAAACAAACCATGAGGGAACACTGAAACACAAAAAAAAAACACTTCACCCAATATCAACCTAGACGAAAAAAACGGGGAGTGCCATTGGGTCTGAAATTTTCAGGGAACAACGAGGTGAAATGTTTTGTAATGGGCCTAGGTAGAAAAAAAACTCAACGTAGGGGGGGGGAACGGCCAAGAACTCTTTCAGGCTGCCCCCATCGGGCCAAATTGTAGACGTTATAACTGTGGGTTAAAAAGGTGGCCGGACGGGCAGGAATGTTGAGGCCTTCCCCTTGCGCCAAAACCAAGGGGACAACCACGGGAGGGACGGCGTCCGAGGGATATTGCTTCCGCAAGCCCCGTTGGGAAACTGGTGGGCAGTTATGCCTCCCGTCCATAAGACGAAAAGGGGCAAAGACCCACCCCCAACAAGGGTTTTGAAAAGGACGACTGCGGTAAAAAAAATCTTCTGCTCACACTTCTTTTTACAAACCACAAGGGGGAACGGGGGGCCATATACGCTTCCTCCAAAAAAATCTGGAAACTGAACCAAACGGATAGCTGTAAATCATCTGCCGCAAAGGGGCTTGCAAACCTACTTGGGGCAGAAGACCTATTCTGCACTGTGGTTGGGGGCTCACGAGGTATAAAAAAAATATATCGTCAGGGGGCGGTGGGGGAGACTAAGTACTTAAACGGAAATCAAACCGAACTTGATACGACACGGGGGGGGTAACCGAGCAAAAAGATGCTGCCCAAGAGTGAAACAACCAATACCTCCTACCCCACTACTTGGGAAAAGCAGACCGGGGATCCGCAACAGGTGGACGATCGCTAACCTCCCCTCTCCACCAATGAAAGAGGGGGGGAACAAAGCCCCTTGGGTGGGGTTGTGCTTATGATAGAAAAGTGGCGAAAGGGTTCCATGATCAAGCATACCCTTCCCAATCATCCAAGAAAAAAAAAAACAACAGGATGGTTGGTTCAGGCCATCCCTGAGGGGAAACGGGGGGAGGAAAAAGCAAATTAACTTCACAGATTCCATGAATCCACACCCGCAACTGTTGTAGCAAGAAAGGGGGGTGAGGGGCCAATATGCCTTAGTGGCAACAGGAACGGGGGAAGGGAAGGTGGAAGGGATAAAGCCTCGGTGATTGGGGGACCGTTACGTGCTTCCTGTGACCGGACCAGGAAAAAAAAGGGAAACGAAGAAAAGAAAGTATCACTATGGATCGTCCAGTTTACACCGAAAGATGGATGAAGGAGGAGGGGGCGATGGGGAAAGCAGGCCTGACTGTTTGCAATTAATCTTGACTCGGAGAAGAGGGGGGGGAAAAGGTGAACTGGAAGAGTTCTGCTAAACCTAGGAGACAAAAAAGCTGTGGATCCTTCCGTCTACAGGACTGGGGAGGGGACGCTGTTGGCGCCTGGTTGGACAGGGGGAGGGGGGATTTGGTAAAGGTGGGGACTGGGTTCTCGGTTTCCCAGGAGTAGGCGGGCCACAGATCTCGCAACACGCAGAAAAAGTGGGGGTTGGCTGGACTAAAACGGGGTAGGGAGGACATGGTTCTCCCCGCTTCAGCAGCGTCGATTCAAAAAAAGGTTGAAAGCTCGTTTTTAATTCAATCGGGGAGGGGAGAAAGGGGGGGGCAAACAGACAAAGGCCTTGGCCTGGGAGAACAGTTTCCCCCGGGTAATGAGATGCGAGTGTTGAGCTCCCCACTTTCAGAAGGGGGGGGGGGGGGGGGGTGTGGGGGGGGGGGGGGGGTGGGGGGGGGGGTGGGGAGGGGCCGTTGGGGGGGAAACATAAGGAGTAGAAGGTTGTGGTTTCCTTTCCCGAGGGGGAGGAGCAGCCAAAGGGAAAGGCCATCTAACTAAGGAAAATTACCTAGCCTACTGAAGAAACAGGACAAGGGGACCTGTTTCCACGTATCAACGTAATTGAGGGGGAAAAAAAAGGTCGGCGGGGAAAACGCAGGAATTGAGGGGAACAATTCTCTCCTTGGATTCTGGCGGTAATCGCGGGGAAAAAAGGAGGCGGAAGGAATTCTTGCACCCTTGTGGGGGGGGTAGGAGTCAACCTGGGGGAAAAAAAGTGGTGTTGGATACCGCGGGAATCGAGTTAGTAGTCTTCGCAAACGACATCTGTCAAAAGAGGGGGGGGGGGGGAGGGGTTGCTAAGGAATGTTTGGGAAAGTGGGCGTGATACTCCCAAGGTTCAACGAGCAGCTGAAGGGATGGTTATCAATGAAGCGTCGTATGAAGGTGGGTGGGGGGGGGGGGGTGTTAGGGGAGTGCCTTTGGCACTACGTACCGGGAAAACCCATTTCTGCACGGGGGGGGGAGGGGAAGGAGACTACCATGAGGGGTCTGGTTTTGAGGAAGGGATCAGGGGAGGAAAATCTGGCTGGGAAAAGCCACCAGATCACCCTTGGGCCCTTCCCGCTGTCGGGTTGGGGGAAGGGAGTACAGAAAGCGATACTCCTTAACAAAAAGGGGAGGGTTTGCAGGAGGGGGAGAGGTCCGTTAAGCTAAGGGGGCATTGCCACAAGGCCCTCCACCGGTTGCCCGAATCGAAGAACACACAGCCCCTCTCTCTGGGCAAAGGTAATGTCTCCGGCTGTGGGGGGGGGGGCGGGGGGGGAAAAAAAAAAAAACACCACACACCAACGAGTTCCCTCGTCACCCCTGAGGGGGGCCTAAAACTGAAAAAAAGGGGGGGGTGGGGGGGGTGAAAAAACCTCCCGAGAGGTCTCCTTGCGGAAAGGAAGAAAGGAGAGGGGCGTTGGGGGGGGGGGGTCCTCAGGGAATGGGAAAACGGAACTCTTTGTCTACTTGAAAGTGTCAGGGGGGGGGGGAAGGGCACAGGAGATACACGGGTTGCTGTTCGGGAGGGGGGAAAGTTTGTGGCAGAAGGGAGGTAGAGGCTAAACATCATTTATTCGACTTTAATAAGGGGGGGGAACGCATTGAGCAATAAAATGTTGTGGGGGGAGGGGACACGGAGTTTCCTTGTAATAGGTCTCTTTCTTGGGGTCAGGGGTAAGGGAAGAAGAAAGAGCGAAGGGGCCACAGATAAAAATCGGGGTAATTTCGCGTAAACTCACGGGCCGCAGGTGATTGAAGTTGCCAGGGTGAGGGGCCGCTTCCAAGTCAGATGGGGGGAGAAGGCCAGTAGGGCTTGGCGAAAAAAGAGGGGGCCTTCCGCCACGTTAAAAACACAATGGGAGGGCCGGGGGGACGAAAGCCTATTATCGCAATATAGGAGCATGGTGGGGGGGGGAAGGGGACTCGCGAGGTACGTGAGCACGTAGAAAGTGGCAGGAAATCTCACTTTTCCTATCAGTCTCACCGTTCCATAGAGGGTTGGGAGAGTGGAAAGTTGAACGATCATCACTTTCCGCAGGATTTGAGAGATACTCACACACTAAAAAGGGGGGGAAGGTGATGTGGAAAAAGGGAAAGGCTGCAAGGGGAATCTTGAAAACAGACCCTAACTGCATATTCTTCGAGAACGTGGCGCGGGAGAGAGGGGGAAACGAGAGGAACGGCTACCTACACCCGCCTGTGAAAAGAATAGAGGCAACGGCAAAAATCGAGCAGAGACCGCTTGTCGGAATAACATCGAAAGTGCGAACAGGGGCCCAAAATGCATGTGCAACTATGAAAAAGAAGAGAAAAATCCTGGGGGCCCTGCAACCAGAAAGGACTTCAATTCGTTATCAAAATTACAAGATCCGCCTTCCCTCCGTAAACTTTGCCACAGCAACCAAACCGGGGCGGAACATATGGCGCTGGTCTGAGTGTGTCGATGGGGGGAAAAAAACCAAGTAAGATGGGCAACAAAAAGCGACTCAGAACACCCGACAGCCATCAGGAATACAACCATACCCGCTTACCCAGCAGGAAAAAAGGGAACCAAAAACCTCCAGTCGGCAAGGTTCGGAAACCCAATCATGATCCACAGAAAAAGCAGAAAGATGTTTCAAAGCAGACGAGAGGGGGCCAAGGGAAAAGGAAGGGGAAAACTTAACACGGGTGTTATCTCCCCCTTCACAAGGAGGGGGTCAAGTGAAAACACGGCCTGGTTGGTCAAACAGGGAAGGGAGGGGAAAAAATGGTCAAGAAAAAAAATCTTCTTCAGGAGGGGAAAAGAAACATACCGGAACGAAGAAGCTGATCGGGGAAGGGGGGGGTCCAGCGTCAGGGTGTGCTACAGTCAAGGAAGAGAGGGGGTGGGGACCGCAAAAAACACCACTTCGTCTACAAAAATACCTTGGGGACGAGGAAGAGGAGAGGGCCGGTGGTGGGTTTTGTGGAAAACTTTCAATACCGTGAGCTGAACATTTCGGAGGAGGGATAACAGCGCTCAAAGATAAATAGAAGGGAACAAATGTCTGCAACAAAAACGGGTAAGAGTACTCACCTCCTCACTCGTGGGAAAAGACGACAAAACGAACAAGCGCGAGTCCTGACGTGGGAATCGTAACGCAGAAAGAAAACTGTCGGAAAGGAAAAAATGACCGTGAGACGAAAAAGAATATTCAAGTCGGCTCCAGCAACAAAAGACGCACATGCGACCATGAGGGAAGTGAGGGATCAAGGACAGGAAGGTAAGCCTCATAACAAAAACCAGACAGATCTTCCCATCTCCCCCGAAAGAATAGAAGGCATAAGAAAGTGTACGATTAGGGGGGTGGTGCCGTGCCAGAGACCAACAAACAACAGCAAGGCAGGAAAAGAAAGAGGGAAGAGGAAATGCTTCTAGGATTACAGAGTTGTATCTTTCGACAGCCCCCAATTGGGGTAAACAACATTCCTTAGCCACCAAATTACCAGTAGAAAGGGGGAAAAAAAGGAATATGCCGGGAGACCTCACTCCATTAGGAGTCGAATTCGACCCTAAGAAGCGGGCAAAAACAAACAACTTTGGTAAACAAAGAAGAAAGTGGGGGACGGGGAGTAAAAGCAGATAAACCCCACGAGAGAAAAAAGGAAAAAAACTAAGTTGCAAGTTGGTTTTCGGAGAAGAGGGGAAAAAGAGAAAAGTTTCGGTAAGGAGGACTTTCCGTGAAAAAAACAAGGTGAAACAAAAGGAAAGACAGACCAGTCCCAATAACCTTCGAACGAGGTGGGGGAACAACCTCATCGCGCCAATAACTGACCGAAGACGACAAAAAAACTATCACAGAAGTCCAAAAAGGAAACTGAAGTAATCCTTCAAGCTGCTCGCATTTCACACGGTATCCGCAAAAGGGGCTCCTGAACCAACATAGGGGAGCGGGGCCAACGTGGCGGGAGCAAAACTCTTTGGTACCAAGGCCGGAAAAGACAACCTAGGTGATCTCGAGGGAAAAAGAAAGGAGAGGAAGGCGCTCCGCGGTGCAACGAAGTCGAATCGGCGCCTCCATCGCCTCTGCCACCAAGGCGACGACCCAAGGAAACACCCGACAAAAAAGCTGAAAAAATCAGTCGTGAAGCCATGGGGCCCAGAGGAGATACGGCTGTAGGGGGTGGATCCCGTCCGAGGTGGGTGGTCGCCTAAGAAAAATCTCAAGGGGGGAGAGGAAAAGGAAAAAACAACGTAAGTTGAAAACAGAGTCTTATGGGAAATCGGGTTCGGGGTGGGGGTGTTTGACCAAGGGCCGCGGAAAGAAGAAGGGGGGGAGAAGGGCTGACGCGGGGGAAAAAAAGTGGGGGTCAACCGGGTTGGGAGGGGGGGCTTTAGTACACAAAAAAACCAGACACCGACAGGCCGTGCAGACAATCAAATGCCTCTTTTGAACGAGACCCAAACCCTTCATCGGTCAAACAGGCAAGGAAGTTGGGGGGGGAGGGACACGCCATTGCCTGCTGGGGGAGTGGTGAAAGGTGGGGGGTGAATACTTTGAATCCAAAAAAACGAGGGGAGCAAAGAAGCCTCAAACGGGATTTCAAATTATTCCTTTATTGGCCTAGGAGGGGGGGGACAAAAGGGATTAGACCCCAGTTTGTGACAATTGAGAAGGGAAGAACCGGAAAATTATCCGCGACATGGTTCCGGAGGGGGAGGGGGGGGAGGGTTTGGGACGGAGGGTCAAAGTGGGGAATTTTGGGTGTTTTCCCGTCTTGGGGGGGGGAGGTGGGATGGGGGTGAACGACGGGGGGGGTTTCAAAGAGATGAGGGGGGTTGTACCGGGAATCGAGTAGGGGGAGAACCAGACCCACCTCGGTCAGTTAAGGCCTAACGGAAAGCCCCCTAGAAGCACTCTCAGAAAAAAAAAGTCAGAAGAAGAGGGGAGGACCGATTCGGTTAGGTGTCTAAATAGTCCATTGGTCTTTTTGATCCGCCCATGAGAGGGAAAAAAAAAGGTTGGGGGAAGCCAGGGGGAGAGTATTTTCACTTCTCCTCGGGGCAGCCAGTTAAAGTAAGCGAAAGCCGATGAAGCAAACAGGCCGACCAGACCAAAAATCAGGGGGGGAAGAAGGGGTAGGGAATCGTCAGAAAGGGCCGCCCAAAAAAAAAAAAATGGATCAGCGGATCAACGAGAAGTTTCAACTTGGCCTGGCAGGAAAACACTGACGGAAAAAACAAAAGCCGATCACCGGCAGCACGCCACCCGAAACGGAAAACCAAGAAAAACTGGCAAGGTTGTGATGAGGGACAATAACAG
>Ga0179591_1284464_pt1 | contig 13987 bp, 11 predicted proteins | sample CZOMad2_1_08_16f_FD_182891 | JGI IMG/M metagenome (GOLD analysis project Ga0179591, IMG submission 182891) | Vadose zone soil fungal communities from Angelo Coast Range Reserve, California, USA - CZOMad2_1_08_16fungal (PacBio error correction) | ecosystem: Environmental > Terrestrial > Soil >...
CATTTGGGGGGGAACAGCACAGAAACAAGATATGAAAAAGAACAATCCACAACGTTTTGTCAAAGAGTCCCTCACCATATGGCTGACAGGGGGGGTAGGGGGGAAAAAAGAAAAAAAGGTGAACTTCCGAAGAGAGGAAAGACGATTAAAAAGAAACCCAAATCAAAGACTGAGAGGGTACGTCTACGGGGAAATACAAAAGTCTTGGAAAGGTTTGGGGAAATAAATGTGTGAAAAAGAAAAGACCTAGGGAAAGGCAAGCCAAAGAGGGGAATTTTTACCGCTCTCCAAATAGACGAACAAAAGGAAAAATGACTAGGACTTCAATCTAGGGAAGGGGGTCAGTCCCAACTTGAACTTTACGAGCCGAAGAGACAACGAAAAAGGGCAAAAACCGAACAGGTTATCTTCAGCGACAATGGGGGTGCAAAACAGAGAGCGTTCTCCAACAAATTGGAGAACAAAGAAAAGATATCTTCAAGAATCTGCGAACTCATGACTGCCCTTCACCGTCAAAATATCCCAGAAAGTGAAGTGGGTCTTTTTGGACGTTCTGTCCACTCGCGGTCGGGGAGCTAAATGGGAGGGGAGACCCGGAGAACGAGTGGCCTGAAAACATATCTTCCATATTTGCTATCTGGGCGAACAGAAAGAGGGAAAAAGATCTCGTCTCCGGGGTCCTTGATTACTTGAAGGCGGTAGCAACACAGGAGAAAATACGAGCAGATCAGAAGTGGAAACAGATTCTCGTAACCACGGACGTCCAACTTTTAGGGCCCCGAAAGCGTTCCGTGAAAAACGTACCCTGTCGGAAGACCAACACGAAATCCGGTCCGGTCGAAGGAAGCTTTCTCCCAAAAAGTACGGTGAAGGCAGAAGGGGGGGACGAGCATAGCGCAATACCTACTCGGTGTCTTGAATACCAAACAAGAAGGAAGGGTCCTAGCGTGGGGGGGCCAAGGCCATCCTACCGACCGGTCACATTGAAATCACTCGGAGTGCGCTGCTCACAGAAAAGTTTAGAACAACGTCAAGAACACTACGAAGGAGTCGTGGGGGAGTAGAAAGACAAGGCGAATCGATTACTCAAAAGAGCTGGAGCTCATTGTATCATTAAAGGGAGACTGAGGGGGGAGGACAGGAGCGGTGTGTTTGTGGGGGCATTGAAGTGGCCTCTTGAACACAGGGGGAAAAAAACAAAATAAAAAACGAAAATTGGGACCGAACCCCTGCTTTTCGAGGAGGGACGAAGGGCGATTTTGAATGCAGAAAAGGGGTTGTATTGGGAATCATAGAAAAAAAAAAGACAGCTGTCTTACTTCACGATGTGCGATGGATGGACTCTTCAAAAACTTGGAATGTGGGGTGAGTTTGCGTTGGGCTGAGCTTCAGAGCCCGTCTTACGACAACTCGCAGACAGAGGTGTTTGCTACCCTAAAAGAAAAAGAGGTTTTTCCACCCAGGTGCTCGACTCGCCTGTTCCTCAAGGAACTCATCGGGAGGGTTCAGTCCCTTGGTTAAGGAGTCGTATTCTCACTCTGTGGGGGGCAAAGGTTCTCCGAAAGTAAAGAGAATCAATCAAACAGTACAACAAGTATAGATCATATCTCAGTCTTTTAAAAAAGATGGTACTCGATAAATGGCGCAAGACCAGCCAAAAGCCGTGTTCCCACTTACTAAGGAGAACAAAAAAGGGGGGGGAAGATTGGTGCGAGACAAGGCAATAATCCTACCAAAACCGGGATAACTTCGCAAGAACTGGGGAGGAAAATCTTTAACGAAAAGGCTGCCAAAACAAAGGAGTTAGATCAATAGAGATATTCCTGGGCTTTAAACTTAGGTGAAGAAAAAAACTAAATGATACAACAAGGGCGGGTGGTAGGAATTGGGTCTCTAAACAACATCGGGTAAAGAAGGGGGAACTGGGGGAACACGGGAAAAAGTTGGAAAATTGGAGTTAGAGAGCGCATCTTCGCCGGAGTAAAGAACGCTACGGGGTGGGAGTGGGGGGGGGAGGCGTTGGAATCACGAGAGGATAAGAAAAGGGGAAAAAACAAACTGAGAAACACAAGTTAACTAGCAATTGCTCCCGTCGAGAGGGAAAGTCTGAAGCTAGGGGGGGTACGGTTCTGTCGACCCTAAGTGGGATAATTAGAAGATGGAGGACGGGCTTCCACCCAAGAAAGGGACAGAACCTTTCCACGGGGGTGGCTGTGAAAGGACATAATGGGGTTTAGAATAGGGTAAGAGCCGTGGGCAGGGGGAAAGCCATATCGATGTCAATAACAGACGCTCGTGCTGTAATGAGAGAAAAGAAGAGGGGGGTAAAAATTTGTCTTTTTTTTTTGTGATGCACCCTTTCCGAAATCGGGGACAACATTATTTGTAAACACAAAGGGCGAAGAAAGCCAGCGAAGATATCCAATAGTGGTGAAGTAGAAGGACCGGGTGTTTTTCAGAAAACGGCAAGGGAAAAGGTTGGGGGGAAGAGGAGTCTGGGGGGGGTTTTCCAGTCATGGAATACGTGAGAATAGAGCTCTGGGGGGGAAAGTAGTAATAACTGAGGTCGGAGGGGCTGGAAAGGGGGGACTAAAAGGCAGAGGAAAAGGGACGGTGTTGGGGATACCGAGTGGGGGGAGTTTCCTATAGAAATGTGGGATCGGAATGAAAACGTAGGTGGTTTAGAAATAGGGGGGGGGGAGAAAAAGGGACAGGGGGAGGGCGTTATTTGGGTGGAGTGGAATGTTTAGGTCAACAGGAAAAATGTGAAAAAGAGGCAGTTGTGACGAGAACTGCGCGGATCAAGAGTAAAGGGCATGTTTTTACGCCGGGAAAGCCAACACAAACGCGAATTGCCGTCTGCAAGTTAGAAGAGTAGAAAGAGTGGGGAATACGATTTGAGACGGTGGTCAGGAAACTAGTGGAAAAAAATCAGTGATCGGAACGCCACTACTGTGTCTTACTCCATCAAAGCTGGGCAAATGAAAGTGGAAGGTATGGGAGGGGGAGACAGGGGTGGGTAGGGGTGTATTGTGGAAATAAGGGAACGCCTTCATGTAGAAGGGTGGGGCTCCTGGGTTTCTAGAAAAAGAGGATTGTCCAAATTGAGGCTGAAAAAAGAGAAAGAGGCGGCTGTTCCTTTGATTGGGAAATGGGAAAGGTGCGCGAAGAAAAGGGCCGTTGTTCCTAAGCATATATATAAGTGCAAGCAGGTAGAAGGAGGTTGCCGTCTATCACATGGTAAAGCCGAAACGGGGAAGGGGATTGGGTGACAGGGCGACCTGCATGGGAGTGAAAGAGAGCAGAAAAAACTCATTGTTAGCGAAAGATCCTCCCATACTATAAGCTAGTGGGTGGTACCGTACTGGGGGGGAAACGAGAGAGAAAGGGAGTCTCGGAAACATTTTTGAAAAAGAACACCGACGGCAGGGGGACCTAGGGGGGAATGGGAACCTTTTCGGCGAGTGGGGAAAGGGGGGGGGTCTGCTCGGGGCATACACCAAAACTTTACATCCGGGCAGAAAAAATTAAGAAGGAAAGAAAAGGGGAAAACAAGACCATTGGGGTAACGCCGAATAAGCGGTGAGGTCTATGCTTCACGTAAGAACGACGGTGGGCGATGGTAAGAGGAGAAAAACCAAGAAAGGGGGACACAGGCGAAATTGTGCTACTCTGCACGAGAAAAATATCAAAGGGTCAAAAGCGTGGATTTTGAAGGAAAGGGAACAAAGAAGAGAAGGCAGAGAGGGGGCGGAGAACGAAAAGGTCCAACAGGGATGTGGGGTGGGGGAAAGGAGGAGGGTACGGAAGGAACCCATAGAAAGAAGGGTGAGAAAGGGGGTGAGACAGCTCACACAAGGTGAGAACAATAAACCGCTCACTCATGAATCATGGGTAGATGTAGGAAATCGAAAAACAAAGAAGGCAAGAGGGCTGGACGTTCCTCTTAGTAGAGCCTGACAACTATTTCGGGGTGGGAAGGGAACAGGAAAAAAAAAGGCCCCTGGAGATCGGGGGGAAAGAAAAAAAACAACAGGTAGACTGCCAACCTCGGGAACGTCAAAAAAAAAGAATCTGCCAAGGGCAAACCTTCGTAACCAATAGGGGAATGCCTAAAAAAAGTACACCGAAGAAGGGGAAATATCAGGGGAAGGTTCTCCATGTTCGGAGAATGGATTCCCAGGGGGAAGTGGGGATGAACGGAGCAGACCAAAATATTACAAAGAAGAGCCACGGGGAAAGGAGAAGTCCCATCAGGTCATAGGAAAGGGGGGAAAGTTGGACAGGGTGAAAAGGGCCAGCAATATGGAAGGGGTACACAGTCGGAACCACACAACAAAGACGACAATTGAGAGGAAGCTGGGGGAGACCAAAATAGTAAAACCCGAAGGATGGAAAATGGGGGATCTCCTTACGGAACGGCCGAAGCATGTACCCTCAACCAGCAGTTGAGAGGGGGAAAGGACGCAAAGTTAAATCAAAACCCCGGCACAGCGGCGGATGGGAGGCTAGAAGAAATCGATCTAAAGGAAAAATCAGGGGAAACGTATCTACAAAAGAAATCGAAAAAGAGAGGGCCCGTTCTTTCTCTCTTCAAAGTCAGGGGCGATCATTCGAGAACCCAACTAAAGGGCTGAAAAGTACAGAATGGGCTTCCTGGATCACAATAATACGAAAGCCTCAAAGGATCAAGCACGGCACTACAAAGGAGGTAATGAGTACCCCGCACATAGATAATGAATCTCCACTGGGACCTCCTTCACCGAAGAAGGACAGAATGTCGCAAAAGGTCTTTCAATTACTCGAGGAAGAACAGAATCCAGAGGTGAGGAAAGGGGCGGGTTCCTGCACGGCATTTCGCACAGAGGTCCGTCGAAGATTTATGGCACAAGAGAGCACGGGAAACCGTCAACGAGACAGGGACATAAGGGGTGGCCTTTTGAAGTAACATCCGAAACCTTGCCAAAAGTTCATTCAGACCTTCCCGTCAGGGGAAAAAAAAACTTTCAGAAAGAAAAACCGAACTTACGTTACGTGGAGGGAAAAAATCAATCGCTGACGGACAATCTATACTCGGGGGGAGAGGGGGAAAACAACACGCTCGTTCCGGGGCTTGGGAGGAAACCAGTTGAAACCAATACTCAAACCCTCACGAAGAGACTCAGGCCAACTCTTGAGCTCTTCTCAAAACAAAGGGACATGAAACAACGGAACCAAATGAACGAAGGCCTATCTGTTCGTAAAGAACACCAACGGGTGTGGAATAATTCAACATAATGATCGTGAGAAGTTCCTCTGGCTCATCGCACAGGACGGTGTGGGGTGAAATGGAGCGGAAACGGGGAAAAAACGTCGACCAAGAAAGCAAAAAACCCCTCCATCGGGAAACTCCTTAAAACCAGAGGAGGAGGATTTTGCAAAGCTAAAAAAGGGGAAGTATGGGACAGGATTGGCAGCGCAAAAGATCTAGGGGGTGGTTATGGCTCTTTAGACCCGCGAAGGTTGGGAAAGGGGGATCGTGAGGAAAAGGGGGAAAGCCTAGGAAACTCGGGCATCGCAAAAGGGGTGGGGAAAAAAAAAAGATTGGTTCCAGCTCTACCTCAGGTCAAAAGGAAGGGAAGTCCTGTGGGGAAAACGGAGGGCTCTCTCCACTCTTGGAAACCCAAAACAATTATCGGCGCAAGACATTTACCCACGCAGAAGACATCGAAATGGGGGGAATATCTCGCAGTGTCGAGGTAAAAAAGAGCGAAAGAAGGGGTCGAGTAACTGTCAAGGCAAGCTCAGGGATCAGTGGAAAAAAAGGTTAAACCCCCCCGGTAGAATGGGGTAGGGAAGAAGAACAACACCAAGAAATAAGGATACAAAAAAGTTTTTATCAATAGCGCCAATCAGTTTACGAAGCACAGGCACCCGCTCTCCACAAGAGTGGATTAACAGAGATCCCAGAATGTGGATGTGGATAGGGAGCCACCGGCGCGAGGGCGTAGGAGGGTGTGAGTGGATGCCCAGTTCGGGACGAAAACAATGTCGGAGGAACGGTTAGCGTCAGGGGGAAGAAAGAAAAAAGTGTTTCCACACCTTGACGGCGGACATGATCGAAAAAGATGGACTTCGAACTGAAAAGGATGGAACATGTAATGGCCGGAGAGGACACCAAGGAGGGGGACCTTACGTGGAACCCAAATAGGATACACAGAAGGGAAAAAAATGGTGGAGGCCGCGGCGCGATGGAAAAGAGGGAGGGCGGTCTCACCCACCCGTTGTCAGGGGGCCGAGTTGGAGTAACAGGGCCTGACCCGGAATCTCCTCCGACACAAAGGGTGGTGGGGGGGGTTTCACGGGGACCAGCATAACCAGGGAATTAAGATCCGTTGTCGCATTGCAACCTGCTTCATCCATATTAAGAAAGCAGACAAACATCTCGAGGATGGAGGTGGAAAAAAGGCGGTGGGGGGAAGTGGTTTCTAAGTTGAACAGTGTCAAAAAGAAACGTAAAACATTTGCCAAAAAGAACAAGGATTGCTCAGCAAAGGAAGGAATCACCCTTCCACCCTTCAAAAGATTTCCGGCCAGGCGCACCACTTGGGGGTCGGACGAAAACTGAACTTTGGGTCCGATTTTCTTGGGGGTTGGGGGCATTGAATTCACGGACACGAGGAAAAAAGAAGAAAGATTTGTTTCATGCAGGGAAGTCTTGAGGGATATTGGCTTAAAAGGATACAAAAGGGTGGGGCGGCCGAGAGCACGGGTCAAAACGCGAGTATGTTAGCCGTTGCAGACCAAAAAGACAAGGTTGTGTTGCCAGCGTGTTGGGGTCAAAAAGAGGCAGGGAATTGGGGTTGGCTCCATGTAAACGGGGTCAACATTAACCCGCCGGAAAAGGCCGTGGAAAGGGGGGCAATAAGGTTACTAAATCTAGTCATGATGGAGTCCGGAATAAAGGTAATTTGGGCTTAAACGCCCACCACAAAAGGAAAGCGACACGCGCGAATGCGGACATAAGGGGGGGAATCTCTATAGAATTTGAAGAACTACGGGGGGGAAAGAGAAGAGAAAAAAAAAAAAAAAAAAAAAAAAAAAAAAAAAAAAAAAAAAAAAAAAAAAGAAAAAAAAAAAAAAAAAAGAAAAAAAAAAACACACCAACCCAACCCCCCACCACCCACAAACACACTTTTGTTCAACCTAAATCGGGGAGGATCCACTCCTTTCGCCAACCTCGACGGTTTGGGCAAGGTTACTCCGAAAGGGACCTTTCCCTTCAAGTGCCGTTGCTGGAGGTGACAAGGGGAAAGTGATGTTCGTCAGGCGCATTCGTGAGTTGGAGAGGCACTTATTTTCGCTAACGCCGGAGGGGGGGTCCCAAACGCTTACGCCCCGGCTGCGTGGGAAAATCTGGAAGAGGGAATTGTAGAAGGGAAACTTAAAGTCCGTCGAATAAATAACAGAGAGGTCTTTCCAGACATTCGGGTGCGGAACCTGGATCCAGGGGGGGGGGGTAAAAAGAAAAAGGTCTTAAGTTCGACAGGGAGGGGGCTCAAGGGAGGGAAAGATAAAGGTGCCAAGGGGAAGATTCGGACCCAGAATAACATTGTCCGTATGAGGGTGGGGTTGCGACTGTGGTAGGAAATATGTTTCGAGTTGAAGGAAACACGCCGTCATATTGCCTCATTATTGGAGGGAACCTGGCCAACATTACGATTGTTTGGTAAAAAATAATGGCACTGGAAAAAAATTTAAAGGAACCATTTAAAGACAGAAAAATTGGAAGAAATCCGGACCATTGGATGGGGGGCAAGAGAGCTTTGGTAGCTTGGGGCTGGATAATTGACGACGGGGGGAAATGATGGAAGTATGCGTTTCCCAAAACAAAAATGTTGGGGGAGAGGAAGCTCTAAATCCGATCAGCGGAAAAAATCGATGGAATGAAGGGAGAAAACATAAACTAAATAGGAATTCCGAAACTGCGGAGAGAAGCCGAAACAGGAGATGGGGGGGATTTTTTCGCTGATTATAGTTAAAGATGTGGAGGAGGGGAGAGAGAAAAACAACAACGGAGGAAGAGATGAAAACGACTCAATTTACACATGGGAGATTACAGATTCAACGTCTCGGCACAAAAGGCATCATGCGGACTTTTCCAGTCTAGAAGCCGTTTCGGAAAGGAACGTGAGGGGGGAGACCGTGAAAACAACTCCACAGGCGATGCCCGGCGCTGAAACGCGTGACGCGGGAAACAATGGCGAACTTGCAACAATAGGAATCAAGCGAAAATCTGCACAGAGCCCAAATCAAAAATAATAGCCCGCTTGAACAAGATTATAAGGGGGGGGAAAACATGGGCTGTGGTCTACGAGGGTCAAGGAGAATTTGTAAAAAAGAATGGCGTAAAAGAAAGACAGACCCAAATAGTCAAATAAACAACGGGGGGTCCAGGCGAACCTAGAGGATAATATGGGGGAATTGGGGACGAACTCTTAGTGGGAAAGAGGAACCAACCAACTCAAACGGGGAGCTAAAGGGGGGGCGGCGAGGGGAACCCGAGGACGAGTCTTGTCATTGGGGTCTCCCAGAAAAGAAGGGGGGTCAAAATTCACCTTCCGTCCGTGTAAAAGCCGCCAAAACCACTGAATCGCGGAAACCCGAACCTGACTCGGCAATGAATATTATTTGTCATTTTTCAGCGGAAACCAACGGGAGGTAGTTTCCCTCTGAGGAGCCATCGGCACCGCCGAGGATACATTACTCTTGCCGGAAAGAAGGGGTCTTTCGCGTACAAGGATCAACTCAAGCTATACTGCCGAATGCACTCACTCAAAGTGGGAAGCACCTTAAACCCAATATCACACACTGGGACGTATGGACGTAACTAAAGTGAATGCGTAAAGGAAAGGATGGTGGAGCCCGCCTGACAGCGACTGACACGATCTTCCTTCATATTCTCTGCTGGGGGAGGGGGAACAGGAAAGTCGACGCGTGGGCCTGTGCGATTGTTCTTTCGCACACATTGAATAATAACGATCCGGATGATTGATGCCGGGGAACATTCTAAGCCAACTGGACGCATTAGGGTCCAGGGGGAAAAGGGGGGAAACATCCTCAACATGGCGCAAAATCAGAAAAGTTGCGACCAACACATGCTAACCCAAACCCTTACGTTTGAAGTCCGGAAAGATCAATCGGAATCGCTCGGTTTTCTGTAAAACGTCCGGCCGCATAGTAGGAGCATTTCCATCCAAAAAAAACTCAGGAAAAGGGAGGGCCAGGGAAACTCGGAGTCGCCGCAACGTGGGGGGAATGACAAGACAGGGAACCATCATAATCGCAGGAGAGTGCCCACCCAAAGAGAGAAGAGGCAAAAGAACGAGAATTCTGGCTCATTGAGTAGATGCTGAAAAGCATCAAGCCTTATATGGGTAAATGAGGGGCGAGGGCTTCCAATTTTGACGCGACAAGGAGCTGCAACGCCTCTGCTGGGCGCAATTAACCAGCTGAGGGTTTGTCCCAAAAAACATCGTGATATGGGAAGCATAGCCAAAGAATCTCCAAAAGGGGTAGGGAAAGGATGAAAGGATTTCCTTAAGCAAGGTAAGTGTTGTTTCTGTCTGAGACGGAGGGAGCAAAGCCCTTTTAATCATCAAAACGAAGGTCAAGAAAGGGGGGTTGTGACCATCTCAAAAAGGGTTCCGCTCGACCTCGCCGGCAGGAAAGTATCATTCGGGGGTTGGAGAGGGAAAGTCTGAAAATCGTTGGGGAAAAAAAAAAAACCATTCATTACACTGGGCGTGAGGACCCTCAAAACAGCGAACAAAGGTAAAAAGGGAAGGGTGAGGTCGCGAATCGTGCGCGCGCAAATGGCACCCTCTCAAGGTGGTCACCGAATTGGGAGGGTGTTCCCCGCAAGGAAAAGTCAACAAACCTCAGGGGGTTGGGGGAAGAAGGAAACTGGAAAAACAGCTTGTTTCCGTTGAAAGGACGCCGAGAGCAAGGGCGGGGAAGAATTTACATCACCTGCGTTAAAAATCGCAACAGAGAAGGAAGGGGGGGGAGAGGAAAAGAGAGTAGGTATATCGTAAACGGAGGGGTTAACCAGGCTAAGGGAAGAAATTTCGGGAATTGATGCCGGGACGTGCCTGACAAAGAAAAAAGGGGACGGAGGTTGAATCGTCAGGGCGTGGAGTCAACAGCTCGGACATTTATCGAGCATAGTTCGTTCGCGAAAAATCAGGAAGGGAGGATCAGTTTTTCAATTTGGCCGGGAGGAGGTCCGAAAGGAGGAGGAAAGGGGTTCACCCAGAGTGGAAGGCAAAGGACAACACCAGGACGGGCGAAGAGGGTGCCCTGAGAGGGGAACAATGGAATCTTGGGAAAAAAGGGCGAAAACCGTTGGCGTTGCAAAGGGAGCAAAGGGGGGTCGCTGAAAAAATTCAGGTACGCACGAACTACCCGCTGTTTCCGAGAAAATGACGGGGGTAAAATTGGCGCGCGGTTAATCCATATTCTAGCTGGCATACAGACTCGCCTAAGGACGGAACCCTCAGGGCAGAAAGGTTTAAAGGTTGACGGGTTGGGAAAAAGGCCGGCCAAGCACTTTTTCCAAAAAAGGCTCAATGCTAATCAAGAAAGGATATCCAATTCAGGGAAAAGAGGAAAGTGATCGAGCTCCACCATTTGTGAGAAGGACTAACTAAACGCTATGTGGAGGTCGAAAGCTGGTTTTTCATTGAGGAACGGGGAGAAACAGACTCGAGTTGTGGCTGGGCAGTAGGGCAATGTCTGTGCCCGTTTTTCTCAGGTGCAAAAAGGAACGAGCAGGGGTGTTAACACAGGGTAGGTTGATTTGACGGAGCGTGATCCGCCCCCGGAAACTACTGTTTTGGGGCCCAGTGTGGAAAAAGGCCGCGAGGGTCGGGGAATTGGTTGGAAGGTGACTGACTGGGCAACAAACCAAGGGCGGCAAAAGGGGGAATTGGGGAACGGTGGAATCTTCTCGAACACAATCTGGATCAGAGGAGGGGCAGGGGAACTCCGGAAAATGGGGAAGGGGAAGCGCGAATGCTTTATCACGCTAGAAAGCCAGCGAGAAATAGGGAAAAAAAACAGTGGTTTTGACCTCAAAGAATGCGAAAGAGGGAGAAAACTGGATCGGTCAAGAAAAATCTGATTGGGGTCGGAACGAACTAACTTGTCCCTGCCATGGGGCGGGGGGGACGGTAGGTTAAGTGGGGGTTGCTAAAAAGTCTCTTGAAGAGACTTTGTGGCGAGTGTTCGCGAACGAGTCGGGGTTTCCCCATTTCTGATAAACAACGCTCGGCGGGGATATGGAAAGTCTATTAAGTGGTCTCAGAAAGAGGAAAGAGCGGTAATCTGAATAGAATTGGACAAGCCTTTGGCCTGTGCCTTAGAGAATTAGCCGTAAAAGAAAAAGGAGCGGAAGGGCTACTGCCAGTTGCCAAAAAGGAGAAAAAGTGAAAAGAAACGGGTTCTATTCAGGGTCGAAAAAGCATAAGTGAAAATTGAGGTGGGGTTTGGGTTCCCTGAAGTGGTACAATTATTAAGGGGGGAGGAAAGAGTTCCGGGCATTGGGCCCCCTTAAATGGGTCATATTAACTCTGGGTTGGGACTGGCCGCCGGAAGGGGGTGAAAATTGTTTGACTAGGTGGGATCTCGGGGAGGTCAACGGGACCGGACTGGAAGAAAAAAAATCGGGATGAAGAACATGGGGGTGTTGTCAAAACCCAATGGGAAGAGAGTTAAACGATTGATCGAAGTGTTGCCTAGGCAGATTTTCGAAAGGTCGTGTGCCACAATAAGTGGGGAAAACTCGAAAGGGAGCCGATCAGCGCCGGGAAATCGCCATAGGGAAACCGAATCGTCCTGGCAGAAAATCGGCGAACGCGACAAGGAGATGAATGGGGGAATTTGGGGCTTTTCTGATATTCCAACCCTTATAATGAGGGGTCATGTAAAAAAAAAAAAGGGGGAAAAGAAGAGATGAACCCTCTCAGACTTATCATGGTAGGGGACGGTCATAAAAGCGAAAATCTGGTTAAAACTCCATGCATCTCTTTCGGACTTCCATAGGGTCTATCGCCGTTTCGAGCGATTCGTTCAAAAAAGAAAAAGCAAAAGAGCTGAATTCGGAGACAGTGAAAGTTTCAGAACTGTGGCAACACGGGAACGTCACACAATGCGAATCAGCCCATAAAAACGAATACCACTCTTTGGCCTATCATACAAAATCCGGAAGGCAAGGGTTGAGTCCAATGGTGTTTCGGCTTGGTTCAGGAAGTTTCTTCCGCGTACAGGGTTTACAGTGCAAATGCACAAACAAATGTAAAAAAAAACTCTAAGCAACGGGGTGGGGGGAACAAGGTCGGACCTATTAATCCCAAGAGATAGCCAATATGGGGGCAAAATGGTCCTTACTCTTGAAAGCATACATAATACGGGAGTAAAAAAAAAAGACCGACTGACAATTATATCTTTTTCGGACAGGGTAACCGAAAGAGAATTGGGAAAAATCTAGAACCATTTGTGCCGGAGGAAAATTTCACTTCCGCCATACGGGGGGGGGACCGCGCCCCAAGGGGAGGGAAACCGGCACAACGTGCAAAAAAACCGATATTTAGAAACTAAAAAACGAAGAAGTGAAGATCCCGGCATGACACGTCGCACCGGAGCCCCGTGCTTTCTCTTAGACGCAATGGAACGAAGACTCGTGCCGACAAAGCACAACTATACTTTCACGAATGCGGCAACTCCTAAAACGAACAACTGCAAGCACCGTCCACCACAAACCTCACTGGAGGCGGTCGACAGACTGATATGGGAAACGAGCTTGTGGGAGCCCGCCTGACCGACAGCGGTCCTGAACAACGTCGTCTGAAAACTATTTCTCAAAAAATGTCTTAAACAGAGAAAGAGAAAAGAGAGGGGGGGAGTGGCGATTTAAAAAAAAATTTTGGACCCCGTGCAGAAAAAACAGATATCAGGGGCCGGATACAGGGGGATGCCGCGCAAAGCGTAGAGGGAAGACAACGGTGAAGGGGTGCCCACTTTGTTTCCTGTGAACGAACATCAGTCAACATGCTCCACCCACTTACCTCAAAAAAAAAGGGAAAGGAAGAAACACAACCTTAAGTTGACTGGAAGCGATCGTCTCCCTCTCCTAACCTAAACGTGGCTGGAGAACAACAATAGTTCCGTCCGGGCAAATATTGTTGTAGGAAACAAAAGCCAAGCCGAAAAAAAACATTGGACGTCCATTGAAAACCAAGAGGAAACGAAAAACAACGTGAAGGAACAAAAACAAGCAACACACGGCCAAAAGGCTTTCATTTCGGGGGGCAAAACCCAGGGGGGGAAAACAGACTGACCTGACTCTGGCTCATTGGGGTTTAAGGCTCTCAGCACCTCGTGTTTGACAAATGAAGGGGGTGGCGACGCAAGGGGGTGGTAACATTCGACAACTACCAAAGCCTGCACTCCATAACGGGGCCCAGCGCGCTTTGGGTCGGGATGTTAAATAGTCCGAGAAAAACGGTCACGATTCAATGATGTATCTCTCAAAGTGGGGGGAAAAAGTGGAATTTTGTGAACGGAGAAAGTGGCATTCGCCTTATTCTATCACTCACGAAACCGGGGGTTTTTCGAGATCAACTCGGAAAAGGAACCTCGCAATTAAATCGGGATTTCATCTGTGTGGAAGGGGGCCCACTCTTGGGGGGGGTTAAACAACCTTTGAATTCTCGAAAGAGTTATTAAACCACCACGGCAAACCCTGTGAGATCCGTCAATAGGGGATTCGGTCTCAGCGCGGGGAGAAGTCACACGAGTGTGGTAAAAAAGGTGATTAAAGGAACCCGCTGACCAGAAAAAGTCCAACGAATTTTTTGGAGATGGGGTCAGAAAATCACACATGTAAAATCAAAGGAAAACCGGTGGCTCCATTCGCCGGTGGGCGAAACACATCGGGAATAAGGAC
>Ga0179591_1314747_pt1 | contig 13987 bp, 12 predicted proteins | sample CZOMad2_1_08_16f_FD_182891 | JGI IMG/M metagenome (GOLD analysis project Ga0179591, IMG submission 182891) | Vadose zone soil fungal communities from Angelo Coast Range Reserve, California, USA - CZOMad2_1_08_16fungal (PacBio error correction) | ecosystem: Environmental > Terrestrial > Soil >...
CACCTGGGACACGGGGAGTAACAGAGGGGCTACTAAGAGGGCATCAATTATATGAAAAACGAAAACAGTTTGCGTCTGGGGGGACTTAGGGGTCCTAGGGGGAGGAAGGAATGGGACGCAAGGACAGGTCGCGTCCCGGAGGTTGGAGCGGAACCCGAGTGGACTCTATATCCTTTTGGGAAAAGTATTTACTGGAGAGTTGTCAAGTCGGCGAACGTGTTCAAGAAGAAGACCCATCTGACTGAAAGACGAACAGCTAGTCTCTGGAAACCTACGGATTGTCGAGACTTCGGGAAAGAGAAGAAGCTTACTAGCTAAATGACCTGGGGGGTGAGCAGAGAGGTGCTGGTGAATTGCAAAGATGGCGTGGGATGCCGCGTGCGACTTTCATATACAGCCGTTGATGGCGCAGGGGGTAAGCCGTGGAAAAGCTCGTTGGGAAAACCATGAAAGCATGCCATTCACACTACCACTTTAAAAAAAAGGTGGAGATCCGCGCGCAATTGATGAAAGGCAAAGGGAGAAAACCCTGGGTCGCAGCGTCTTAAGCTCGGCGAACAAAAGAGTTTGCCAGAGATCATCTGCTGAGAAACGGGAAAGGGAAACCGAGAAAACCAATCTTGAAACATTTATCTTTACGCAGGAATTTACGTGAGTAGAGAGGAGGGGGGCAACAAGGAAACAGCCTTCCGCGGCAGTACGCGTTTGGGGAAGGACCTTCCCGCGCTGAAGAAATTGAAACGTGATGAGAGACCAGAAGAGAAGGACAGTGGAGGGGCTCTAAGCCAATACGAGCCCGTGACTGTGGGAAAATCACTCTACTGTTCATTGAAGCAATGTGATTGACTCAGAGTTATGTCCTGATCTTTGGGAAGGGCGTGGAGAAGGAGAGGGTGATCCGTACGGCCGGTAACATTCGCGCCGCCGGGACAAGCGCCCCCTTGTTCAACATAAAGAGGAATGCACATACCACATCAATCCGAACAGAAAAGAGAGTTTACCAAAAAAAAAAAAGGGGGTCCGAAGCACGCTTCAGAAATTGGAAGTAACAAGGACTTGAGATCGTGATAGCAATACAGGAAGGATTTGACACATCCCTAACGCGTAGAATAAGTTCACTAGGCGAGCGCTGTCGAAGTAGGGATGAATTAAGAAAGACGGGTCCATTCTTTGACTGCCTCTAAACCTACTCGAAAGAAGTTGCTCGGAGTTACGACTTGGAGGCGATCATTCTGAGGGAGGATTGGTTCACTCCTTTAATAGCCATGGCTAGTGAAAAAGGGAGGACAGCCGGGTAAGCGGGGGTCGTACGAATAGAGGGGGGAAGCGGGGGTGGCCGCTCGAAAAAACCACATAGGTGAAAGAAGGGAGAATGGCTACTGGCTCGCCTGAAGGAAATCGGGGACCTAGCCTCTGGGACTCCGCTCCAAGAATTTTCAAAAGGTTCAAGAAGGCCGAATGAAGCGGCGATCGGGCAGGCTCCAGAAGAGCTCTCGGCTGGGGGGATTCGAGCCCCTGTGCTAATCCTGATTTGCGTCGGCTGGCCTTCGGCCGGCGAGAAAAATTCTACGCTAAGAAGGGGGGGAAAGAGAAAAATTTTAGGCTTGCAAAAACTGGTACTCGCACCCAGGGACCCCGGATTGGAAGAGACGGAGCAAAGGGTCCTCGCCCCCCAAACGGCCGGCAGGGAAAAGAGGAACTTGCGAAAAACGCACAGGCTGAAGCTTTGGGGAAGAACATGCTGTGTCCCGACGTGGGGGGTGTCACCCTGAGGTTTTCTCCGGTTGAGTTGCAGGTGGCGTGATTCGACTGTTCTTCGTCAAAGGTGGAGAGCGGGGAACTCCCGGTACTGGTCGACACGTTTAAACTTAGAAGGTTGGTGGCCGGAAAATGGGCGCTAAGCGGGGGGGGCGAAGGCTAAGGGCTGGGGGGCGAAACCGGTACCGCCGGGGAACTTTTACACCAACAGAAGGGAGCATGTGTCCATTTAAGAAAAATTGCGGGAGGATCACTGGGAAGGGGTTAGGAGCGGGTGGCTCAACGCTGCTTCAACCACACAGTCGACTTCTGCGAAGGAAACGGGCCGCGGTGAGGGCAAAAACCTTCCTTACGAAAAACCCTCGTTGCTTAAAAAGAAGGAATGTACCTTCTCTGAGGAGGCGACAGAATATCTCTAACACACAAGGGGGTATTCACATATGTCAGGAGTACTCCAAGAGCAGTCAACGTAACGGAAGTTTTGAAGCCGTTGGCCCCAAAAACAGGTTTGTCAAACCCGGCCAATCCTGCCTTGAAAAGACTGAGCAGCACTGCTGGGGTTGGGAAGGCCAGGGTTAGGGACCCTCGACGACGAAGATCACAGCCCATTTTATCAATAAGAAAAGGGGACAATACATTTCAATTCCGGATTTTTGAACATATCAAAGGAAAAAGAGTACCCCTCTGAGTCCTCGCAAAGCCAAGCAAGAAAACAGAGGAAATCAAAAAAAAATACTTCAATTTTAAACCTAATAGGGCAACCGACCGAATAAGACGGAGATCCTGAAAAGGGAAATATGTGGACCACGGAGAAACAGCAGCGGCAGGGTGGAACCGAGAGAAGACAGATCGTCCCCGGCAAGCTCACAGATCTTGTGCCGAACGAGCGGGCTCGTGACGTCAGGGGAGAGGAGGGGGCATAGCAAAGAGAAACCGTCGGCGCCGAGGGGAGGGGGGTAGGAAGGGGGGGGAAAAGGGTCAAGAAGAATAATCGAAGGGGAGTTCTGAGGCGAGGGGGAGTCAGCGGTAAGGCAGGGACAAGGGGCGAAAAAACATCTCCCATTAAGGCAAAAGCTATGTTTCGCTCTGATAGCTCCGCCTCTTAATTTCCAAGGTCAAGAGAATGGATCGCGTGACAGCGGATGAACTTAAGCAGAGTCCGTATGATCGTGGGCCGAAGCTACTATAGAAATTGAGGGGGGGGGTGGTGCTATAGTGCAGGATAGACACAGGGGCCTGAAGGTAGAAGCTTTCGAAAACGAAAAATGCCCTTTCACTTCTACAAGAGAAAGTAGAAGACTGGTGCGAGTGAAAAAAGATGACAACCGGGTCCGCATACCTGATCGCCCTAACCCTCTCCTCCAAAAACTTTCATTCGGGGGGAGAGTAAAAGAGTAGTTTTCTCGAGTAGGTCACCGAGGGGGGGGTTACCTCTTTCTAAAAGGGAAAAACGTCAACGCTCTCGGTTCTGAAGGCGTGGCAGGAAAGTTGAAAGGGGGGAAATAGGGAAAGGGAAGTCAAGAAAACTCAAGATCTCAAAAGAGGCGGCATACTTTCTGAAGCGACGAGGAAATGGTGTGGGTCCCCGCATCTAAAAGTGGTTTGAGGAAGATAAGATCCGTTTAGGGGAGGAAGGGAGGGGACGGAAGATTTTGAAAAGACCGGCCCCGGAAATCCATCTCGGCGACTCGACCTTGGAAAAATAAAACCGCCCATTGCACCGAAGCGACGTATTCCCGCTGACACTTTTCTCTCGCACATCAAAAAAAAGGGGGAGGGAAAGTGTCTCAATCGCGGATTAAATAAATAGGAAAAGAGATTTGGGGCAACGCGTCAGTACCAGACTTCGAAAAGCGGGAAAAAAGGCTTGCGCCAAAAAAATGCGGCGAAAAAGGAGAACCCTTCTTCCTCGATAAACGCAACAGAAACGCCCGCATGGTAATTCGCGGGGGGGGTTCAATAAATATACTCGGCAAACTCTTGGGCGGTCGCCTGTCGACCTACTCATGGACAAGCTGGCTCAAATCTTTTAAAATTCAGTCCCGCATCACCCATGGCGTATCTCCTCGGGTTGTTTGGCAAGGAGGTGAGGGAGAAGGGCACAAAACCAGACTAGCCAACGTCAAAAAGTGGACAAGAGACGGGTACCTGCTTAATCACTTGCAAAAAGCAATCAATCTCGAGGACCCGTCCTCCTCGCTAATAGCCGCTTGAGGGGCAAAACTGGTCAATCAAAAAGACATACAGAGCGTCACCGTGGAAAGGAAGGCCGGAGAGGAAAAAAGGAAGTTCCTATTCACATCCCTTCTCTGGGTGCAAATGGATCTGTTCTTGCGAAGTGTTCAAGGAAGAGGGAAAAATCATACCCCGAGCGCCTAGATTTACACTAAAATACCTCCTTTTAGGCAGGGAATAGATGTGGGGCACCACCGCGGGCCGACGCTCAACAAGAAGCAAGTAGACTACATTACTCCGCTCCAAGAGGTTCGAAATCTCCCCAGATCCGTGCAATGGGGAGAATCTGCACTGGGGGGAACATGGAAGGTGTCGAAAGATATACGCCGCCTGCGGTACACACGCAGGAACAGGGTGCCTCTCTCAACCACCCAAGGAATTGAGAGAGATTTTGGAGAAAAGTAGCACGGGAAGAAAAACTGTCGGAAAAGCGGTCAGTGCGTAATCGACCATGCACGGGTGAAAAGTTTTTGCGAGGACATCGGGCTGCTCGGGGGACGACTTGCAGTTGCCTATAAGGGAGAAATCTTTTATAAGAAAGACTGAGGCCTGCAGTGGGGCCTAACACCAAACACTGGGGCTTTATCGCTATGTTCTAATCCGAGGTAACGCGAAGAGAGGGGCGGGAAAAACCCAAAGGCTGGGAACTCTCGACTGGATACCGCAAGCGTAAAAGCTCAAGGGGACCTTTACTGCAAAAAAAGGTCTCGTTCGGCATTGGTCATGAACGGGCACTTGCGAAGGATCTATGATCTAACGGTTGATTCCCAGGCAGGTGAGTAGAAGTACGGGGAACGCTAGTAACAATACAAACGGGAACGGGGGGTGGTGAAATTAACTCAAGCCCTGTTCACGCAACGTTGAGATAAGCTCAAACGGTCTTGTACCTGCAGGCCTTTCAGCACCGCCCGCCTTTAGATCATGGGGTAGTCGGAGGGAAAAAAAAGGGAAGGGGGTCGATCCGGAACCAACGGGGGGGGGAACGGATATCTGGGGACCTCCTAAAAAAACCACGTCGGGAAAAAAGGATGAAAAGAGGAGGAGCAACGTAAGGTGACGTTCTGATCTTGCTGTTTAAAGCACGAATAGGATTTTATGTCAAGAAAAAGGGATGAACGCATGGAATAAAGAAGGTATCATACGGGGGGTGACTAACGGGATTCTAGCGAGGGAACCGTAAAATGAAGTGCGCCCAAACGCAAATTATTAACAGCCTCGATGTGAAGGGGGGCGAAACGGGGGGGATGACCGGCAGCTGGCTGACGGGAAATAGCCGATGTTACCTTTACAGTTTCCGGGAAGAACAGCATGCGCCGGCCTCCGGCTGCAAAAAACCGGGGGTCGGGTCTTCCTGCGGAACTTCCACCGGGGGGGAAAGAATCCCCGCCGAGTAATTGGAAAACCCACACAAAGTGTACAATCGAAACACCAAGTAGTAAATACTGGTAGATGTTATGGGGGGGAAGAGGCAAGATTCCTTCATATGCAATCCAAAAACCGTGCGAAAGCTCTGAGCGTCGTGGGGAAACTTGACCTGTCGGGGTGGGAAGGAACGGGTCTCCACCCTGCGGTCCGTCCTCGCACAAGAGAAGATTAAAGTGAAGCACCGCAGGCACAACTTTCTTGGGCTTTAAGGCTAGATCTGATCAGTAGGGGGGTACCGGGCAAGTTGTCCTCCAATGAACCACGTTCCCTTTCACGATGGCGGGGGGTAGGACCGTCCTTTGAGCAGGTTGGAGGGGGGGAACGCAATCCTGAGCAGGTCAGGCTGTTTGCCTGGATAGGGAAAAGTCGTACACCACACGGTATCCGGATTGAAAAAACTGCTTCGACAGCGAGCGGGTCACGCGCCTACCTTTGGGGGAAAAAGAGGCTGCGTGCTAAGGTGGAAAGCATGAGAGACTGTCGCGATAAAAAATAGAAACCGATGACTACAAGTTGCTTTCTCACAAGTTCTTCTTGCTCGGTTTCGGGCTGAGCTGGGTGAGGCCGGAGAGTCCCTGAGGTACAGAAAAACGGAACGGGTAAAAGATCACGCCCGTTCTCTAATTGTACTGTTCAACCATAGAAACCCAAAAACGAATGCGGAGACGAGATCCTAACCGACGCAAGCAGCGAAAACCAGAAAAGACGCGCACCGCCCTCTTTGAAAATCCAAAAGAAACTGGCGGCTTCAGGGAGGGAGTTGTCAACGGCGATTGTGGTCAAAAATGGCCGGGGGGAGACGTTTTATGGCAAGTGGCTACTGAGGAGGAGGTCAGGGGTTCGAAAAAGCCTCCTAGGAAACCGGGGGGGGGTGACCTTCAAGATGGTGTGAAGGGGGTCGATTGATTGAACCTGGATTGTGTAGCCAGTCGGGGACGTTTTTTCCCATGGTAAGGCCTTGCCAGGGGGAGCCAAACCGATAATGGGGATGGGAGGGTGTACACCCATCTTGGGCGATTACTCCACATGTTCTGAGGAGAATTCGCCTCGTTAAGGACTTCTTCTGTCACAAAGGCGCTATGGTGCTCGAAAACGGACTTCCTCGGGTGGGGTTTGGGGAACGCCACCTATTCATTGGGTTCACAAGGGGCAGAAAAAGAGAAGGTTAACTGCTCGCGGTATAAGGCTCGACGCAAACACAAAATATTAGTTCAGTATGGCCGCCCATGAACCATTCAAAGTTGCAGAAGGGGGAAATCGGGGAAAGAGGTTTGTTACGAGGAAAACGAAAAAGGTCCTAGTGCCGAAGCGAGTCCACCGGGAGTTTAAGCTAATGAAAAAGCGAAAGGAAGCACCGGGAAGAAATCCATCCCAGGGTTCGATGAACTGGGGGACACGGTTTCAAAAACCCTAAATGCCGAGGGTGTTTAACGCGCCAGGACGTACCGAGACACCACAGCCTGAATGCCGCCACTGCAGCTAAAGCGGATTAGGAACCCACACAGGGGGATTCAGACACAGAAGCGTTCATCTCCGAACAGAAGGACTCAACGTTCAACGCCTGACCAAGGAGCAAAAAGAGCCGGGTGACACAGAGAAAAAGAAAGAATCCCCGGCATCCGTCCAAGTTTTGAATGCGTCTTGCGGCCGCCGGGGCGCTGGGCGATGAGGGAGACTTCAGAGGTTACGCCCGGACGGGTTTGCGGCGGGGGGAAGGAGAACAGCTCGGTCTCCAAAAAAGGTTGTCGTCTAGAGGAAGTTTACGAAGAAGAGGCGCACGAAACATGAAACTCCAAAACTGTCGAACAAGCCGATAGATTTTGTGAGCTTAAGCTATCGGCCGCAACCGGGGGGGGGGCATTCCGTAAAAGTTGTTACCATACTTTAAAAGAACTTGACCGCTAGCCGAGAGAAGAAGTGCCGCCATTCGTCACACGTGGGGGATAAGTCGAGTGACGAGTCAAAGGAAATAGTCCTTCGTCTACCAGTACCTCTGAGGTTGAAGGACCGAGTAAAAAGGATCCCTGGGATAAACTTTCTTACAAAGAAGAAAGGAGGGACGGAAGAGGCCACCGGCGTTACGAAAAAAAATGAAAGTGCCGGGGGGCAGAGTAACAGCGGGTCTTCGGAATGGTAAAAGGGAGCCTCTTCCTCCGAGGGGTCTAAGCGCGATACCTTTGCCGAAGAGAGGGGGGGAGGGAGATGGGAAGGAAATTCGTTTTGTATGGGTATAGCAGATCAAAAGAGGGGGTTGGCTTAATACTGGCTCAAAAAGCTTCGAATGGGGTTTTGGGGGGGGGCAAAGACAGATATCTTATTCAGTTTATCCGCGGGTACACCGGTGATTGCACGGGGTAGGCTAGATGGTGGGGCGAAACTTCCAGAGTAAGGCTCAAGAGGAGGAAAGGGAAAAACAAAAATTGCCATCTGCATCGCCTTATACAAAGAAAAAAAAAGGAAGAGAAGACACTGAACAGAGAGGAACGTGGGGGTTACAAAGAGAAATCTGCTGGGGTCTTCATCAAGGTCATTGTAAGCCTACTCTATAAAACGAGGAGGGGAAGATCTAACTCGATCGCCAAACGTTAAACCCGGGGGAGTTGCCCAATCCAAGCGTCCGGGGTACCTTATGACCACAGGCAAGGGGCGAGGGCGACATAAACCAGTGGGGGCAAAACCCACCCAAAACCAACGCGGCAGTCCTCTATACTTGCAAAAGTGTGTACCGTGGAAGAGGGGAATCAGATAGGATTCGGCCAAAACTGGAGTAAAAAAGGTAGCTGCCGACCCGCAAAAAAAAATCATGATCTGAGGCGCCGGGGTAAACGAAAAAAGAGGAGGAGTAGGATAACACTCGTGGGCCCCCGGTGAGTTGGGACATTAAAAACAAAATAGAAGATTTAGGAAAAAGAAGACCGACCCTATTAATCAACTTCGCTCATCAAAAGAGGATATGATAGGACGAAGCACCGATAACGCAACATCTAAAATGCCTAACTTCCAAATCACCGATCATCAGGAAGGTAATGAATGAAGGGGACGTCCGGCGGTTCTTTAAGGAATAACAATAAAGAGAGGGGGGGGCAGGATCACTTGAGAGGGGTTTCGTCCCTAAGAAGATTGAGCTTGACTCCTCGGGAATATTAAAATCTGCGCCATGTACCTCCGACAGGTTGTCCTTGGTTGAGAAACGGTTCCGGAAATCGAAATTCGCAAACTCGGAACCTCGAGAACTACATCCAGTTACACAACCTGCTAAGGACTGAGATCAACGGGAACAAGGGGGGGAAACTCACCCAAAAAAGTACACTGGGCTGGGTCTGCTTTCGAACTCGGGGTAGCCCGCCTGCGTTGACCCAAGACGTGCCAGGGGGAAGAGCTCTCAAAACAAAAAGGCAAGGGAGGGGAAGGAATTAACCGGGCACTTGACGGAAAAAAAGAGAAAAGTCTTTTACACAGGGATGTCATGTAGAAGGAGCTCCCGGGCGGTGTTCTTGAGGTGCTGAGGAGTCGGAGGGGGAGGGAAAAAGAGGGAGAGGGGGCAGTACCTAAGGATGTAGTCGGGCAAACATCGTGTCACTCAGGAGGGAGTCTGGAGTTGCTCAAAGGAGGTACGGCAAGGTACACTCGGGCTAGGCGCTACGCTAAAAGGAAGGGACTTCGTAGAAAGAAAAGAGCAGGGTCGCTAAAGTATCGAAGGGTTTCCTCGGACTGGGGAAAAACGGACGTACCCAAATCAGGACCGGGGAACGGCTGATCGGATTGGGAGGGGGAACCGGGAACCAAATGCGAGGGGGGGGAGGTCATCTCTATACTAATTTTTAGAACCGTTTTCCTGGTATTAAAGGGTAAGGGAAACGAGAGGAGGCCCACCAAGAGAAAAAGGTTTAGAGTATGGTGTGAATGTATCAACCTAAAAGTCCCGAGAGAAAGCAAAACGTCCTGTGTGCGTCCTGGGACACCAGCCAGGAGGGAAGGAGGGGGAAGGGACGGGGGAGATTGTCTGATACGGCGCCGCCACCGGTGGTGTTCCTAAAACGGTGGGAACTGAGCCCGAGCGATAATACCACCGCGGAACGGGGAAATTAACGGTCACTGAAAGAAGGCCTGGACTGTTTTAGGGGAGAACGGTCTTTATATGTCCCTCGGGGGGAGACTTGGATGAAACGAACTGGAGAAAGAGAAGAAGGGAGGGGATTGAAGAGGAAGACTCCAATTAAAATCGTAGGAAGACACCTGTTACACCATTGTAAGTTGGGTGTCGTAAAGACTGAAGGAGGGGAGTTGGTCCAAACCGAATTTCAGTGATTGCAAAAGGGTGATGGTCCAGAAAGGCTAGGATGGCAAGCGATTAGCATCGAGTTATCCGTACCGGGGGACTGGTCTCGAACGCGCGCCGCAGAACTGATGGGCCTCGACACGGGCGATCAAAGAGCTTCTGGGGGGGTCCAAAGACACCACAAGAATCGAAGAAGTGTTGAACCAAAACAACACCTTCAAAAAAAAGGTCCATTGCGAAAGCGTAACTAATTACAGTTTGATATGTGAGGACTAAGGGGGGGGGTGAAAAAAGAATGTCATTCAAAGACTACCACGGCAAGCAGGACTCACCGTCTTGGGAAGCCGACTTACCTGGCGTCTGGAAAGGCGTCATTCAAAAAATGGAGGGAAGTCCTCAAGACAAACCAGCTAGGGGCAACGACAAGGTCGAGTGGCGCGGGCGGTTACGAGGGGGGGGCTGGGATAGACATTGCTCCAGGGAAAAGTGAAAACCATCTGGGTGGGACTCGCCTGCCAGTGACCGTTGAGAAGGTGGGGGAAAGACCGGCGGAAACTGGAGGCGTTCAAACACGTGGCAAAAGCGGAATGCGGAGCAATCAGAGGACACAAAAAAAAAGGAACGCTGAATCGAAGAATTCGAAACTAGCCACTCGAGGCCTACGCTGTCAAGCCAGCACATACTTCGGTAACCGGCTTACAAGGGTCCACTGGTCCGAAAGACTGGGAAGAAGGGTTCATTCTTATCTCAAAGCAAGGGGTGATGGCTGCGAGGGGATTTCTGAAAAATCATGTTCAACTTTGCGTCGGTGGTGCCGGACTGGAGTGTATGGGGCGGGCCTAGATAGCCTGTCGAAAAACTAAATCCTCTACGCCAGCAGAAAGGGACGAGATCCGGGGTTCTCGGATGTACTATGTGCCCACGTCAGACCTCCCCGGAACAACACGTACTGCGAGGGAAGTCTCAGGGAGACGGGTCCTCTAAAGAAAGGATGACGAACCTGGGGTTAAGACCCTCGTAAGTGTATTCAAACCAGATCTGGACTTAAGGAATCTGAAGAAAAGGCGCTTGTTGGTCAAGGGGAGAGGGGGTCAAGGCCTTTTAAGGGGTAGCTTGAACTTGTCATGCGGTAAGGAAAAAATTCGGGTGGGCTTTTCTATGCGTAGACAAAGAAGAACTTAAAAAGGGAGAATATGCTCTGGGGGGGTAAAAAGAGAAGGAATCGGTCGCCTGGTTGGAGACTGAGGAGGTCTGGGGAAAGTCCGTTTGACAAGGCCTGCACTCTGGGGGCAAGAGGGGAATTCTGTACTTGGAGGTGGGATACCGAAGAAACTGGGGAGGTACCTGGTGAATTTTGTTGAAGACGATTGAAGACACTCCGCGCACTGTTGGCTTGATAAAAAATCCGGGAAGTCCGGGGGCTGGGGGATTACGCATCAAAAAAACTCTTGAGGTTTAAAAGGGGGGGGTGTCCCGAACTCGGGAAGAAGGGGGCGAACGACCATAAGGTGAAGGTCTCTCAACACAACAAAGGTTGCGGATCATCTAGGGGGGGGTAACTCTTATTTACCTCCTTTGGTTAAAGGGGTCCAACGGGCACGGGTTTTTAGTAAGACCGGCCACACTCTTAAGACCATGCTGAAAAGGGGCAATTACTCCGACTAAAAAAGAAGGGGTTTCCATTGAACTCCTGAACCAGAAAGGTATCATACATGACCAGTAGTTAGGAAAAACTGGTGGCGTCCCAAGGGCGTGGTGGGGCCAGGGTCCCTGAAAAAAAGTGCGTCAACCCTGACGAAGAAAGGCTAACCTGGGAAAGCCATAGTTTGCCACAAAGACGCTGATAAGGCCGAACCGTGGCATAGACTTGCTCAAAGACCTTATAATAATATTGAGGCACTTTCAAAAGAAAGAAACCGTTCTAAGAAACAGAGGTTTAGCCAACGGAGGTCTCTGACGTCCGACGGCTAAACCCATATCAGGTTGGTTGCCTCACTGGTAGGGATTCTGGAGAGAAACGTTACGTTTGAGGTATTGCTCTAGACCGTACTTGGTGGAGGAGTTTCTCAGTACACAGTAGAATCTCCAATTTGGCTCTGGGGCAGAATCGTAAATCATAACAAAGGAAGAAGAAGAAGACACGGGGGTTCTAGCAGAGCCCAGGGGAGGTTAGAAGAAAGAAACACTCTCCTCCAGGTCCATCTTCGGTTTTACCAATCGTAAGGAAAGAAGAGCAGGAAAAGCCGGCACGTTTTACCGGGATTCGGGCTGTATCAGTGTCCATTGCGAAAAGAATAAGAGATGGTAACTGGTGTTGGTGGGGGACTGCCTCAGACCCACAATGCCGGTCCGAAGGTACAGAAAAAAAACCAGATTGTAACCGGGGAAGCATGCGCCTGATCTGTTGGAGAGGAAAGGGTAGGTAAACGCCAAAGCTATTCCAGATAGACAGGATCCATCACAGGCATGGAGTTCAGTATCAAGGAGAGGGGTGGGAGGACTAGGGAAGTAACAGAATGTGGGCAGGAACCAAAAGCACAAAACGTCGACCCAGGATTTCGCCGTTCAAGTTCAGGTCTGAAGGCCATGAGTGAAGTAGGGAAGAAAAGAGAAAGGCTCAGGGTTAATTAACTTCTGAAAACGAATCGCGTGGGTTGGGGGGGGTCCCAACAATGGCGTCGGGGAAGTTGGGGTCAAGGGGGGGAGGGGGAAATCAAGCTGATCAGGATCGACAAACGGCGGCGGAAGAAGGGGCTACTTTCGGCCGGAAAAAAGGGAAACCAAGCGGCGACAGAGAAGGGCAAGCCAAGAAAAAGCTCCTCTAGTCAGAAAAATATAGCGCAAGCATCGATCGTTCAAACTCACCGGGTCGTTTCGGAGAGAAAGAAAAGGGAGGGGTGCACGTGGTGCGGGCCACATCCCGCCAACGGTAAAAAGGTAGCGGCACCATTGCCCTATCCACGGCTAAAGACGAAGGGGGGGGGGGACCATCGGACAGAAAAACTAGCAGCCCAAGTAACCCGGGTGAAAGGTACTGATAACGGCCGGGGCCAGCTCAAGGTACAAGGGGGAGTTCGGAGGACTAGGTAATCAAGAACGAATATCGAGTGGTTTCTCTGATTAGGAATACTAAGAAGATAAAGTGATAGGGGACAACAGGGGCCAGTTGGACAAGGTGACACAGAAGACACGGAGGGTGCGGAATTATCTCCACGGAAGGGAAGCTTTTGAGCTCATGACAAAAGAAAAAGAGAAGGGAGGAAGAGCGAGAAGGCGTACAATATTCAAAGTGCCAAGAGGAAAAAAGCTGATCTCTTATTACTCCGGATGGAAATCGTCAGTCATGTGCCTGCCAGAAAGAATCAGCACATGAGGAAAAAAAGGGGAAAGGGAGGCAGGGTACAGTACCGCTGCTCGGAAAAAAACAAGAGCACTTGGTAAGGCATCCGAAATGTACAAGGAGTAGATAAAAAAGGAGCTTGAAGCGTGCGCCGATACGAATCTCGTACCCTCGAAAAGTGTACAATACTTTGGGGTAACAATGCTCTGCTAGAGAATCGGAGGGGAAAGGAGTAAAACACATAATTTACGACCATTCGGGTCAAGTCTCATAACTCAGTCTCCTAAAGACAACCGCCACAAGTGCCTTCGGGGAGAAAAAAGGGGGGGGAAATCTGTGTACGAAAAGCTCAGTTAATGACCGTCCCGTGTGAAGAAAGGCAAAAAAACAACGTGAGTAGGAAAATAATCTTTCAAAACTTAAAACGAGGTTTCAACCGAAATTCTGGAGAAGAAAAAAGGGAGGGGATACAAATAGTCAGTGCGATGCACTCGACCAGAAACTGGGGGGGAAAGAGGGGGGGGGAGCTATTGACGTCTTATACGGGAGGGAAGTCAAAAACTGAGTGGGTAAAAAAAAACAAAACCTGAGTCTCCCGAGGGGAGGAGAGGATAGCCGGCAGTTTCCTAATAGAGGGGAAAGCGGGTCATTCAGAAGTCGGAATCGAATCGCCTACTACTGGACAGAAAGGGGAGCTTTTAAAACCGCTCAGGCTGGGGCTCTCTGCGGAACGACCCAAAATCCCGCATTATGAGGGGGACAAGGATGGGGGAATTCCAAGAGTAGGTGCGGGGAAGGGAGATCGATAAAAGGCCGGTGTGTCCTTTTCATGTATTAATAAGAAGGAATAAGTTCAAAAACCTCCCTCGAGGTCTAGTCGGGGTGGGAAAAGGAGAGGGAAATGACCCGGCCACAAAGAATATCCGCGACAGACACTTTAGGCTTTCTAC
>Ga0179591_1367375_pt1 | contig 13986 bp, 17 predicted proteins | sample CZOMad2_1_08_16f_FD_182891 | JGI IMG/M metagenome (GOLD analysis project Ga0179591, IMG submission 182891) | Vadose zone soil fungal communities from Angelo Coast Range Reserve, California, USA - CZOMad2_1_08_16fungal (PacBio error correction) | ecosystem: Environmental > Terrestrial > Soil >...
ACGCGGGGGAAGATTTTGAAGAAAAAAGAGGAACATGTCGGGGGTCCGGTTCGGTGCAACGCCGGCGCGCGGGTCCTCCAGGGGGAGAAGGAAGGCAGGCCGTGCTGCGAACGCGGACATGTCCTCACTTTTGAAACAATCCGCATGGCGAAGAGACTGAGGACGGTTTCTAAAATTTGCGGGTAATCAAAGAGATGTCTGGGGGGGAAAGGGACAGTTAATGGTGCAGTGTGATGGAACGGGTCTTCTCTCGCGCCCAAAAAAAAAAGAAGAAAGGGGGGGGAATCAACGCGGCGCGAGATTTGTTGCACAAGGGGGAAACCAGCCGAAGGGTAAAAAGTACTTTCGTCGGTTTCGTTCCCGGACGTCGCCGCCCGCCGGGAGGCGGCTAAAAGGGGCAACTCCAAATTGCAAACGTGGTGAGAAGGCGGAAAATCAGAACGGGGTTTCGAAGTTCGAGCGGTCCATGAAAAATCCGCAAGGCGCTAACAGCCATGGTAAAGCAGTACAAAGAAGGTAGGCGGCCACAGAGGGGCAAAGGGCCCCATAACGGGTTGTTACTTCGGGGGAAAAATAGGAAGGGACCCATTCGACCCAAAAAAAACCACAGGAAGGGCCGCGATTCCGACGACTCCTCCGCAAAAACCTTTGAAGTCGCGGAAGGGTACGGAAAAGTGCACTGCTATAAAACAAAGGATGCCTGCACCGATTGGAATGGGGGTCGCAAAAAGAAAGGGGGTCCCTTCCCATTAGACCAGATGAAGACATCCAGGGTTCATGACCCTTAGTTCTTCTTCGACTGCGGTGGGGTCGAGGAGGGAGAGAGAGGGGGGGTTTGACAGAAAGATGCCCTCGTAAATCCAAAGGGAACACTATACATGGGAGATCGCAGGAATTTGGGGGGTCTCATTTTCTAGAACGGAAAGGGTCGAGTCAGGAAAATTGGGACTTCGACGCCGGGAAAACGCTAAATACAATTCAGTAAAGGAAAAAGATATAGTACACGAAGAAAGCCAAAATTAAGCATAGATTCAAAAGCGGGGGGGGGGAAAGGACTGTAAGACAGGGGACCGGTTGTACCTTTGGTATCAAAAAAAGGCCACTGATAGAAAAGGGGCCGTACTTCACAGCACAGACTCGGGAAAGGTCGCTTGGGACCAGAACCCTGCCGGAGAACCCCATTCAGGGAAAAACTGACGGGAGCCTCCACAGAGAAATATAAGGTTAACCAAATGTGGTCGATGGAGGGAAGAGGGAAAAGGAACCTCTCGTCTTGCACGGGACCTGGTGAGATGAGAGGAGTGGGCTGTAGGACCCTCTCCCGATGGAAAGACGGGAAGAGGAAAGCAAATATTTACCAGACGCCTCAGGTGGGAAGGAAGAGGTCTTGGGAAGAGAACCATGCCTGTTTACTTAGAAGGGGTGAGGGGGGAAGCCGGGCCGATTTAGGAAAAGGGCCTCTGCCTGTGTAGGCCGTTCTGGAAAAGCCGGCGACGAAGGGGCCTGAAACCCGGGGAAGGTACTGCTGTTGTTTCTCGGGGATTCAACGGGCCAGGGCCACAATAATCAGCACGCCTCGTCCAGGTTGAAGAGAGTTCAAGCGGAAGGACAGAGGGGGTCGCGGTAACCACCGGTCTCAGGAAGGGAGGCATGGGACCATCACCAGGCCATATGCCCGGTGCGTGGGGGGGCAGAAGTATTACCGGAAAGATCTTACCATCCAGGAGTTGGACTTCTTTTTGAGCGCTGGGTGAGGCCACAAGGACGGAAGAATATTCATATGAGGGGAGGCAATGGACCACGCTCCGCAAAAACGGAAAGAAAGAGACACTTCCGATCACAGGGTTGAGAGTCACGTACTTCTTCGGCTTAGAAAAGGAGGAGAATGAGAAAGGGTACGGTAGCAAGTGCAACACGCGAGGGGAAGGGAACTTCCAAGGGTGGGGTACGAAACCGGGGAGGTCAACTTTATTCCCTCAACAACAACAAAAGGAGGAGAGGGTCCCGCTAGGAAGGGTGGACATTGAAGTTTTCACTGGCAGAGTCGCGTGTAACAATCAGAGAGGGAAAGGGGGTGAAAGGGGAAATAATTGACTCTCCTGATGGGACATCGACGAAGTACGTGCTTTCCTCAGGGGGGAGGGGAAAGGGGAGGTGGGAGGCCGTGGGGGGCGTCTAAAGATCATCTTCGCCCGGGAGAAAAAACGAAAGGAGCACACGCCTCTACCCCGCGAACTTGACTGCTGGGGAAAATTTTAAGGGGCACAAGAGATTGGCCTGGGTGATTTACAAAGAAAACCGGAAAACAGGTTTGCCGGCAAGGCCCACGGAAAAAGGAGGAGCCGAGGGAAAAAGCCGGAACGGGGCGTTGACGGGGGGACAATGCCATGGCCAGCTGGTTGAAAAAGGCGGAAAAAACGCGGAAAGGTTTGAGGAACGATTCCTCCCTGCCGAGGAGCTTGAAGAAAAGGATTCTACAAAAGAAGTGACTTAATCGTTCGCTGCGGAAGAAACGAAATGGGGACTACAAAGGGTTGACACATACACATGGATTTCAGATGAAAAGGTCTTAGAAGGAATCCGGGGGAGGGGGAAACAAAACCCACGTATGCCATCGGGAAATCTAACAAAAAAGGGTAGAATAACCATGTCAGATGACAGTTCTTGAGGGAGGGCGCAATGGCCCACCAAAGGAAAAAGGATTATTAAAAGAGGAAAAAGGGTCCAAAAAAATTCAGAGGAAACCCCCTAAAGGCGTCAAAGGGAAGTATTTCGGAAGGGTACCGTGGGGTTCGTCGGATCTCCCTCCCTTGGGAGAACTAGCGGCTGCGGACGTCAGGAAAAACCTAAGGAACCTTTAACCAACCGGAATCGCCTACATTCTTTCGATTGACAAGAAATCGAAGGCTCTATGCTTTGGGCCGTGATGGACGTGCGTACCCTCTACAGAAGGTACGGGAAGGGATTGTATGAGGATGGGGGCCCTCACCGAAAGGGTGAGAACTCCGAATGTCAGAAGGAGAATAAAAGAACGCGGATGGTCTCGGTGCCGGTGTGTAGGGAACTTAGGGGAGAGGAACACCTCTCGATAGAAAACGAATCTTGGAAACCTACCTGTGAACAAGGGCTGTGTCTCCGGAAAAAAGGGAAGGGAAGGGAAACCAACAATGGAAAAATTCCTCTGAAGGCGTAATGCATGTTTGTTGGAACGGATGTACAGGGGTGGGAAATAAAAAACCTCCACTTCCAGAAGGGTTTTGGCGCGGGGGGAGAAACAGCGCTTTCGCCGGGGAGGTGGTGGGCCTGGAGGGGAATTCCGGTGATGCCACAACGCACACCCTAAATTTGGCGCCGTCTTGAAATGAGGCGGGCACAGACGAAGGGTGACCTGCCGAACCATGCGAGGAAAGGCGGAGGATACTGGACGGCTTTTGTTTTTTTTTTGGGTTTTTTTTTGGGGGGTTTGGGGGGGTTGTTATTGTTGGGGGTTTTGGGGGGGGGTTTTTTTGGGTTTGGTTTGGGGTTTTTGGTTGTTGGGTTGGGGGTTTTTTTTTGGAGGTTGTTTCGCAGGGGCCCCCTCTCAAAATTTCGCCAAGGGGGGAGGGGCCTCCAGGAGGGTACCGAATCCGCCGACGGGAAGGTTGGCCAAGGGGTCGTTGAAGTCCGGATCACGACACAGTCCTTTCCGCCTGAAAAGGCGGCGCGGGAGCGCCGGAAAAGTGCGACCGTTGGCAAAGGAAACGCAAGGGTACCCGCTTAACTAAGGGTTATGAGCCTGTTCAAAGATAGGAGATGGGATGGGATCTTTCTCTCGAAAATTATCAGAGGGACAAACTGGACAAAAGGAACATAAAGGGGGAGGGAAAAAATCCCTGTATACCGGGGGGGAAAAATGGTCGAAGGAACAGGGGGGGAGGAATCACCCGGAGAAGGTATAGAATGCGCTTGTCAAGCGGCTTCACGTTAGCATAGGAGGGAGCAGAGCAGGGGGAAAACTGTCAATGGGGGGAAACCGGGTGGAAACCTGAACAACCTCTAGGAGAGAATTCGAGCGAAAAAAAGCGACTCTCAACAACAGAAAAAAAAGGGGAGGGAAGGAATAAACGAGGGAGGTACTGTTAATAGGACGCTCTGCTCGATGTAGACCGGGGGGAGACAAGCCCGGGGAGTCCAGGTGCATGTCCAGGTAACGAGAAACCTGAGAAAGACTAATAAAGGTGAACATCTGGTTGGGAGAAACCTTGCAGGGGGGAGCTACACGGGAGCAGGGTAGGAATAGGGGGTCGAAAAAATTGAGGACCATGTCAAAGAGGGAAAGAAACCGAAATGATTCTGTGGAAAGGGGCGGATATTCGCGAAGATTAAACGGTTGAAACGGTCTCACGTCACCCCCAGAGTAGGAACATTGAGTGTGGTTGGGGTTTTTGGCGAGCGCGTCAGCGAACAAACTGAGCGTCAAAACCGTCCGGGACTAAAATCGTCCAAACCGGGGGGCTTGACTGACTTTATCCCCGATCGGAGCGAAATAATCGGGTTCAACTGCAATAGTTTGGAGTATCTTCGGGAAAGGTGTGCAGGAAAGTGTGTCAAATGTTGCGTTTCCCGTAAGAAAAAAGGACAAATATAGGGAACGGGCCCTTTTTCTACAGCAGTAACGGCAGTCGGATAGGGGAAACAAAGACTCGGTCCTGGGTCAGTGGCATAGCGTCAAAAAAAAAGGAATTTGGAACAACAGAAAAAAAAAAAAGAGGAAAACGCCGTGGAAAGGGAAACAAAGCAGGCCGTGGATGGCGCATTTAAAAAAGAACAGGGAAGAGAGAACACAAAGGAAGTAACGCTTCAAAGGATTTCCGGTCGCCCCAGGGGAAGGCAGAGGGGGAAGAAGAAACATGAGAAAAGTCCGTCGAGCAGAATTGTTACAATAGGGAGGAATAGTGCTGGGGGGGGAGGAAAAAAAAAGTTTATAGAGTTGCCCTCCGGAAGAAACTCTCCGGGTAATCACGTCCAAAACTCAGGAATGGGGTTCTTCGGGGTAATAAAGGGGGCACGAGTCCGTAGCCACTTTGGACGGGGAATAAAGTCCTATTGTAGGGGGCAGAACCGGGAATAGTCAGAGTAAATGACTTAAAAGCCGAGGCGAAACAAGCGCAAATTACGCATATCACACGCAGAGTTCAAAGCAGGGTCAAGCGAAAGCAGGCTGACGGATCCGTGGTTAAGGGGGGCTGTAGAATAGTAGAAAGAGAAAAAAGGGGACCTTACTTCAGAAGCGATCGTTAAAACTCGTTCGCAAAGAAAAAAAAACTGCAGGGGGGAAGAAAATGGGAAGGCTTACTACGCTACGAGAATATCCGGAAAGGTAACCTGGGGGCCACATAAAGAAAATGGTGGGGCCATTTGGGACCTAGAAAATGAAAGGACAGGGTTTAGCACCGTTGACGCTGTGATGGGGAAATCGCAGGAAAAGTCTCAAAAGGGGCAATCTTTTATTCCAGCAGGGAAGACTCTGCTGCGGGTTTCTTGGAAGAAAAAAGGAATCAAGGGAAGAGGAAAACTGGGCAAGGAAACCTCCTATTTGAGGGGCCGATGAAAAAAATTTTGTAGGGGGAAGGGACAAGAGGAAATTACGGAGGGGGAACCTTTCATTATACTTTGGGACTCGGTGGACAAAGTGGTCCAGTTCCTTGTCCAAAAAAATCATCCAAAACACAGGAAGGGGGAGAAAACTCTCTGAGGGACTCGGAGAGCCCATTTCTGAGACGGTACCACGGCGGTGGTCGGGGGGGGCTGGAGGGTATTAGGGGGGCCAGGCTTTTCGTTGGCCGAAGTAAAAAACTGATAAGGTCAAGAAGGAGGCCCCACCGTCGAAAGGGTTTTGAGACGGTGTAATCGAGGAGGAAAAACCAAAAGTTTGGAGACCGCGATTCATCTTTCGGGTCGAAGAGGAAAGGGATTTCGGACAAGGAATATCCCACCACGGAACAGGAAGACATCCGGCGGAAAGGTCTTCGCTGACATCCGGAGAATCGAATTCCACCTTTCCCGGGCGCACGGGGCACACGACGAGAAAAAAAAGGACTTGCCTTTGAAAACGGTACAATCTCAGAACACACAACAAGGATAAGAGAGGGAGATATCACCTGTACCTCAGGGGAATGGAAAAAAGGAAAGTTTTGTTGTTCAAGACGAGGACCGTTTAAATGGGAAAGCTAGAGGAAGCAAAAAAAGTAAGGGCTCTTAAGACTGTATTGGTAAAGAGCCTTGGTGGGATATTCAGTTTTGGGTCGAGGGAGGAGAGGTCTTCAGAAGATATGCGTCTGAGAGCGCTCACAACTCCGATAAAAAAGGAGGGTGAATTTGAGAAGACAATGGGCCTTCTCCGGAAATCGGGGACTAACAGACTATGGACTTTTGGTATTTGGACACCTACTAATTGCAACAAAAAAAACCTGAAAGCAAATCAACGAACTTTTCTTCTCAACCGTACTCCGCGCAAAAACCCGTGGCTGGGAGGACAAAGGGAATTAAAAGATACACACATTAAGAATATTTGGAGAACGGGCAGAGGTCCCGGGAAGGAACAGAGGTCGCTTCTCAAACATCTGGCCTTGCCGGGAAGAGGGGGAGCGAATTTGACGTTCAGGAAATGTGTTACAAACCAGAAAAACCGAGGAAGGCGACTGGACTCCTCGCCTACTGCTTTTCAAAGAAAAAAAGTTTTGGAAGTATTCCAGCGCCATGCTAAAAAAAAAGATACGGCTCATACATTCCCAAATGTTTCCTCAAAAAGGACAACACCCCAGGGCAATCGAGCCACTAAGAGGAAAAAGTAAACCGTGAAAATATTCGAGCGCCGGAGGCGTCACCAGCTATGGAGGGGGGACTCGGGAACTTCGCGCGAAAGGTTTTGGAAAACGAGCGGAAGACGGGAAAAGGTCAGAAGGAAAGGTTCTGCTACGCCGAGTACAAACCCTGGAGAAGAAAGGGAGAAGTGAAAAAAATAAGCTGAGCTGAGGGGCAGAGGCGTAATTGGGGGGGGGAATGCTTGGGAAGAAAACTCTCTCTAGTACGGGTATAGGGGGGGGGAGTTCGAACTTGCACCTCGGCCATAAAGACGCAAGGGGGACTACGGAAACTCGACTCCTGAGTTCCTAGAAAAAAAGGGAAAAGAACCTGCGAGATGGCACTGGAAAACTGTAGGGAAAGCGCGTTAAGAGTCGAAGAAATACACGCCTCGACTCCACCTGAAACACCGGCAGCAGGTTCATTAAAGGGCGCCGGCGCCTGGTCATCATGGGACTGCGGGGAAAGACTACCTCTTGGAACGGGAATGCAATCGGGGGGGAAGAAGCGCAATTTACATGTTCATGCGACCGCCACGGCACTGGGTGGGTTGGGAGTGCCGGACTACCAGGCGCTTCTGCCCGTGGGGGGGGGGAGGGGTTCCGTTTTCTCGAGGAAAGCCCGGCACACCCGATGGGGGGGAGCCTTGAAGTTCTCAATAGCTTACGTCTTTAACAATGGGAGAAAGTGGTCCCTGGACACGGAATCGAGAAGCGTTGCCGATTGAAAAGGAAAGGAAATTGCGGCATCTAAAGGAGAATCGGGGGGAAAAACGGAGCAAACGCTTTCCCATTGTCCAAGTTAGGGAGAGACGGAGCGAAAAAAAAAAGAGCTCCCGGCGCAGCGCGATCTTGGATAACCGAGAAGGAAACGAAACCGATGGAGGCTCGTAACTGGAAGCTCTGTGGATAGTTAGGAAAAGAAAGCGCAAGAAAATCGGCGCTCTGAAATATCAACTGAAAAGAAAAATTCAGGGCGGCCCATAAAGCCTTGATTCCAAATTTGCGAAACCTAGAAAGAAATTGGAAGCAGAAAAAATATCACAAGATGCCCACGGAAAATGATTAACTCGGAGAGGTCGCAGAGAAGGCATTGACAGAGAACGCGGAAAGGGTAACCTGGGAAACGGCTATATGAAAAAGACGCCTGGGGGGAGAAGGAACCTATTACAAGAGACTGCTAACTCTCAAAACTGATAGGATTAAAAAAAAGAGTCAGAGAGGTATCGTGGGGTAGGGTAGACTCAGGCGGCCAGCGTCGAGTCTCTAGCCGTGGGATGGGGGTCAAAGCGTGGAGGCGAATTCTAAATCCAATGTCATTACGCGAAGAAATTTGGAAGAGCGAGTAATGCAAAACAACTTTTGCTCCAAACATTGGCGAGAATAAACGGCCAGGGGGGAGGGGAAGGAGGGGAGTTCCAAGAAAATGGAGGTGTACAGGGAGCTGTCTGGAAAGACAGGCGTGGGGGATGATATGTCATCAAGACAGGGGCCGAAGACTGCGAGAGGGCAAGAACAGAGCGTCCAGTTCCGATCGCTCAGCGGGGGGGAGTCGGCAGGTCAGCCTGCGCATGTTTCCGGGCTGGCCGACGTGAGCTATTGAAAAAGAAGGAGCCTCGGCAGCCAAAAGCTTGGGTCACCGCGGGGGGGGAAAAGGCTTTTTTGAGGTGGGGGCTATGGCAATTTTGGGGGAGAATTGGGGGAGAGTTCCATGCGTAAAAACCGTACGCAGAAAACGGTCCGCAGGACACAGCAGCAATTAACTGGCATCGTGGGGGAAAGTTTTCGGAAGGTCAAAAACGATCTTGTGCGTCGTGGGCAATAGAAACAATGATGGTTTTGCAGGAACCACCTCTGGCAGAGCGCAATGGCGATTGAAAACGACGGCAAAACCCGTGCCGGGGCAGATGCGCATGGTAAAAAAAAACAAAGGGGAATAAAGTTATAAAAGAAAAGAGGCATTCCCGGATTCAGAGATGGTTAGACGCAGGGGAACGAAAAATCCATGATAAAGTCTTAAGACATCCTTTTTCATGGGAGGTAAAAGGCTTCTGTTCAAAAAAAAGGGAGTGGAGCTGGTATATGGGCCCCTCCAAAGGGAGGTTTGCAGATGACAGTCCACAGAAGAAGAAAAATAATTGTGGGAGGCAATTTTTCTAGAAAATCATGAGTATACGTGACGGCCGCCTGAGGTTTCGAAAGACAGAAGAAAGAAAAACTCTTAAGAGTACACGGAACTCCAAGCTAGAAGGGACTCATAGATTCCCCCAGAAGAGGAATGAAATTCAAACTCGTTCAACCGCCAGCATGGTAAGGGGCAATAGTGGGTAACTGTTATCTCGGCTGCGAAACAAAAGTCGAGAGGCTTGAAGACTGGGGTCCAGAGAAGCTTTTCTCGAGTTGTCGCAAGAAGAAGGTAACCATTCAGGAAAGGGACGTTTACTATCAGGCTTGCCGAGACCGCCCGTTAGAAAAAGAGCCTCGAGAAGCTTAGCGGGGGTGGGTGCCATTTCTCCCTCAGAAAAAAAGAGAACTGGGGGGGGCGTTGGGGGGACTCCTTGATCTGGGTGTTCGATGCCGCGGAGAGAGAACGAGGTCAAGCACACGCCAGAGCTCATCATTGTCTGACGGAACTCCTTTTAGAATGCATAGCTGGGGGGACTGGGGGGGAGCCATTTTGTGAAGATGGAAGGAAAGCAGTCGTTTTGGCACTCACGAAGCCGGAAAGATTTTTAGCAACGGCTCCTGGGGAATGAAGGAGGATCTTCCAGGGTGGAACCGGAAGTAACGGGGTTCTCGTTTGGAAAAAGGCTTAGGGGAATTGTGCCATAGATCATCAAACGCCACCTTTTGGGAGAGAGAAAAGGTCCAGAGAATAAGATGTCTTGCCGGTAACCACTGCTGTCTGGAAAGGGGGGGAGGGTCATGGAATCAACCATTAAATAGTCTGGTCGTTGTTGCCGACAATACACGAAAGGACTTTCTGCAGTGTAGCGGCGGATTAAAGGGGACCCGACATCTCCGCAGATTATGACTGGAAAAACGCCAAACGGATCCACCACGAAGCTCGCAACGTCAGGAAATAAGCACGTACCAAGTATGGATACATCAAAAAAAGTAATCGGTTCCACACAGTTCCCCGGTCAGGAGAAGGGCGATTGCAACAGACCAGTTAAAATTCAAGGGCCATTGTCAAGGAAAAGGATTTGAAGAAAACTCGACCAGCGTAAAGGAGGTCAATCTTTACAGAAAGGGGGAATGGACAATGGCACTGGGTTGGGAAGACGTTTTTGAAAGAAAGGAGGGGTTCCATGTCGCGCCGGATTTAAAGTACGAGGGGAGGTGAGTTCTCCCGTTTTGGGTATCCGTTTGGCAGCGCGAAAGGGGGAGGGAATCATCGAGGAAAGAAAAGAAAGAACTTTTCAAAGAAAAACGCGGACGACGGTCACCCCTGGCTTTTTGAAGCTGATGTCCGATCTCGGGGATTCAAGAAAAAAAAGACATAAGGACTGGAGGGGGCACTCCTGCCAGGGAAAAACCGCGACCCCCGCCGGGTTACCTGCAAAACATCTAAAAAGGAGCGAACGGAGGAAAAACTGCCAGAGGGATCTTCGTTTGGCCCTGGCCAGCTGATGAAAAGAGAGGAAAAAGAGGAAAAAGAATTCAAAAAAAGGGGTCTTCTAAAAGCCCGCGGAAAGAGGGCAATAAAGTCCGGGAGAAAAAGCCTGGGCGGTCCGGGGTTGAACGAAATTTTTAAATCCCCAGGGGATCACTGGGGGAAAAACAGAGCGCATGATTTCCCGCGGGGGTGAACAGACCAGTGCTTGGGGAAACTCCCGCTATGGGACTTATTCCGCGGCCAAAAGAAAAAAAAGATCACGGAAAAAAAATCACCAGGGATAAGTACTTGCGAGGCGAAATTTCACCAAAAGCCAAGGAAGTCTTTTTGCAACCGGCCGGGATATTCGCGGGCAAAGAAGCGTCACAGGAGGATTTTCAGACCTGACAGGGGTTATTCTGGCGCGCGGGGGCGGCTGGAAGGAAGGGAAAAACCTTGTCGACGAAGTGGAGGGGTCCAGGAAAAAACAGCCGAATGCTGTCGATGGAAGGATAAAGAAAGGAAATCTGGTAGGAAAGTCTTTTGAAGGGAGGACGGAGAACTGAGGACCCATAAGGTACGTATATTTAAATATGATGCGACGGGGACAGAGATTTTCCGCAAAGTTCGGACTCAGACTCCGGATTGCTAGAAAAAGGGGAAAAGGAACAGGACGGAGGAAGGTGGGAGGGCGAGCGCGGCAGGAGGGAATCTAGATAATCAGAGACAACACTCATGTTCGACGCCGAAAGGACGGAAAAGGGGGAGGAAAGAAAAGCCCGTCTGAGGAAAGGTATTGAGTAAGAACCCATGCGACCGGGAAAAAAAAGGAATCTGAATGAGATTGGGGCCTGAGCAGAAAACGGCTGGGAATGGTTTTGCCATGCAAAAACCACGGGGACTCTGGCGTAGGGGAGGAACCTTCTAGAATTGGGGGGTTTAAGAAAGATGGTTCATTCCACTAAAACACACCCGATCTTGGGAACCGGAGGGAGAAAAAACCTAGGAAAGATTCCGGAGAGACCTTTCTCGGAAGGGCTTCCCTATCACGGACGTGCGTTTTTCAATTTAAAGGAAATTTCGCAAAGAGTTAGATAGCAGAAGCTCGCGTTAACCTGACATCGTCCACCCGAGGGGAAAGGGGCAGAGAGCGCGTAGGACGTCAGGTCCTCAACGGCGTCGGTCGAAATGGAACCTTCTCAAAAATAAATCCGAGGGCTTACTCTCAGAGACCTTGAAACGGAGAAAAGAAAAGAAAAGATCGAAAAGAAACCTCTTATCTAAAAATTTACTTCTGGCGCGCTAAAAAAAACTAAACGAAAAAAAAAAATAGTATTACTCCTCGGAAAAGAAATTCAAAAGAGGGACGGTACATGAAAAAAAAAAAGCAGCCAATGATACCGCAAAGGGGTGCGAGGAACCGGCTGAAAGCATGCTCGAAAGGAAAGCAATGCGGGGGGGGGAAGAACAGGCTGCTAACGATTAAGAAACGCACTTCGCAGATCACGTCTGCAGTGTGCTTGACAGGAACGACGAGTGAACAAAAAAAATCTATTTACGCCTGGCCGAGAGTCTCCAGTTTAAAAAAAAGGCGCCGGAAACAATGGATGAGGAGTCAGCGCGTCGCGAGAGGGGATAGGGAGGGGACAAAAAGAGAGGAGTCAAAGGATACAAAAAGCTCGCTCGGACGTGTCTGTCAATGCAGTCCGCAGAAGGAGAAATCTAATAGGTAAAACGGGGTGAAAAAACATCCTCATTGAGAGATATACGCTTGACAAGTCCAAGCATGGGGCGGGAGGAAGAGGGGAACGAAAAAAGACCAAAAGCTTCCATGTGAACACTCCTGGTCTGAATGTGCAGTGGGATGGGATATGGAGCCACAGTTGTTCCGATAGGAGGAAGCTAGCGGGGAGAAGATCTCTAAGAGAGCTTCAAAGTAAAGGTCTTTTTCTGGGGATCTCCCACAGGGGCAGGGAAAGTCATGAGAAGACGGTACACTAGGGAACGCGCGCGCAGCAGCAGCTTTGCAGAAAGGAAAAAATGTGAGGGGAGGTCACAGCGAGCGTTGGGAAGTACGAAAATTTTTGGGGCGAATTTGGGGAAGAAAAAATCCGTCACAGATAAGGCAGGGGAGAACAAGAAAGGGTTCCCGAAATCAAGGAACTCATCGGGGGGGGTGGGGGCATACATAGGGTCATGCTATATAGGGGTATTATACGACGCAAGAATCCCCAAGAAAGAAAACATCGTTCGAAAGCTGCCTGTCGGGTCCTCTCAAGACTCAAAAAGGAACCGGTGCCGGATGCTCATCAAACACCTGGAAATGACGCAGGAAGAAAAAGGCATTCACTTCAGCTGAAAATTTTCCTTGGAGGGAAAGGAGGAGGCCGTCGGCTGTCAGGAGCGACGAAACCTGGGATTCTTCATACTTAGGTTGGAGGAGGAGGGCCTGAGTGGGGAAAATCAAGGACGATTTGCACAGACCTCAACACGGCCACGAGAGATCTCTCCGGGGTGTTCTTCCAAGTGGGTTGGAAAGCAGGAGGTACCGAGCCGTAGAAAATTGCCGGACCTTTCCTCCTGACGTCCGGGGCAGGGGAGGGACCTAAGAGAAATAATAGGTAATCTTTCAGAGGGACAGAGAAGTCACGAAAGGAGAATAGATGCCACAACAAATGGACCAGCGCTATTTCCAGTCAATCGCCAAGAAGTAGGACGGGACCGGGGGGGGGGGTTAAGTGGGAACCATTCGTCAAGAGGGAGGATAAAAAGGATCGTGTCGCTTTAAAGGCCCAAAAAAAACCTTCCTGTGCTGAACATTCGAAATAGGGGGGAGGAGGGGGACGCTCCGAGGGTCCTGCTGGAAATTGGCCCATCGATTATGTGGAGAGGAGGGTGGCATGCCCCTCGAGAAGAATCTTGAACGGGGGAAAGCTTCTGCCTGTTTCGATGGGGGGCCTCTGTAGAAAGAGAACTGAAGAAAAAGTCTCTCTAGTCACATCTGGCGCCGCAGCCTGTGAAGAAGTGTACGGGGGGGGTTTCTACCTGATCTAAACAAGGGACGTTGTACAAACAAGAAGAATATGGGGGGGGCCTATCAAAGCTCCGCGTCCGAGGGGCCTACTTTTCGAAACCTTGGATTACAAAGGGGGGGGGTCTGAAAAGGGGAAGTTCCAGGATCATCAACGCACAAACGGAAGAAGCTGAAGACGGGAGAACTCCGAAAAAGATGGTCTTGGAATAACCACGGGGGGGAAAGGGGAGTGCAGGAAAGCACCACGGTCTGGATTGGGGGGGGGGGAATCGAAGCATCAAAAGAGAAAAGCCATTCTTAACGGGGGGCGGTTAGCGGTTAGTTCGGAGGAGGCGGTTCGGGTCCGCGCTTTCAACCGCAAAAAACACGGCGCCGTCCGACAAGGGAAGGAGCACTTCCTGAAGATGCTTACTCCGTGAATATTGGGGGAAAAGTGCCCGAAAGAGCTTCCAGTCTCAAGAGGAGGCCATTTTGAAGAAAGGAAAAGGGGCATGGGTCCACACAACTTTATT
>Ga0179591_1283850_pt1 | contig 13985 bp, 15 predicted proteins | sample CZOMad2_1_08_16f_FD_182891 | JGI IMG/M metagenome (GOLD analysis project Ga0179591, IMG submission 182891) | Vadose zone soil fungal communities from Angelo Coast Range Reserve, California, USA - CZOMad2_1_08_16fungal (PacBio error correction) | ecosystem: Environmental > Terrestrial > Soil >...
AGCGAGCCCGCAACAAAAACGAGAGGGTCCAACGTGTAATAGGTCTTAATTTGTCGGCGAAACGGGTACGGGGGGGGGGCGCTCGCCCGAGAAGGATAATGATGTTTGGCAGCTTTCACTGTTGCGCTTGGTGACACGTACTTAACACTCTCCCCAATGTGGATCGTCAGCGTGCCGGGGTATCGCCGATAAATTGTTCCACATGGCGGTGGGGGGACCCCCCCGGGGGCCCCCCCCCTCAACCGCCGGCCACTGCTTCCCCCCGGGCCCCGGGGGGGCCCCCGGCCTTAGCCGGAAAAATTGGATAAAAGGGGTGCTTCCCCGGGGAGGTCCTGCATCCACGGAAATTTGGCCGACCGCATGAGGCACAAGTCTGACGGAAGATTGGTAAACACGGAAAGGACTTTCTCCTGCTTCAATGGGAAGGGCGCCTGTTTTGGGTGGCATCGACGGAAGTATTTCTTAGTTCTGGCACAAGGTGCTAATGCCGCCCCGAAAATTAACAAGAACAGTCGCCCGAAGAAAACTCCTGCAAGCCTCTCCATGCCGCAAGCATGAGAAAATGAAAGTAAAAAAAGGTGTTGCTTCACTCTAAAAGCTTATTAGCGGGATAAGCCACCTATTGCGGTGCTAACGCGAAATGGCCGGATATGACGAGATCAAGGAACAGCACCGCACCGAAGTACTGACATCCACTATTCCATTCTCAAGATTCGTGACCGTGGAGAGTCGACTATGGGTGCATGGCAGGCTGAAATGGTCGCGAAGCCGCCGAATTGCAGCGAGGGCGGACACGTGACAGGCTGAGGGCGGGGTTCTACATGGGGATTCGGCGCCCTGATGATATTTGATACAACAATCGCTCCTGCCGTGAGCGACACGAACGTGGGAAAGGTTTCTGCTGATAATGTTGCCGGAAAGGTGGAGCTTTTTCACATCAGTGCTGGTTAAATAGGGAGCGAAAAACACTCACATCGGTAGGCCTCCGCCAGCTTTCGGCACGAACGCGCCAGACAACGGTGGGTGGGGGGGGGGGGTTTTCTTCTTGCTTAAATCTCATTGACAGCACAATCTTGTTGCAGGAAAAAAAGTTCACTCAAAAACTTGTACGGGTATGTTCCTGCATTGCATTTCACAATAAACCAACCTGAAAAACAGGAAGATTCTTGTAATTGGCAATGTGGTACTGTCCCCCGGTCCAGTGTGTGAGTAGTCACGGGAAGGGTTGTTCGGAAAACCGTCTGAACGGCGTGGAAGTGAGACGGATACAGTCTGATCCACGATTCATAAAAGTTAGTTTACAGACACGGAGGTCGGTTGGTAACATGGCTGAAACCAACCAAGATGCGGCCGAGCCGCCGCCCACATCTCATGACAGGTATTTCCCGAGGAAACGTGCCTTGGGTCTAGACCCTTCATGAGGCTATTGGCGAAACATTGAACGACGTTTGTCAAAACCGACTTCAGTTGAAGGGGAAATTGGCGAAGTGATGGCCATGGTGCAAAAAATCGTCACTGTACAGGGAAACATCCCCCTGCTAACTGAAAAAGGCCCATAAAAAAATTAAACGACCAGCGAAAAAGCCGTCATGGGTTTACTGTTCCCCGGGTGTGGGTGGGGGGGTGGGGGGGGGGGGGGGGGGGGGGGGGGGGTGTGGGGGGGGGGGGTGGGGGTGATTCAACCGACGGAGAATTAACAAGGCCATCATGCGTCTTCCGTATGATGAGAAGCGTATTTTCCAATGGCGGTGCCTGCCGCATGGATGACGAAGTCGAGATTCAAACCTGGCCAGGACGGCTTTTTGGAACCAAAGAAATTGGGGCAGGAGTGCTTGAGGCTGGCGCAAAAAAAGTCCACTTGGGCTTGGCGTATGGAGGAAAAAAAAAAAAAAAAGAAAAACGAAAACCGCAACCACCAACCAAACATCAGTCATCCGGGGTTGAACAGCCGATTCCCCATAAATCGGTCTGTCGAAGAAGAGGGTGACGAGCCGTGGCCATTTTCTTCCTCGGGAAGGGGAAACAGAACAGGGTGGACCGTCGAATTAAATCGCCCCGTGGAGAAGCCCCTCATCTGCACGATGTGCGGAGGAGGGCGGCCCCACGGGAGGGCCAACCCAAGGGGAGGAATACTCTTTGTTTAAGGGGCAGATAAGGGCGCACGGGTGGAATTAAATTATGGCCGAAAGGGGTCGCCCGCTCACAAGGTCCAAGCCGACTCGCTCAGTCTTTTTAGCGCCTGCGGCATGTCTCCTACACACAACTAGGAAGGAATGATTTTAACCTCGGTCCGGAATTGTGCGGGAAGGGGACGGCAGGTTCATCGCCCCTTTTCCCCAAAGGCAACGCGGTAATTCGCGGCTCAAATAGGCGTCAAATTGCTCTGAAAAAAATGTACGCTTTAAGCGGTTCCTATCTGGAAGACACTAAGGCGGATGGAGTGAGAAACGATCCTCTGCTAGGAATCTACGAGAAACAGTCAGAGGGCGGGCGGGATCTCGTTCGGCAAGACCAATGTTGTCAAACCCCCTCCGCATGTCAAAAAGGCTGGGGAAAATAGACAATCCGAGACGACATCGCGGGGATTGAAATTAGACGGGACGTCTTACCTCCGGACAGGTTATTCGGGGTCGTGCCAGGGAACGAAACAGTCCAATAACCGCCGTATTCGCGAACGGGAGTCACAAAAGTCTTCTCGAGGATGATTAGTCAAAATATAATGTTGTGGAAAACGTGTCGAGCGCAAAGGTCTAGGGCCGGTGGTATGGGTCGTTCCCGACCCCCGAAATAAAACGGCCGGGTACCTTCACTTAATCAACCGGTCAGGAAGACTTACAGTTTTTCCATAAGACGACGGCGGGGAAACCAAAGCAGGGGGGGTGAGGGGGCGGGCCAAGAGCTCTGAAAAGCCGAACGTGGTTTTTTCTCCGTTTCTAATCGCGAGGGATAACGCCATCACACTTCGGTGCTTCCGAACCGATGCAGCTGGAAAGGAAGACAGTTTTCCCGAGCAGCAAACGTTGCCAGAAGAATTCAACGCGGAGGTGAAAATGGGCGATGAAAGGACGGGCCGGATTCACCACAAGAATGCAGGCACGCGGGTTATCGAGGGGACGTCCGCCTGGGTGGTAGGCACCCATGGCGCGCAATGGACGATAGGGAGTGTCGATGCACATTTTGATCGGCAGAAAGGGCGGGCCCACATAAGGGGGAGGCAACATCAAGGAAATTCCTCTGACCACACTCGCCAAGCTGGCATACAGGGTTTGGCAGACCAGTGGTGTGCCCATCCTCCTTCATCGGGGGTGCAGATGGGCAATTTCTGGACGCGGGACGTCAGGGACATGACGGTTATAATACAAACAGGTTTATCGTTCACTATACAATGTCAACAAGGGGATTCTTCCTGAAAAGTTTCTTTGCAGATTCCGACACGTCCAAATATTTTTCGCTGGCAACAGCTTGTCTGAGTTCCCAGCGGTGACGGGGTTTGTGATGGGATGGGCCTGGGGAGCAAAAGTAGTGAGCCATTCAGGCAGAATCAGCCAGAAACGCAACGTTTGCCAATGTTTAGAGAAAATGAACGGTAGGCCTTTGAATCCAGAACTTTTAATTCATTGCGGCAGGCCCTCCCAGGGCCGTCAGAGACATCAGTACTACTTAATCGTATTGCTTCGTTCTTAAATTCTACGAATTGAAAATTGAAGCAGTTTACGGAAAAAGGTTTTTGAAAACCACGGCCTTTGCTCCCGATGGTCCGGGGGAAATTTTGGGAGTTTTTGGTCGGGTGGCGTTTCCGCACGTGGTCCGAATCAATGACCTGATTTGGTATGCAATCAATGGCCATCCGGGGGCATTCTTGGGGCCCTCTCGTTTCATCACAAAAGGAGTCGGTATGGTGACCGTCATTAACATAGATCAGGTCCATATAAACAGGCCACTTGGCCAGGACGGGGGAAATAACAAAGACTAAAATGTATTCGGGGCGCGGCAGAAAAGGAGCATCTTGGTGCCGTCGTAGCCATATGTCAAAACGCTACCTGCAGTCGGCGAAAACTGAACTTGCACCGGGATAGGGGGTTATGTAATTCCCGACTGGTCAGGCTCGAACTGACCGGCTGAAGAAGGTGAAACCGTGTAGAAAAAAAACACTCCCTTGACAAAACTCTGACCATCAAACTGGCGAAGGGGGAAGGTGAAAAAGGCTTACGAATGGCCAAGAAAGAAGGCGGATGTTTTTAATTGGAGTGTGAAAAGAAATGCACTGGAAAATATGCCCATTAATAAATTGTTGTCGTAGAAACCCATTATTGGCTATCACATGATGAGTTCAAGCGAAAAAACCCCCGCTACCCATCAGGATTGAACGTTCGCGGCCCGCTGGTCCGTAGGAGAGGGACAGTTGGTGAAGCGGTTAGTAGCCGTACAGACACCAAAGGGTGCCACGGCTAGCGCCTGATTACAATACACCAACTTCTCACAGGCAAAGAACGGTGAGCGCAGAAGTTGATCGAACCTGCGTGTAGGGGGCTCCTGACCGGCGGAGACGATTGCATTGAAAGTCATCAACAATTATAACCGAGGCAGCGAGGAAACCAACGTAATGCTACGCCACAATCGCGATTCAATGGGAAAGGAACCGCGCCGAGTTGTGGCGCTCGGGCCTTTCCGCATACGTGTGAGAGTACGAATTCCGTACCGGGCAAGATCATGCTGAAGAGGGAATGAAAGCCATGACGGCAATTCTGTGCAGGTGGTTTTGTGGAGCAGATGTGCAAGACCTTCGTCCTTCAAGTTTAAAAAAATCGTGGAGGCTCAACCGCATACAAGCCGTTGCTTGGTATCAAGCACCGAATTGGTACTTTGCATAAAGTGTTTTCTAGTGCATTTCTTTACGCTGGCCGGTGCCATCTGCGCGGCTTCAATCTGAGTGTCTGGATAGTCTTTTTGTACATTTTTCCGGGGCCGAGGTGTCAGTACGCCAGGGCACTAAACAGGAAATCCGGACCGGACGAACACCCAACAAACACCAACCATTGAGTCAAAGGGATGAGACTGAATCCGGTGAAAATAATTGTAAGGTGAAAAGCTCATCAATCACCGGGGCAAGTCCTGGATTAATAGGGTCAGGCAAATGGCCGTGAGGGGAAAATCTCACCTGCTAAGACGCGCCCGGAAAAGTTTATCTCGAAGCAGTTGCCGTGACTATCAGGGCTTGTAGTCAACCAATCTCGCGCAGAAAGCGTCGATGAAGCTTACTACAGGCGGCAGCGGCGACACAGCAGTGAGAGAAAATTTTCAGCAACTGCAAGAAAAAAAAAGGCCGTCTCGCCGGACATGTTTTTTGAATGCTGGGGAGGGGGGTGGCACTTTATCCTAACTCCAACAAAGGGAGGATTATGAAAATATATATATAGCAAAGGAAAGAAAAAAAGCCATGAAAAAAGGGGGGGAGACGATAGTCCATGACTGTATCGAATTTTGGTTCGGGCGGAGTGTGAGCTTCTCCCCGCTGCGGAGCCTCGCGGCGACGAATTTTTTTTAGCGAGCTTTCAGCTGCGCGAGCGTTGAATGAAGGTCCCAGTACCGCGAAGTGATCGCCTGAGAACTTGGACAAGTGGCGGAGGTGCTAGACCAGGGGGGAAGATTGGAATCGTCGAGGTGCGAGGAACGGGTGATTTTCCTCATCCAGGGAGGGGCCCCTTGATGAATGCCCCCGGAACAAGCTGGTCAAGTCCGTACCTCAACCCGGGGGCGTCAATGGCGGGGCCTGTTTTTGTGTTGAGCGCGAGCCTTTTCCGGCCCCATGCGGTCAGCGCCCCGTAAACTGAAACAAGTAGCGTCCCCCTCCGCAAAGAGACTGACAGCCTGCGCCGGCTTTGCGGCAAAAAGATGAGAAAAATGCAAGGCAAGGAACGTTTTACTCACCCAGATTCCTCGGGGCGATAAAGCCCCGAGGCGTTGGATTTAAGTGTCTCAGTTCAGTATGAACAACGGCGATACAATCCAAAAACACAGGGCACATATGCCGAGGCCAGCTGCCAGCTGTCCGAAGGAGCAAGAACTGGATCATTATCTTCTAACTCTTGGTAGGTTAGGAGTCGAGAAAAAGGGATCGTCGGTCAGATTCGGCTGGCGGACTCTCCGAGTCGTGCTGACCGCCATTCATCGATGGTGATGAGTACCTGGGGCAGCGGAGCCTCGAGAAATTTTCGAAAAGCAATCGTCACAGAAGCGGAGCGAACACGCGTTTGGGAGCAACTTTCTGCGAGGTCAGTGGAAAGGGGGTGTTTCTCCCTCAGTGCGGCAATAGCGTGCCACGGAAATGGTTGGGACTGTATCGGATCAAAAGTCACCGCTTTCCATCGGCTCCTCCGCCATATGTCGACCGACACGAAAGACAGCGCGGGTAGGGGGGATGTTTGTTCGTCGTCTGAAAAATCATTGAAATAGAGCAAGGTTTCTGCGCGCGAGAAAAAACAATTCTGCTCGGACTTAGGCCGGTGGTCCCGTACATCAAGCCAAATTAAAAACGTTCCTTCTTGTATTGTCGGTGACGCCTGGGCCTGGAACGTCGGAAGGAGGGGAGATTTGATGAAGTGCACGGCAGGTTGTTCGGTGAAACTCGACAGGCTTGTAGTTCGAGAAAAGGCTCGGGAATTCCACCGAGCAAAATAGACATGAGGGGGACGAACGGTCGCGTGTTGTGGAGTAACATGGCTGACTGAACGGCGCCATATTCACGTGAAGAAAGGGTACCTGGAGGATTCCGTCTGATAACAGGCCTATGGGTCTATACGGCATGAGAATCTAGTGTCAAAGTGAACTGCGGTTCACAACATGCAGGTTAAAAGAAGGAATTTTCCAGAAACCTTTGATGGCCAGATGAGAAAATCAGGGTCTTCTAAGGGGAAGAAGGAACAATCGTCAAGGTCGACGAGAGAACCCCTGAAAAATTCCAAATGCCAGACAGCAAGGACGAATCTTGTTTAAAACCCATCTCAGTGCAGAGATCCGAGACACGGGAATACGTCGAATCTTAAGAAACAAGATTCACAGGAAGGCGATGTGCATTTAAACTGGACCTGCCTCCTCAATTCGAAAAAGTTCCTGAGGAGTAAAAAAAAATAACATGACGCGGAAGGTAACCAACCTTGAGTGCCGGGGCGGATGATTGCTATGGCTGGGCATGTTCTTTATTATGCAAACGAACTGGGAAACCGCAAGAAAATACATGCCTTCATCCTGGGGTTAAGAAGGCCAAGCTGCCACAAAAAATTTTGGAAACGACTGGTCAGAAGATTGTGACGAAGCTGGGCCATGGTCGTAGAGCAGGATAAACGGCCGGGGGAGAAGGAAGCACCGTTCGAATTTACCGTCGCCCGCGTGGGCAATGAGCTCAATCTGCACCCCGATGCAAGGGGTCAGACAAACCGTAGGCCCAAAGATGTATGCCACTCTTGGGCGCGTTGTGGGGGGATATTAAGGCGATGTGACCTTATGGGCCCTCGCCCGCTCAACCAATACAAAAACTTACCTACTCACATATCGTGTTTGCATGCGCGTCAGGCAAGGCATGGGGGGACGAAAGTCTCCCAAAATAGCGAAGGCGATTATGGAATTCTGCCTGCAGGAGAGCAGGCCTGTTCAGCTAAAATGAAAACAGGACAACTCGGTTATTTCCGTAGGCTCAAAGTAGGGAAGGTCGTGGGATAGGGAAAAATCCGACGCCTGGCGACATCTTATCTCGGCTAGGGTCGCTGACAATCTGATCCGCGGCTTCGAATCTGACGGAAGGAGAAAAAAACTACGTCGCGGGGGCGTTCCGAGCGCGGCGAAGACGAATTGCCCCAAAGTATAACCTCGCTTGTAAAGGGCCTCTGGAAGTCAAGACAATCTCGTGATGCAAACCGGAAGAAGGAACGGGATTTACGCATCAACGTGAGGCCTTTTATTTCGCCGGACGATACACCATCCCACCGCCCAGCCTGGCTAGAGAAGAGGGGCACACCAGCGATGATCAACAACACAACTGATGGGTATGAGTAAATATATTTTGTTCTGCGCGCGCAATTGGTCTGAAAGAGGGGGGAATTGTCTTGGAGTCGGAACCCGAATACCCTCCGAAGCCGTAAGCAGGTCCTGGCCGTTTCATAACGAACGACTTAGCAATGGATGCAGGGTTGTAACCAGGGGGCGAAATTCCTTCTTTCCGACGAAAAATCGGAAACGCCGCAGGACTGGTTTTTTTCAGACCGGCGATTCGAACGATTCAGCAGGTGTGCAAATCCAGTTTGAGCAAAGAAATTGGCGCAGAAGGACCAAGAAGCAATTCCCCGAATGTGAGCCTACGAAAATAAAAGAGGGGGGAAGGGTGGGGGGGAAAAAATTGTAAAACCGTCGTTAGGATTCCACATTATTCAGGCGCGTTGAAATCATGCACGTAGATAGGGTGGAGCGACTGCCATAACTAACCAACACTACATAGATCTAGTCAATTTCAAGAGGGAAATGGTGAAAGGCTGAAACGGGCTGAAAAAGAAGATACAATCGTCGGCCCTTCTCGCTGGACAAAACTTGGGGCAGAACTAGCGCCTTGTTGGGCCCCGGCATATCCATCGGGGGGCAAAAAATGAAGGTGGCATTGCAACCCGAGAGAGAGGATTCAACGGTGGGGATAATAGCAACCAAAGCGTTAAACTGAGGTCAAATTCTCTATCAACGAAGTCGTTTCAAGAGGACTGGAATGGGGAAAATCTTTTGGGCCCCTTGCACGGTGGCCTGGCCGTGCAACGGATTGGTTTTGTCTGTTAAAGGGGTCAGGTGGGCATAGGCCCAAGTGAAGTGATTTGGGGCGCAAAGTCGAAAAACAGCGAACCTTGCGCTTTGCCAATTGTTGGGGAAATGCTTTACAGGGAAAAAATTGGGTCTTCATTCGGGGAAGTCCCGTCCCATTTCAATACGAGGGAGCATCTCCGATATTGCTGCTGGATTCTTAAATTGGACATCAAACTCGGGGAAGAATGAAATTTGTATGGTAGAAAAAAAAATCACGGCTGGGCGAAAGATGGTGTGGGCAATTTTTTTTTATGGGGGAATTGGTGCAGGAGAGAGACTCTTCTTGTCAGCAGTACGACAATGGGTTTATGACAATCAATGGAAAGCCACGGTTTCTGGCAACATTTCATTTCAGTCGTTTCAAAACCCTTAGTAGGACAACTCGGTCTTTTTTGTGAGAAAAAGAAGTCGCAAAGTAGACCTACGTTTTTCTCCAGCGTCATCACCATCCGGTCAGAAAATGTGGGGGAGGCGGAAGCGTCTGCCTCTTTGTGACGTTTCATGCCATGGATTGACCAAAAACGCCGACCTGCCGTAAAAAATGAATGCCGGATGGGGTCCAGAGGCTGTCTCTCAGGAACTTCCAGCGCCGACCGTGGAAAGAACCAGGTTTTCAAGAACACAACGGTTACTCATCAAACTCTGACGAGCCTGGCGGAGGGGGTGACCAGGCCCAGCAACTTGACAAATAAAGGAAAGAGGGGGGTTTTCGGGGGTTTGGATTGGTGACAGGGAAATGTCATGAAAATACCGGGGAACAGGTCGAGCAGAAATTGGTGGAGGGTGTCGAAACCATGATTGGGCTAGAAAACCAAGGGAGGAAGGGGCCTAGACTCAATTTAGACGTTCGTGGTAGGCCGCCACTAAGCTGTGCTGGAGAGTGTGTCACTTTACCATAAACAAAGTTCCTGTGGGGCCAGAGCCACTTATCGAAAAAAATGCTCAACAGCCAAAGCTCACCGGAAAATCCTACAGAAAAAGTTGTCTCCTGGCAGTGGCTGGGCCTGCAAGTCACTGATCTTATGGCATTAAATTCTAATCAAACGGACCGGCTGGCGGAGACACACAAATCAAGATCCACTCCTTGGGCGCAAGACTTGTCCGTACCTCTCGAAGAAGTGTGATTGTTCTATGATGGATTCTGCCTTGGCCCGCGCAAGGGGACCTTACAACTAGGTCAACACGTCTACATTCTGTACGATGAAGATTACTTCGTACAGGGGTGTTGGGGTCTACAGGGGGTTTCAGAGTCAACTGCATGGGATAGACTCTTTATGACCTACATAGACGTGGCTTTTAATCCAGACCGGGGGGAATTCTGGGGGGTAACGGGGAGGGAGTGCATTTTCAGGAACGGGCATCGTCTCGCTGCATCGGGAGGAATGGGGGGAGTAATTGTCAGTGTTGGTTTCATTTTACGGGGCGGAAGGAGAGGGGGAAGGACAAAATAGGTTAAGCTATCACCCAGACCGCCATTGACTTCCCAGATATGGAAGGGAAAATGGGAAGTTTGAAAGGGAGGGGCTCTTTGAAGCCTGCTCATCAAGCCCAACAATTTCAGTGGATGGAGGGCAACTCGGATGAAATAAAAATCCCTAGGAAAAGCCGCTCCCGGGAGAGGGGTTATTCGGAGATAAAATTTACCGGTCACTCTCGGCGCGGTTGAAATTGTGCAAAGCTGCCGCAGACCGCTGCAAAGCAGAAGAAGCCAAACTAGGCGAAAGGACGAAGGGAACAGGTCACATCATGAGCGAGAGCACCTATTACTTAAGGCGTCCGTGGCTAGGAGAGAAATTTGGTTTGCGTGGGACTTTTTCCTGGGCTTATCCCTCGCAGAACGTATTGAGGGAATAGAGAGGAAGCACACAAACAGCCAAACAGAAACGCGAGAGTCCAAAGCCGTAAGTGTATATGAAAGGGATTTGGTCGAGATGGTGACGGCAAATTCCGGCTGCGATGCAATGAAGGTTTGACATGTCGAGGCGGAAGCGGACTTAAACCCGAAAAAAAGGTGCCTCCCGGCCACCTATAACCGAATAACTTTTGCACGGTGGCGCGGCTTCGCGGGAGATTGGGATTCATCGCGGCGGGGATGCAAGGGTGATTGCTTGTGCTTGAATCAGGCGGAAAAATCGTGTGAAGGGCAAGGGCAGGATAATAGAACTGGGGGGCGGAGGATGGAGGCCGGGTGGGGCATCGCGGAGGGGTCCTTTTGTAACGCGGCTTAAGGTGACCTACCTTAACGAATCGCCCTTCCAACGCCTATGTCAATCCTAAGGGAAGAAAGGGAAAGCATGAGAAAGTGCAGACGACACGCTTCAAACGTCACACTTCTTCGAGGGATAAAGAAACGGATATTAGGGCGGTCGGAAAAGAAATGTTAGCGTATGACACGCTATCGAAAAACAAAAACACCTAACAGGGGGCCCTGGGGAAACATCAGCAGTTCACATTAAAGCAGCATGAAGATATCGTTCAGGAAGAGTTCTTCTCTGTGCAGACTCTCCAACGCCAGAACGTCGGCCGGTCGGACGGAAAGACGACGAAGGGCTTCTATTAAGAGGGATGGTGGGTTCGACTGTCAATGTGATCCATAAATGCAAAGCAGTCGACGGGGGACATAGACCTCCCGGGGCATCAACGTTCAAAAAACGTTTGGGGGCCGGTCATGTTGAACTCAAATTGCGGCCTATCGGGAAAAGAAAATTTGGTAGGGAGCACAGCTTTCCAAGTGGCTCCGCCGCCAGGGGCAAAGAACCCACCAACTCTGTCGTTGATTTCAAGAACAAAAGAAATGTGGGAGGGGACGGAGCCGGAGGGGGGTGCTTCGCTAGGCGGGGGCTCGACTTTCCGTAGTGCCGATTGAATTGGCAAACAATCGAAACATTCCGTGAAGTCACGGTTAGAACTGGAAGGAACAAAACGCATTCTAAGTTCCGAGGGGGGAGGAATGAAAGGGGGGCAATGGCTGTGAAAAAAACCGCGTGGGCGGCGCATGGAAGTCAATGACTGATACAAGTCTCGATTCCGAGGAGGCAGCAGTTCAGTTGGCGAAAGGAAACACTTGAAAGAAATTAAAAAAATGGCTGACAGAAACAGAGCCACACGGCCGGACCCACATGAAAATCCATTGTGCGACGGATTTGTGGGATTTCCCGTCAAGTAGAAAAAGACCCTTTAGGTATCATGAGAAGCGTCGAAAAAACAATTGAACTACGTTGAAAACAAAAAAAAAAAAAAAAAGAAAAAAAAAAAAAAAAAGAAAAAGAAAAAAAGAGAAAAGGGAAAAAAATAAAAAAACAAATATAAAAAAGGAGAAAAAACAGACAAAAAAAGGAAAAAAAGAACAAAAAAAAAGAAAAAAAAAAAAAAAAAAAAAAAGAGAGGGAAAAAAGAAGGAAAAAAAGAACTGAGAAAAAAAAACCAGACACACAATAACAAAACCCCACCCCCACAAAACAAATAATGGAAAAATTAGCGTCCTGTCGTGGTCTGGCGTACCCTTGGGTGTGGGGACGTGGCGGGGCTGTTTTCTCGGGCGACTTCGAATTGCTGTCGGGTTCCTCAGGCCCAGGCGCGATTCCGCGGACGGGTAGACACAATGTTTAACATCCTCTTTGCGCTTGGCGGGGCGCCGTGGCTGCGCATGGGCAGCGTGAGGCTGCGCGGGGGGTCAAAAACAGTTTCGCGTTTGGTTGGTTAAGGCGCTCGCGCCGTGGAAGTGTTTGGCCGGCCGAGGGCGCAAGTGGCGAGAATAATAGGGGTGGGGCGGGGAGAGATAGCGGGGGGGGATGAGGAACGAAGGAGGGGAGGGGAGAGTCAGTTCTGCGAGAGTGACGGGAGGTAGGGTATGTAGTGTGTGATCAAGCTGGCGAGGGATGGATGGAGAGGGGGCCGGATCTGTTGTAGGGGGTGAAGAGGGGGAAGGTAGGGGTGGGGGGGTGGGGAATTGGAGGTGGGGGGGGGTGAGAATCAGGAACTCAACAGCAGGGGACCGAAGAGTTTGCGTGGTCGTATGGGGGGGGCTTAGGAGTGAGCGAAGTGGGCTTGGTGTGAGTAGCGGTAGTACCAGATTCCCCGCTTTGAAGTCCGTCCGAGTACTCACCAGCTTCGCTTCGAAGCTGGGAGGGCATTGACTGGCCTGCCAAGGAACTGCCAAAAAAGACTTATCGCCTTACAGGCCTTTGGTGGAAACCAGAAACAATGAAGGGGGGGAGTTGCGACGCTGATTGCGAAGGGGGTTAATTGGAGCCCTCTCGGGGAGGACTTATGAGAGAAAACTTTGCCCGAAACAAAAACCCACAGAGTCCGGGTGGAAACGCAACAGCTGGGACTATTTGGGGTTGTCCTGAAATTAAAAAAAAGAAAGTTACGAACGAAGACCAGGGGCGTACCGGAAGTAGGGGAACCAGGATAAAAGCAGGGGGGGGCAGGATCACCTTTCATTCCAATCGCCACAACCCCAGAGGGTGGAGGCAGGAACCTTGCGGGAAAAAGGAGGCAGTGGAGTGCAAAAACTAGGGCACCAAGATGTATGCCAAGCTTGGGCGCGGGGGTTGTTAAGTTGCGATTAAGCACGAATTGCGGTGCCTGACAGTATGGGCGACGGTTCCAAATTCTGCATGATACCTCGAGGGGGGGGGGGGGGGGGGGGGGGTGGGGGGGGGGGGGGGGGGGGGGGGTCCTATTTCGTGAGCATCGCGTCATTGTCTGAGAGTTCACTCACACACCAAGGTAGAGAATTATTAACCTGGAAGCATTTCAGGGTGACTGAAGCCGGACAGGCAGGAATACGCACATTTTCTCAAGGCAACTGGGGTATTTCCTCAGAAAAATGCAACGTGATGGCGAGGAAAAGGTCTCGCGCGGGCCATCTGGACTCCTATGGCTGAAACACAAGTCTTATCCTCTGGAATCGCAGACTTAAAAAAAAAATAGAAAGGCGCGGCGGAGGTGGGAGCCGTTCGTCGGACATGAGACCATGATTGTTCCAAAACGACAGCATTTAAAAAGGCAGGGCGTACGTCATTGAAAACGGCCAAAGCTGACGTCTAAATAAAAACCGGGGGAAGGTTATTGAGGGGTCAGTCCCATCACGAGAAAAAAGTTCGACACCGAAGCAACCATGGCGAGAAGAGGTAACAAAA
>Ga0179591_1184194_pt1 | contig 13984 bp, 21 predicted proteins | sample CZOMad2_1_08_16f_FD_182891 | JGI IMG/M metagenome (GOLD analysis project Ga0179591, IMG submission 182891) | Vadose zone soil fungal communities from Angelo Coast Range Reserve, California, USA - CZOMad2_1_08_16fungal (PacBio error correction) | ecosystem: Environmental > Terrestrial > Soil >...
ACCTTCAAGGCCCCAATCACAACACTGGCAGGGGGGGGAGGAGGTGGAGATGGGGAATCAGATGTTGGCCAAGATGTTGGGCACAGAACACTCAAAGTGAGAAGATGTCAACTTCCGAGCAAGAAGTAGAGTAATCTTAAACACAAGAAAAGGGGTTGATGGGGGGGGGTGAAGGGTAGGGCAAAAGTCCCAAAAAATCGGAATGAAGGGGGAAAATGTAAAATGTTTTCTGCAAGACTTTCATTGTACCGGAAAAAAAACAATAATGAGGAATGACTAAAGGGTGCGTCGCAAAGACGAAAAACCACGGGGGGGAACCCAGTACGGTCCTGGAACACAGGAAGGAAAAGGAGCGGAGGCTCAACGATGGTTCACGTCCACTGCGTAACTCTCTTGTTGGACAAGACAACTTCCGTGAGATCTCCTGAGGTGTAGAAAAAAGGAAGGGTGTGGGGGCAAAAAGGGTTTAGACCAGCGAAATCGGGTTATAGGTCGGCGAAAGAAAAAATTTCGTGGCCGAGCTGTTGAGACCACACATGTAGGCCGGTGGAGGGATTGGCTGAGAAAGGTCTGCTAAGCAACGCGGCGGTCCCCCCCAACTGATCTGAAAAGCCATGGCGGCATATTCCTTGGGAAGACGTCGCAAAACCTGACCAACCGGGCTCGTGTCAAGGCAACACCGCGCAGGGGGAATGTGAAAAGCGCGCCGCGGGGTTGACTTAGAAGGCAACCGCGCGAAATAATGAAGACACTCCGGGGGGGATGGAGAACCGGGGAAAAGAAGTGGAAAAGGAGTCAAAAGAAACAGGGGTTGAGACGTTGCAACTACCAAAGAAAAGGGACATTGCAAAAAGAGCGTACAGCTCAGCGCGCGAGAAAGAAAGGAAAAGGCGCCAGAAAAACGAACCCACGAAGGAATACAAACTTTTACTTGGAGGCGCGATAAGAAGCTCAGAGTTCTAGATAGAAGCAAATACGAAAGCGGATGCGGTTCGAGAAAGACCCCGTCCAAAGGACATGTAAAAAAAGCGCACGAGCAAAGCCGTAGGGTGGAAGAAAGAGGGCGCCATCAGGGTAGTGCGAAAAAGAAGGAGAAAAAAAGTAACTTCACAAAGAGGGATCAACAACAACAAACAAAGATTAAAGAGTGAAAAAAAAAGGATATAGTACTAAGGGTCCTACAAGAGAGTGGACAGACACTAGCCGCAGTTACTGTCCAACGCTCCATTTGAGGGAACGGGCGTTTTTTTACAATGGACTAAGGGCAGGCTATACTCATCGAAGAAAAGAAAAAAAAAAGGCATAGCACTATAATCAACAAAGTAAGAGGATCGCGATCAAGACAAGAAAGAACGGGTCAGTTATTCAGAGGCTTTATCTTCCCGGATGGAAGGGAATAATCACGAAGAACCCCCGAGGATTAAAGGAGGATAGTAGAGAAAGAGGTTGGGGGTTTGGGGCTAAAAAGTCCTACACAGGGAAGGAACGGCACACGTAGCTGTGTTTCCAATCAACACCATGAGGGGGAAAATTAGAAGACGGCGACAGGATCAACGTCACCAGGAAGAGGGGGGGAGTTCGACGGGAAAAGAAAGAGGCAAAAAGGTAAAAGGAGACGATACAAATTGGCCCGGACAGGAACGAAAAAGGTAATTGCGGATCAGGGGAAAGCACGCGGGACTCGCCAAGATCTTTAAAGCCATCCTGCCAAAAAAAGCTCAGCACATGTGTAGGAGAGCTAAACCCGACATGGTCGTCAGGAAGGGGGAACAGGACACTCACGCGGGACAGACTGTCCCGAAACTGAGGGGAAAGCGGAAGGGAAAGAGACCTAATTCCCTATAGGAAGGGGGGTGGAGAAAAAAAATAAAAAAATTCTTCGCTGGGGAACTGAAGGGAGAAAAGAAGACGGGGGGAGTAAAGGCCGGACCAGTACTGGAGAAACAGGCCAAGAATGAATGGATATGTTGCTGACTTGCAGGAGCCAAGAGAAAAGAATGAGGGAAGCAATCACGGAGGGGGCTTAAGGAAGCAGGGGGCAATAACCGGCTTGGGGGAAGGACCAAAGACTGTGGCGCCGAAAAAAACATAACGGCTTTTGAATAAAGACGAATGAAAAAAAAGGGCCGGACCTGGCTCGACAGAAAACGAGATAAAACACGGAGAGTGTTGGGACAACAAGATGCAAAAAGGGATTCGCCGCCAAGGAAGGGAGAACAAACGCCTTGTTCCAGAGGGGAGGGGAGGAGGCAGCCCCTGGAGAGGTCGGCCACGAAGAATAAAAGCCGTAAAGAAACGCCAGAAAGCCGGACGCAAGTGAGCCTAAAGGGGGTTGCTGATGGCGCAAGAGAAAAAACGAAAGAAGACGAAAAAGCCAAAAAAGGTCTAGAAAAAAGAATCATCCACCTAAAAGTGAATAAGGGTTAGGAAAAGATCATGCTCAACTTAAAGGGGTTGATCCCTGGTATAGTTACAGGAAGCGATCAAGTCTAAAGCAGAGGGATTAAACCAAAGAACAGGGTCAGGGAAAAAAAAAGGAAGGGTGAACAAACCCTACGTAACTGGAGGTCTCATCGTCAAAACTTTCGCCTGGAAGCACTGAACAAAAAAGAGAAGAGACAAAAAAAAAAAAAGCCCGAGGAGGACCCAAGAACTTTGAGATCTCCTTGGTGCGCTGCACGGCTCAGGGAGCGACCAGGGGGACTTTAGGCACGGAGGGGCGCGGGCGCGGAGAAAACAAAGAGAAACTAACCTCCCTTGGCCAGGAAAACTCCTTTGGAGCTCACGAAAGAAAGCCAATGTTTGGGAAAAAAAAAAGGGCCCGAACTGTCAGGAGGAGGAAACATCAACTCGAACCCTCCCACACGGGAAAGGACGGGCGGCTACTCCTTATAAGAAAAACAAGGCAAAAATTTTGTTAAAAAAAGATGTGCTCGAAAGTGGGGAATACGAAAAAGCACCCTCCTCAGTTTAAGACCCAGAAGGCCCTGGCCTAGAGACAAAAAAACAAAAAAGCTTGCATAATAGAAAAAGACCCGCGGGCAAAAGGGGACGACGAGAAATCAAAGTCAAACAACGTGCCAAGGAATTTGCATTCGCTTTTACAGCACCGGAAAACACGCCGTGGAGAGTCCTGGAAAACTGAAAAGAATTCAAGACCCTGGAAAAAGGGAAAAGCTGCCCTACAGAAGGTGACGATACCGCGAGTTCAAAGGGAAAAATCACGGGTCATCTAAAAATCCCCGGCCCTGAGAAGATCAGAAAAAAGCCGCCGCCGTAAAAAGGAAAAAGAAGGTTGCTCTCCTATGATAGCGAGGAAAGAAAGCCCCCCTGCAGGGGGAAGAAAGAGGCAAAAGCAGAAAAAACCTCCCACGCCCGGCAGGGAAACAGGTCAACCTGCGAGGAATTTTACAAAGAAAGCGGACATGCAAAAGGGAAATGGCGCGCCCCAGTAGGCAACCGGAACAACTTGGTTTGGTGCGAAGGGAGGATAGGCCTGCTGGGACACCAAGAAAAAATGAAGCGGCATCGGGGGGTCTGGAAGAAGATGAGAGTTGCTTGGCTCGCTCTAAAAGAGGACGAAACGCGGCGGATCAGGGAGAAAAGAAAAAGGGGCACTATTGCCTGGCGCAAAAAAAAAAAGACGGATCAGAGAAGAAAAGGTGTGGCTTAACCATCTCCATCAAACGGCCACCTACGGCAAAAACACCGATACAAAAACCAGGCCACCGGTAAGGTGAAAGAATGAGACCTGGCTGCCCTCCGAACACAAGGCCCCGAGGGGGTCAGTTGGCAACGACCTGCACTGTCAAAAATCAAGGAATCAGACAGGGGAGAAAGAAGCGCGACCCTAAAAAGAAAAAAAAAGGGCTCCGCCGGCTCCAAAAAGGGGTAAAAAACGGCCATGTGACTGGCTGAGCGACGGGAAACGAGGCCTCCGCCAGCATTTGGGTGTCACAAAAAAGAGAAAGAGTACAGTGTTTGGCGGACGGTAGTGAATACTTTGAGCGTTCCACAAATGAGGAAAACACAGGGCAGGGACGATTTCAGAAAAACCGCAGGGGGTTCTGGCGCTGTTTCAGAAAACTGAACTTTTGCGCTCAAATCGAATGAGCCACCAATCAAGTGCGTTGTTAGAAAAAGGAGGAAAAAAGGGGAAAAAAGCCTCCTATAGAAAAAGGGGGTGGACAAGTGCGTTGCAAAGTGATGACAAGCTGCGCAAAGGAACAAAACCCTCAAGGAGCTTGATGGACAAATGAACCAGAAATCAAGTCGACGACGTCTGGCTGAAAAGGAGGCGGGCGAAAGGGGATAGGGCCAAAGAGCTGGCTCGATCAATATGAAAAAACAGTGGGCCACGCCTAATCGGCGGTAAAATCAGGAACGGTAAGGGGAGACTTCTAGACCGGCAGTTGAGACTCGAAAGGAGTCCTAAACAAACCACAAAAGGGAAATGGAAGAAGAAAAGCCCATTCTTTAAGGTAAAGAGAAACGCAAAATTAGGAAAAACAGGTTTGGAAAGCCCTTGAAACCCGAGAAGAGAGCCTGTGTTGCACACTGGAAAAGGATGAGACGAGCAAACCTTGTGGCGACGCCCAGAAAGACGGAGAATGTCGGTTCGACAGAGGGGAAAGGATCTCAGAAGGGTAGAAGGGGAAGCAAGCTCAAGAGTGAACCGCCATCCGAGCCAAACAGTGTGTCTATCAAACAAAAACTACCCCGTTACAACAAAGTAGGAGGAAAGAATGATACACCGATCGCTGCATGGAAACAACCACTGGGTCGCGAATTTCAAAGGGTGCGAATCAGAAAGCCGAAAAAGGGTCACGCCGCAAAAAACATCTCCCCATCAACGTGGGAAGAACACAGAGGATCGAAAACGACCAGAAAAAAGCAAGTCTTAATCATGAAGATAAAAGGGGGAACACGAAGCAGATGAAAAAGGAACCGAGATCACACCCACAAGGGGAAAATCCAACATCAACACTTCTTAACCGGCTCAAAAAAAAAAGGGGGGACTTAGGAAACAACCCTTTTTCTGGGAGGCGCGGCAAAAAATCAAAAAAAAAAAAAAAAAAAAAAAAAAAAAAAAAAAAGTGATCCCCAGAAGGACCTTTATCAATGAGAAGGGCAATCAAGTTGTCGCCTTTCAATTGGGAGAAAGCAGGGGGGTCTCGAACAGAGAAGAGGACCGGTAGAAAAAGGGCCAGTAATCGACCAACACCCTTTGAAAAAACAGGGACGCAAATCCAGTAAATCCATACAGGAACACTTCGAAACCTGTGAGGAAAGGGGCCAGAAGTCCAGGGGGGTGCGCAACCCTGGTACGTGCCACGAAAAAAACGGGGAACTAGAGACTGCTTTCGAGAAAAAAAGTTACAGGCCCAAAAAATGGGGGGGGGTACTCTGATTCCATCAGAGATTTAGGGGAAGGAATCTCCCGAAAACGAGGAAAAAAAAGTGCAGGACCAGGACATCTGAAGTGAATGGTTGGGGCCTTTTAACAGCAGTTAACCGATGTCAGAAAAGCCTACACACTGGGAGGAGGGAAAAAAGAAGTGACCTCCCAATGAACTCTAAGAGGGGGTGTTCCGGAAAGACGGAAAGGCCCGAGTACAACATTGGGGAAAAAAAGGATTAGGCAGGTTTCCTCTAAGACGGGGGGGTTTTGTTCCCCTCAAGAGAGCAGAGATCGAGAAGAGGGGAGACCCCCAAAATTGGTATCTACCTAAAAGTAAAAAAAAAAGAAACGAGACAAGGAAAGATAGCGCGGGGTCTGCAATGGGCTATATATATAGAAGGATTCCAGAGTATCGGAAGTAAAAGGGGAATAAAACGGCGGAAGACGAGGAGGGGGTACATGGCTTGAAACCCGGAGGACCGTTCCACCTGGACTGACTCAAACTATCTTTGGAGCTACAGAAGGATGTGTCACTAAGGCCTACTAAAATGGAGAACAAGTTGTTGAGAGCAAAAGCAAATCGGGGGATGGAAAATGAAAGAAGGAGCTGGAGCCGGGTTGTTATACAGAAAAACAGGAATACGTTAGAAAGGGGACTCTCACCAAGGGGGGAAAAAAAAACTTGAACTAAACGGATCCTGTCCTTCTGAAGGAGGAGAAAAAGAGACTGGAAAGGCGATATGGGGAGGGAGCTGCCGAGTGGTAAGAAAGATTTGTGTGGGAGAAAAAAAAAGTGCTGGAGGGGATCTGCAATAAGGGGAAAGAAAACTGTTGACGTCCTAGGAAGTGTGGTGGGGGAAAAAACTGTCTTCAAGAAAAAATCAGGAGCCTACAAGTAAAAGATTTCCTTAAAGATAAGAGAAAGGAGGGGAAGGCGAAGAGCTCGAAAGTGAGATCCCGGTCAGCTACCCTTCGCTAAAACCTCGATCAAGGGGAAACTAGACCATCGGAACCACTTATCACTAAAATCACAGGGAAGGGACACGGATAGCTAGGAAAAGAACTCGATTCCTGTAGAAACGGGAATGAGGAAAGGCTGACAAGGGGCAGACAGCCGTGCCGGTTATCATCCTCAGTGCCTTATGTGGTTAATAAGGCAATTGTTGGGACCATGAAAGGGAGAGGGGTGTTTCAGTCTTGGCTGAGGGTCTCTTCGTGTGGGGGGAAAGCGCCAGAGAAAAAATTTTCTCCAGAAGACAAAGTAGCAAAAGGTAAAACAGCGTTGGGTGGGGGGAAAGAATTTTACCCGACAACCGGAAGGAAAACTGATGATCAAGGACCTCTCTGAAGACAGTGGCAGGCGCTTCATCTAGGGTGGGGAAAGGAAAGGAAAATGAAAGGCAACGCTCAAAGCGAAAAACGGCCCTTGATGGAACTGGAAGAGGAAAAACAGAGAAACAAAGTGGAGAGAGCCATTGTCTCGGAAGCGCCGACCGGGCTCGATCAAGATGTCCGGAAAAACCAACGAAAACCTAGAAAACGGCAGGGTTTATGGTCACGGGAAGAAGGCCGATCCAAAAAAGAAGCGTGGGCCAGGGGGGGGGGGGGGGGCAAAAAGACGGAAAAAAAAATTGTCACGAGTGGGCGTCAGCCCAGTGAAGGCAATCCGTTCCAAGGGAACAGAAGGGAAGAAGTGTTTTGCAAGGACGGGAAAAAAAAAAAAAAAATCTTCTCTGAAAAAAAGGGGGGGGGGGAAAAAAAAAGGAAAAAGTAGTCACAAACGAAAAGAAGAAAACAAATATGGTACATTCCGGTTGAAAGGGAAGAGGAAAAAAAACCAAAAGGCAAGGAAAGTTGAAATGGGAGAGAACGCGGATGCAGCAAAGAGACCTTCCTTTCAAATAAATCGACGACTATCGTCTTGCCAAAAGGAAGGGGAAAAAATAGAAGGAGGGTGGGAAGGAAAAAAGAGGAAGAGTGCGTGACGAAGGGTTAAACGACAAATGAAACAAGCGGGAGTCGTCTGCGGCAAGGAAAAAGTGGAGAAAAAAAGCCCTATTGTGGAAAAAACACAATGCAGGAAAAAAGAATGGGGAAAAATTATGGGGGCTATTCCAAGAAATCGGCGCAAACAATCGGAGGGAACAAGTTCAGAATACATCGTCCTGAAAAAACCTGGGGAAGAAGTGGGGAAAAGACACGGGAGGTTCAAAAAGAAAAGGGGGTGCATTCCTCGTATTGAAGGTGGAGGAAGAGAAAAAAAAAAAGTCTTTCAGGATGAAAGAACCGCGGGAGGGAAAGGGTCACCGACAGGGGGGGAAAATGGACCTTGGCAAGACGATAGGGGGGCTGAAGGAATGGGTGAGAGAACTGTGCTGCAACCCAACCCAACCTCGGATGCAGCTAAGGGAAAAAAGGGCTCGAGGGGGGGCCAGAAAAAAGTCTCATTGCCAGGAAGATACAAAAAAGGCAAAGGGTATGACTAGAAGTGTCCTTGGGAACGTCTTTCCGATCTCGCACCGACTCAGTTTTAGGGGGGGAAAGGATAGCAGAAAACATCTGGGTTAGTGGGGGACAACCCTCAAGCATGTTTCCAAACATCTGCAAAAACAATGTTCCTCGGGAGGGGGAAAGCATCCAGAGAGGAGAAACCGGAGGCGGTCGGATGCCGCACGAAGAAAGAAGAAGTCCTAGAGACATAAACAACATATTCTGGAGGGGAGAGGGAGATAGGGTAAAAGAGGGGCGTAACCGAAAGGCTAGGGTTTGGGCGCCCTACTGAGCAGAGGGGAAAAGGGAGTCCGAAGCCACAATGTTTCGTAGAACAAACGGGTTGGTGTGTGAGAGGGGAGGAGGGTGGTGTAGAGAAAGCATCCCTCACGATGATGATAGGCGCGGAAAAAGTCTCACTACCCTTGAATGCGGAAACTCCCTTAAAGGTACACAAGGGTTAAATGGACGGGGAAAAAAAAAAAAAAAGGAACCTGGAAGAAAAAGGGGAAGGATCAGAGAAAAATCCATATAAAAGCCTGAATAAAAAGAAGGGGGGGGCGGGGCCGTCCTACAAAAAAAAGACGCAACGATCTTTGCCAAAGGCACCAGAGAGAAAGGAAAGCAATGGTGAGGAAGAACGGGAAAATTGACAAACTGGGTCACTAGGAAGGCGAAAAGGGGAACAATTAATACAAAAAGAGAAGAAAGAGAAGGAATCGCAAGAATAGTGAAAGACCCTAAAGGAAGACGAAGGGAAGATCCGGTTTGACAAGACAGCGCAGCAGACGCCAGGGAAGAGGGCTCAACATCCTACAAAAAAACTACAAGGAGAGGTTAAGAAATAAAAAAGCGTGAGGGGCTCAGAATGGGAAAAGGACAACTGTCTCTTGGGGGGGGGGCACTAACGGATTGGGCCAAGAGAGCTTCACGAAAGAAAAGGGCGTAATCTCAGAGATTGAGTGGACCAGAAAAGAAATACTGAGGCTGGAACCGGAGAGACTGGCCAAGCCTGAAAAGGGGAAAGGGTCACGTCCACTACCGAATTTGATCAGTGGGAAGGGAGGGACGGCAGAGGGAACGAGTAAAAAAATCCAGGAGGGGAAAAGGACTGGTAAGAGGGCGGGGTGCATGAGAGGTAACAGGGGGTAGATCCTATGGGGGTCGAAAAAGGGTCCCCCAGGAAGAAGGAATTGGAGCAGAAAGGGAAACATAAAAGGTGACCCTCAGAAGTACTCTTCGCAACAAAGGAGAAAGCTGGGGGAAGAAAGAAGGGCCCAAGGAGAGAGGCAAGAAAACTGGAACGATCCAAAAAAATCCTTTTTTTGCAAAAAAGGAAAGGAAGCTCAAAAGATGACGGAAATGACAGAAGATACCGTCTTCAATTTTTCGCGCGAACTGAAAAGAAAGAGCGCGCGGTGATCTGATAGGCGTCCGTGAAAAAGGAAGGTGAACCTACGAAAAAAGGAATCCGAAAACGATCCATGAAAAAAAAAAGGTGGGAAAGCCGGTTTTTTCCGAAAAAAGATAAAAGAAAGAAGTAAGTCTAAAAAAGGGGGGATCCGTAAACTGGAAGGGGAAAGGAGACAAGCAAAGAAAAGGGGTAAAGAAGTAGGAATGGTACAGTAGCCAACCAAGAATGGAGATCAAAACCGACGTGAAATGTGGGTCTTCAGAGACATCAGACGAAAAAGGTTCTCAGTGGGGAGGGGAATCCCAGGGAAGAAGACGGTCGAACTCCTAGTTAAGATCCTCTGACCTGTCCTGGTGAAAATAGGTGCATAACTTTGTGGGTGAAGGCCCAAGGAAGAATTGAGAGAGACGAAGGGGAGGGGCATCAGACACGGATGGAGGACGGGGGGGGGGGGAACACGCCAGATACGTCTAGAAGATTTGAGGAGGAGCTCAAGTGGAAGAGAGGAGCTCAAACGGGAAGCCATTTGTTTCTATGACAAAAACCTAGATGCCGAACAAGGCATCGTCCTACGAGAAACAGGGAACGTCTCCTCAGCACATCTGGACAAAATCAGGTAAAGGAAAAAACTTGAAACGACGGATCTGAGAAAGAAAGGGGGAGAAGGAAGGGTTAGCCGAGGAAAAGGGTGGCCCGCGGGTCTTCCAAAGAAGCGGGGACTCTTCTAAACCGGAGTGGCATAGAAAGGGAGGATCCGGGCGCGAGGAGACAGGAGGAAAGTTAAAAAAAAAGGAAAAACGAAAGAGCAAAGGGACTGAAAAAGGAGATTGGGACAAAAGAAAAACAAAACAAGGAAGAAAATCGACTGAAGAAGACGAGTACTGATGACTTTTCAAGTCTTGACCGTAGTGTGAGTAGACACCGTAAGAGGAAGAAGAAAGGGGGGATATCGGAAAGGGGGGACGGCGGATTCTTGGATTAGTAAAAAGCTCGGGAGAAAGCACATTCCGATACAAGACAGCAGTGAGAATGCGGTAAGGGAAGGTTCCGGAATAAATTCACTCAATATCATAAAGCGAAGCGTGAAATAAAAATGTAGGAGGGAAAAGCCGCCATGAACAGCGAGGGTGAGCAAAAAATTTCTTGTGGGCTTAGAGGAAAGAAAAGCGCAAAAAAATGGAAGAAGAAATGAAAGATTGGGGCCCTCAAGAGGGTTTTTCTCAATAAGCAAGTCGGGAAAGGGTGAAACGAAAAAAAAAGGTTATCTCGGGACTACGGAGGAAAATTGATGGCACTGTGGCAAAGGGGAAGGGGGGGCCTGCAGCTCCTACGGGAGGGAAAGCCGCTTCTAAGTCAGAGAACCAAAGGGGGAGGGGCCTGAAACAGGGAGTCCTCCAGAGGGGGGGGGGTCAGAAAAGAAGAGTTACTAAGAAGAAAAGAGAAAGAAAAAAAATAAAAAAAATTCACCGGACACAAAGAGAAAGGAAAACACAGAGGACCAAAAACGGAAAAGGAAGGTGTTGGAAAAAGGCTGTCAGGGAGAGAGTCACCAAAGTTTCCGCTGGAGGTTTGGAAGATACTGTCCCAGGTTACCACCTTAAAGGCTGAAAAGGGACATCGAACTGAGGAGGGAAAACGGCTGCCAATCCTTAGAAAATGCAAAAAATGTGAGGGGGGAAGTCACTTTAAACTCGTCGAAATGGAAGAAGAGAAAATGGCGGAGGAAGAGGACGGTGATAAGGAAAAGGGGGGGAAAAAGGGGTAGAAGGAGGGAGGGGAAAGGAGGGGGGGGTGAGAAGGTCAGGTTATAGGGGGGAGGATGAAGGGAGTGGTATCAGGGGGGGGAGTGGAAATGGGGGAGGTGATGTTAGAAGGAGGAAGTGGATATGGGCGAGGAAGGGGGCGAGTGATGGGGGAGTGAGAGATAGCGTCGGAGGAGGATGGTAAGGAGGGGGGAAGGGGGAAGAGTGGGCGGCAGTTAGAAGAGAAGAGCAGACAGGAGAAGAGCAGTTGTGAGGAGAGTGGGGGGAGAGTGGTGGAAAGTGGGGGGTGGTGAGGAGAGAGGCGAGGAAGACAGATGGGCGTGATATAGGGGGTAGGGAAGGTGGGTGTAGGTGGACTAGGGTGTAGGGGAGAGCAGGGGAGAGTCGAAGAGTGGGCGAGGAGGGGGTGGTAAGCTTGATGCGGGGGGATAGGAGGGGGTATTGGAGCTGATTGTAAGGAAGTGAGTAGGAGAGATGGGGTGGAAGAAGTGGGGGGTAGCAAGAAGAGGATGTGAGGGTTGGAGAAAATTAGTAGGGGAGAGAGATAGGGGGGAGGGAATGAGGGGGGAGGGGAACAGGGAGGGGACGCGAAGGAAAGTGAAAAGAGGTGGGATGGATGGGGGGGATGGAGGGGAGCGGCTGGGCGATGGGGTGGGAGGAAAAAGGGGTGGTGGGGGATTAAAGAGGAGGGAATGGAGGAAAAGGGAGAAGGAGTGTCGGGGGGAAGGCGAAAGGAAGAGAAAGGGAGATAGGGGGAGGAGCGGTCTATTGAAGTGATGGGGAGAGGAGGTAGGAAGGTGAGGGGACGAATAGGGGCGGTGGGGAAGGCGTCGAGTTTAGGGTTGGGGGCAGGGGGATGGAAGATACGGGGGAAGAGGGACAGAGAGATGGCTGGGGAAAAGGGCGAAAGGAAGGGGAAGGAGGTAAGATAGGAAAGTTGAGGAAGGGGTAGCGCTAGGAGCATGGGTGAGTGAGGGAGGTAGGAAGGGGGAGGAAATACGGTGGGAATGGAAAAAAGGAGGGGGAAGAGGGGGGGAGGCAGGAAGTAGATACGAGGGATGGGTAAGGGGGGGGGAGAGGTTAGAGTGGAGTATCGAAGGAGGGGGGGAGGGAGGAAAACAGGGGGAGGCCAGGAAGCGTGTAGGGTGGGAGGGGGGGGGTGGGAAGGGAAGGGGGAGTAGGTACAGGGGGAAAAGGAGACAAATAGATTTGGGGGTTGAGGGAGTGGGGGATTAAGAATAAAGAGGAGGTGGGGGGGCGGGGGCGGGCGGGAGAGAGAAGGCAGGGGGGGGGGTAAAGAGGTGGGAAGGGGGTTAGGCGGAGGGGAGTGGCGGGAGAAGGAGGTGAAAAGGTTAGCGCTTGAAGGGGGAGGAGGAGGAGGGGGGTGAAAGACAGATGGAGAGAGGGGAGAAAAGGGGTGAAGGGGGGGAGAGAGGGGGGGGGGGGAGCCGAGGTGGAGGGGTGGGGGGAGGAGAATGGGGGAATGGTGAGACGGAGAGGTATGCAGGGAAGAGGGGGGAAAAGTGGGAGGGGTGTGCAGAGGGGGGAGCGGGGGGGGGAGGTAATAGTGAGGGGAGGCATGCGGAAGGGTGGGGGATAGTGGGGTATGAAATAGGGGGTAGGGATGTAGGGTACGGAGGGGTGGAGGGGAAGGGGGGGGGGGGGGGAGGTAGAGAGAGTGAGGGTGGCGGGGAGCGTAGGGAAGATAAAAGGGGGGGGGGAATTGGGAGATGTAGATGGGGTTGGTGGGGGAAATAGGGGGTGGGCGGAGTGTGGGGGGGAGGAGGTTGCGAGGGGGGCGGAGACATTGAGATGACCGGGGTGGTGGAGGGGGAGGGAGGGAGTAGGAGCTAGGGGGGGAGATTAGGAATGGGGTTATGAGTATGGGGTGTATGTAAGTGGGAGAGGTGGTGAAAGGGGCGGCAATGAAAGTTTGATCGTGGTTGAGAGGGCGGTATAGGAGGGCGATGGGGTGACGAGGGTGGGGGCGGGGTGGGGAGAAATGAGGGAAGGGGTAGGGGGAGGGAAAGGTGGATGGAGGGGGGAGAGGGAGTGGGGTGTGATGGGGAGTTGGTTGGGGGAGGGGGGGGGACGATGCGGAAGAGGAGAGAGGTAGGGAAGGGAGAGGTTGATGGATGGAATGGAAGAAAAAGAAGGGGGGTGAAGGGGATAAGGTGGGGTGCGAGAGCGGGGGGGTAGAGGAGAGCGGGGAAAAAAAGGAGGAGGCCATGAGAGGGAGGGGAAGGAGGTGAAGGAGGGGGGGTAAGTAGGGGAGGGGGGGGGGTCGAAGATAGACAGCGATGGATTGAGGAGAAGGTAGGGGGGGGGAGGTGGGAAGGCAAGGGGGAGGATGGAAGTGAGTAAGTGAATGAGAGAGAGGCGAGGTATGAGGGCGGGGGGGGTAGGATGGGGGGGGCGGGAGGGGGGGAATCTCCAAGTGTTAAAGAGAGAAGGCAGCGAGGTGAGGAAGGGTCAAAGGGTTTGGCTGTAAGGGGGGTGCGTCATTCGCTCCGGTGGGGGGGCTGAAACTTTCCACTAGGCCAGAAAAAAGAAACGTGTGCCGGGCAGGGATGCTAGAACACCGCAAGTCGGCGCTGGTTGTCAAAATAAACGGCGCAAGCACTGACTCCATGAAAAAGAAATGAAAAAGACTTCGAAGAATGAGACTCCACGAAAAAAAAAAGAAATGTACAACCGGGGCGGTGATAACAATCTGAATGCGGCCCTAGGAGAGAGGTTGATGCCCATCACCGCGAGATTGAGGAACCGAACCCGGCAGCAATCCTGAGCAGGAAAATAGAAAAAAAAAATAATATTCTTCGATCGAAAAAAGGAGACAGCGCGGCAAAGGCGGCTAAGAGCTAAAACGGCGGAAAGATTCGACCCGGCGCCTTTGTGAACGCCAAAAGCAGGGCA